>Ga0207831_100272_pt1 | contig 21994 bp, 21 predicted proteins | sample TtanPargueraPR_7_FD_187741 | JGI IMG/M metagenome (GOLD analysis project Ga0207831, IMG submission 187741) | Aerobic enrichment media microbial communities from Bioluminiscent Bay, La Parguera, Puerto Rico - Tt and M1 (2) (SPAdes) | ecosystem: Environmental > Aquatic > Marine > Unclassified ... | reverse complement strand
ACCGGAGATGGAGAAAACGTCTTCAACAGGCATCAGGAAAGGCATGTCGATGTCGCGTTCCGGCTCGGGGATGTAGGAGTCACAAGCAGCCAGCAATTCAAAGATGGGCTTGGCAGCATCGTCGTCAACGGAATCGCATTCCAGAGCTTTCAGAGCGGAACCCTGAATGACCGGGCAATCGTCGCCGGGGAAGTCGTACTTGGAAAGCAGCTCGCGAACTTCAAGTTCAACCAGTTCCAGCAGCTCTTCGTCGTCAACCATGTCGCATTTGTTCAGGAACACGACCATGGCCGGAACGCCGACCTGGCGGCCGAGCAGGATGTGCTCACGAGTCTGAGGCATGGGACCGTCGGTAGCAGCTACAACCAGGATAGCGCCGTCCATCTGGGCAGCACCAGTAATCATATTCTTAATGTAGTCGGCGTGACCGGGGCAGTCCACGTGAGCATAGTGACGATTTTCAGTCTCGTACTCAACGTGAGCGGTAGCGATGGTGATGCCGCGCTCTTTTTCTTCGGGAGCTTTGTCGATTTCGTCAAAAGCAACGTATTCACCACCACCGGCCATGGATGCCAGTCTGGTGATGGCAGCAGTCAGCGTGGTTTTACCGTGGTCAATGTGGCCGATGGTACCAATGTTGACATGCGGCTTGCTCCGCTCGAATTTTGCCTTACCCATTGCAATTCCCCCTAGAATTTTGGTTATAAATACTTTTTTTGCGGTTTAACTTCAATATGGAGCCCACGAGCAGAATTGAACTGCTGACCTCATCCTTACCAAGGATGCGCTCTACCTACTGAGCTACGTGGGCTTCTACTATACAAATATAGAGCTTTGCTCAAGGTGTCAGGAAAATGCGATCATGGGGCTGCCGAAAAAATGGAGCGGGAAACGAGACTCGAACTCGCAACCCTCAGCTTGGAAGGCTGATGCTCTAGCCAATTGAGCTATTCCCGCTCATATCATACCCCGTAGTCGCCAGCAGGCTCCTGCGTCCTACCTCCTACAGCGCGGCTCAAAATATGGTGGTGGGGGGAGGATTTGAACCTCCGAAGGCGTACGCCGACAGATTTACAGTCTGTTCCCTTTGGCCACTCGGGAACCCCACCTATTTCACAGAATCATGGAGCTGGCGATGGGACTTGAACCCGCAACCTGCTGATTACAAATCAGCTGCTCTACCAATTGAGCTACGCCAGCTCGGGGACGAATCCTATACTTGGCATCGCTGCGGATTGCAAGGAATTTCGAAACAAAAAAGCAATTTAATCTTTCTGCCCCGACTCCTTTCGCCAGAGAACGGAGGTGTTTACTCGGGAAAAGCCGACTATGTCAACCCCCCTTTTCCCATTTTTTTCATATTATACCTTTTCCCTGTTTTTCTTTTTGCTTTCGGGCTGTTCTCTACCAAGGCCTCGCAGGACTTTTACCCATCTATTTGTTTTGACTGTTTTGCAAACAATGCTTATGAGCATCCCGTCATGACCAATTTCATTATAGATCCCGATCAACCTTGGCTTGCCCCGCTTGCAGGGTACTCCGACCTTCCCTTTCGACTTTTGTGCCTTGAACGCGGTGCAGGCGTTGCCTGCTCCGAAATGGTCAGCGTCAAAGGGCTTGCCTACAAAAACAGCGGCACCAAACGCCTTTTGGCAACCTGCCCCCAGGACTCTCCCATGGTCCTACAGATATTCGGAGCCGACCCGGATCTTTTTCCGCAGGTCATGGACAAGCTTGTCGACATGGGCTTCCGCAATTTCGACCTCAACGCAGGCTGTTCTGTCAGAAAAGTCATGAAATCCGGTTCCGGCGTCGCTCTTATGCGCACCCCGGACCTGCTGGTACGCCTCGCAGGTATCATGGTAAAGCACGCTGCGCGCCATCCGCAAGGAGGACGAGTGGGTGTCAAATTCCGCCTGGGAGCGGACCATGGTGATGATATATACCTTGATATAGGTGAACGGCTGCAAGCGGAGGGTGTGGATTGGGTCACGCTGCATCCCCGTTATGGCAAGCAACTTTTCCGAGGCGAGGCCGATTGGGTAAAACTGGCCCGCCTCAAGCAGCATCTCGGTATACCCGTGGTCGCATCAGGCGACTTGTTTGCAGCCGAAGACGGCGTACGCTGCATTGAAGAAACCGGTGTGGACGCAATCATGTTTGCACGCGGCGCCATGTTCGACCCAACCGTGTTCGAACGGTTTCGGGCCTTACGCCAAGGAACAACCCTTCCTCCCATGGATGGCCCTCTTTTGGCCAGCATTGTACGCAGACACATTGAGCTGACACGACAATTCGAGGGGACAGAACGTTCTTTCCGCAAAATCAGATCAATCATCCCCCGCTACGCCAAGGGTCTCAACGGGATCAGGGCTTTGCGAGGAAGCCTGCTCCAGTGTGAGAATTGGGATGAACTGATTGAAGCCGCCAACAGGATCGAACAAATGAAAACCGCGGATCGCAATTGTTCCCCGGTTGACGACAATATACTATAATGTTTATCACTGTGCTGAACCGATAATCCGTCTACAGCGGCAACGACCGGAGCTACTATGAGCGCCAATAATGATATTCTTCTTGAAGCGGGAACCAATGAACTTGAAATTGTGGAGTTCTATTTGGAAGAAGAGCCCCGCGATGGACAGGCGGGTAAACACAGGGCCTACTACGGCGTCAACGTCGCCAAGGTACTTGAAATCATACGTATGCCTCAAGTAACGGAAATGCCGGAAGTGACCCACCAAGCAGTGTTGGGAGCATTCGACCTCCGTTCACGCATCATCCCCCTGCTCGACCTTGCCTCATGGCTCAAGAAAAAGCGCATTGAAAACGAACCTCCCAAAGTTATTGTTACGGAATTCAACAATGTTACTTCTGCCTTCATGGTTTCCGGGGTTACCCGAATTCACCGCATCAGTTGGGAAGACGTGGAAGCTCCCAACAAATATGTTTCCGCGCTCTCCAGTGAATCCATCACCGGTGTGGTCAAATTCAAGGACAGATTGGTCTTTATCCTCGATCTTGAACGCATTGTAGCCGAGCTCAACCCCAAACTGCGCCTCAAACTGGACGAGAACGTCGAATTCGACATCAAGAGCAACTACAGGGCCTTGATAGCCGACGACTCTCCCCTGATCCGGGAAATGATCCATGATCTGCTCCAACAGGCTGGTTTTCAGGTCGAGAAGACGAACAACGGACGCGAGTGTTGGGAACGCCTCCAAGAGATCAAGGCATCAGCCCTGGAATCGGGACGTCCCGTGACCGACTTCGTGCAAGTAATCATCTCGGACATTGAAATGCCCATGATGGACGGCCACAACCTGACCAAACGCATCAAGGAAGACCTCACCCTGCGGGAACTTCCGGTCATCCTTTTTTCGTCCATCATTACGGACAAACTCAGGCACAAAGGTGAATCCGTGGGCGCCGACGACCAATGCTCCAAGCCTGAGATCACCCAGTTGGCCTTACGTGCGGCCAACCTTATTGAAGGACGCCAGGCCGTACCTGAAGAGGTTTAGTGTTGACCATATAGTAACCAGAAGCCGCCCCATGGACATGGGGCGGCTTCCTTATTTCAAAGCACAACTTGGGGCCGTTTGAACCGGGATATCCCGCCCCCTTGTCAGACGGGTTGATCAACGAAATGCTGGCATCCTCCGAACAGGAACAAAACCAATATCACCACCAACCCTTGAGCTTTCATGACGCTCTTGCCGATATAAAAAAAGCCACCCGAAACGGATGGCCTTATTCATTAACAGACGTGTATAAATCCTCAACAGATTCTTGGCAGCTGCTCGCCTTCAAGCATATTCAGCAACCGCTTGCCACCAAGAGGCGTTACCAGCACGACCTTTCCGGGGTTGGCATCGGTCACTGTACCTACCCGGCACGCATCACGCCCCAATTCGTCGGCCCTCATGATCTCCAAGGCCTGTTCCGCATATTTTTCGGGAAGAATACACAGGAACTTTCCTTCATTGGCCAGATACAGCGGGTCAAGCCCCAGGAATGAACATCCACCGCTGACCTCGGGCCGAACAGGAATATCGGACTCGTTCAGTTCACAACAAACGTTTGAAGAGCCGGCAATCTCGTTCATGGTGGTGGCCAGTCCGCCGCGTGTCGGATCCCGCAAAACATGGATATCGGGAATTTCCTGCACCAGTTTGACCAGCAAATGGTTCAGACCGGCAGAGTCCGACTGCACGGCAGCTTCAAACTCCAGCCCTTCGCGAGTGCCAAGAATGGTAAGGCCATGGTCACCCATGGTTCCGCTCACCAGAATGGCGTCGCCCGTGGCAGCACGATCGCCGGCAGGAGCCGGGTCCACAATGATGTCACCCACTCCCGTGGTGTTAATGAAAATCTTGTCCACCGCGCCTTTGGGAACGACCTTGGTATCGCCGGATACGACACAGACTCCAGCCTTTTTGACTGCTTTGCCCATGGAAGTGACGATCCGTTCCAGATCATCCATGGCAAACCCCTCTTCAATGATGTAGCCACAGGTCATATACCGGGGGATCGCCCCCATCATGGCGACATCGTTGATGGTTCCGTGTACGGCCAGGGAACCGATATTACCACCCGGGAAAAATATGGGATCCACGGTAAACGAGTCCGTGCTCATGGCAATACGCCCACTGACCCTGAGTTCAGCGGCATCATTGAGTCGATTCAGTTCGTCGTTCCCCAGTTGTCCCAAGAACAATTCGGAAACGAGCCGTTGCGAAGCCCTGCCCCCACTGCCGTAATCGAGAAGAACCTTTTCGCTCATGAATCAGTCTACCTTGTATTTGTAATATGCGGCACAGCTGCCTTCCGTGGAAACCATACACGGTCCCACGGGCTTGGCTGGCGTGCATACTTTTTTAAACAAAGGGCACTGGTCGGGGCTGATCGCTCCCTTCAACACCTCGCCACACCGGCAGCCCGGCAAAGGCGGAACTTCCTTGATTTCAATTCCGTACTCGGCAATAGCGTCCATGTCCTTCCATTCGTCGCGAATTTTCAATCCGCTGCCGGGAATAAGGCCGATACCACGCCATAAGGCATCACAAGGCTCAAAAACGGAATACAAAATCTCACGAGCCTTGGCGTTGCCGGTGTCGGACACAGCACGCTTGTAGTTGTTAGTCACCCGTGCGATTCCCTCATTACGCCAGCGGACCATGTCCACCAGCGACTGAAGAATGTCCACCGGCTCAAACCCGGTGATAATGGCACTGCGATCGTAGTCGGAGGCTATGAATCCGTAAGGTTCGAGACCGATAACCGTAGATACGTGTCCGGGAAGAATGAAACCGTCGATTCGCGTGGAAGCATCGTTCAGCAAAGTGGACAGTGCATTGGGCACCGTCTTGTGGAAGGGAAGCACCATGAAATTGGTCAATCCCTGTTTGCGGGCCATAATCATGGTCGCCGCAATGGTCGGAGCCGTTGTTTCGAAGCCGACTCCCAAAAATACGACTTTCTTGTCAGGATTGTCCGCAGCCAGTTTCAAGGCATCAAACGGGGAATAAATGACGCTGATACTCGCGCCGTCAGCCTGTGCGGCTTTGAGGTTTCGGCCGCCATGACCGGGAACGCGCATAAGATCGCCAAAGGTAGCTATGATCACTCCATCGCGCTCGGCCAGATCCAAAAAAGCGTTCACCTCGGATTCATGCGTGACGCATACGGGACATCCCGGTCCACTCAAATGCACCACTTTCTCCGGCAACAGAGACCGCAACCCGCTCTGAAAAATGGCCACGGTATGCGTGCCGCATACCTCCATGAACCGTAATTCCCTGTCCAGTTCCTTGTTCAGAGTTTCCAACAACCCCCTACAGAGTCCAGGATCGCGGAATTCCTTGAATAGATCGATACTCAAAACGCCAGCCCCCCACAGCTTTGGTTCAAAAAATGGTCAGGTGTTCAGTCATATACCCAAGAAGCCGCCAGTGCAATTGCGAAAGCCCAATAAAAAAGGGCGGAAGCATTAGCTTCCGCCCTTCGGCAATCACGTGGATGCGAACTAGACGCAACCGGTGGGCTTGGGCAGGCCAGCCATTTTGCAGGCTCCCTTGCCGGGTCCGGACGGGAACAGTTCGTAGATCTGCTTCAGCTTGAAGCCGGTGACCTTGGAAAGAATGCGAACCATGGGGGCAATACCGTTCTTCTTGTAGTAGTCCTGCAGGAAGTCGATAACCTTCTGGTGATCGTCGGTCATTTCCTTGATGCCTTCGGTGTCCTTGACATAATCGACCCATTCGGGGGTCCAGTCTTCGAAGCGCTGCAGGAAGCCGTCTTCATCAACCTCAAACGATTTGCCCTTGAATTCAACAACAGCCATTGGATTCCTCCTCAATGTTAATTGAACAGTCCGGCGATTCCCGCCGGTTGTTTTCGCTATGTTCTGGTTCAAACTATGCCCCAACCCTTTAGTTTGCGTCATAAAAAATAGCAAGGACAAATTTTGATCAAGCCAGTGCGTCAAGGATTGGTTGGAGCAGGAAAGACGCGCCCTGCCGCTTTATTTTTGCCCTTTGAACTGATAGCTTACGACAAGGAGCGTGAGCGACCGGCACGGCAGCAAGCCGGACCGGAAAAAAGCCCCAGTGCAAACTTATGACGCAAACAACGACTGCTACCCATTGGGCCCTGCCCGAGCCGCCTCCGGCACAAACGGACGCCCCCGTCCCGGATGATGACGATTGCCTTTTGCTCTGGGACCGGTTCCAAATGCTGGACAATGTCCGAAAACACAGTCAGTGCGTTGCGGATATTGCTACGATTCTGGCCAAACGGGCCATGAATGTGGGAATTTCCGTCAATCTTCCGCTGGTGCGCTCATCGGCCATGCTGCACGACATCGCCAAAACCTACTCAATCCTCCACGGCGGCAACCACAGCCAGCTGGGCGGAGCATGGATGCAGGAAGTTACAGCCAACCCGGTCCTTGCATCGGGTGTAACACATCATGTCTACTGGCCTTTCGCCATAGACTTGGACAAATATTTTCCACAACTCACCGTGCTGTATGCGGACAAACGAGTCCGCCACGACACCGTGGTCTCCATTGCCGACCGCTTTTCTGATCTCATCGAACGGTATGGCACCTCGGAGCGCATACGCAAAGGCATACAAACAACAATGGATCAGGCTTTGGAAGTCGAAAAGGCTTTCACCCGATTCCTCAAGGTAGATCTCAATGAATATACTTTTGATTGCGGGCGGATGGAGTAGCGAACGGGAGGTTTCCCTCATGGGAGCCGACAACATTCGCATAGCGCTGAAAAATCTCGGCCATACGGTTCGTGATTTCGATCCGGCACATGAATTCGACACCCTGACCACACTGGCGCGCGAAGCCGACTTCGCGTTCATCAATATGCACGGATCGCCCGGCGAGGACGGACTGATCCAGGCCATGCTCGAAACCGCGGGCTGTCCGTATCAAGGCCCCGGTCCCAAGGGCTCCTTTCTGGCCCTGAACAAGGCGGCCAGCAAACAGGTCTTCCGCGACAACGGAATCCATACGCCCAATTGGCAACTGCTCACCGGTCCTCTCGACGAACATACGGAGGTTCCCCTTCAGTATCCGGTTTTCGCCAAGCCTAACACAGGCGGTTCCAGTGTGAACATGGGCATTGCCAACAATCGCCAGGAATTGGCCAAGCTGACCGATATCATTTTTGCCCACTGCGATCAGGCCCTGCTGGAAGAATATACCGAGGGAATCGAAATCACCTGCGGGATACTGGGAGACAGGCCGCTGCCCACCATCCTCATCAAGCCCAAGCCCGGCGCGCTGTTCTTCGACTATGAAAACAAATACGACGCAAATGGCGCAGAGGAAATCTGCCCGGCGCCCATTGAGGAAAGCCTGAGCCAGCAAATCATGGATCTGACCCTGCAGGCGTGCAAGGCGTTGGGTCTCACCGGATACAGCAGGGCAGACTTCATTGTGGACAAGAACGGCACTCCCCACATGCTGGAAGTCAACACCTTGCCGGGTATGACGAAAACCAGTCTGGTTCCCCGCGCCGCCGCGGCCATCGGTCTGAGCTTCGACGATCTCATCGCCGAACTGATCCGACTCGGTCTGGAGGAACGGGGCCGCGCATGAGCACACTGCAATCCATGGCGCTCGGGGCCTATGATCTGCTCTGGAAAGCAGCCACTCCCCTTTTGCGCACACACTCCCGTCTGCACGACGGGTTCGGACAACGCACGCTTGCCAACGACCTGCCGGCCCGTGCAGATATCTGGATTCAGGGGGCAAGCGGTGGAGAGTCGTATCTTACATGGGAAATAATCCGTAAGCTTAAAAATCCTTTTGCTTCGCATCCGCTGCACGTGTTGGTCACAACCAACACGAAACAGGGGATGGAAATTCTTGAACGGGCGGCAGCGGAAACACACAAGGACAAAAGAGGCGTCACCCTGCAAACCCGCTACTTCCCGTTTGATGCCCCGAAAATCATGCAGGCCGCACTGAGGCACGCACGCCCGAAAGTGGCCGTTATCCTGGAAACCGAAATCTGGCCGGGATTCCTCAACGCCTGCAAACGGCAGGGCACCAAGATTCTGCTGGTCAATGGACGCATGAATCCCCGCAGTCTCGCGGGATACCTTGCAGCCAAACGACCGTTACAGGCTCTGGCGCCAGACCGGATTCTGGCAGTTTCGGAACGGGATGCGGAACGATTCGGCACGTTGTTCGGTCGGGAGCGTGTCCAGACTATGCCCAACATGAAATTTGATCGCATGGGGACTCCGGCCACCAGCTCCAAGGCCGATAACCCGCTGCGGGAAATCATCGCTCCGAAAACCCGCTTCGTAGTACTCGGTTCCGTGCGCGAGCAGGAAGAGTCCGAAGTCGAGCATCTTGTTGCCGAGTTGCACCGCAAGGCTCCGGGCACCGTCATAGGATTGTTCCCGCGCCATATGGAACGCATCGGCAATTGGCAGGAACGACTGGAACGGCAGGGAATTCCCTGGAAATTGCGCAGCGAGCAAACAGGACCGGCAGAGCCCGGAACAACACTGCTCTGGGACGCATTCGGAGAGCTGGTTCCCGCCTATGCACTGGCACGGGCAGCCTTTGTGGGCGGCAGCCTGGCCCCATTGGGCGGGCAGAATTTCCTGGAACCGCTGACTTGCGGTATAACGCCGGTCACAGGCCCCAGCCTGCACAATTTCGCATGGGTGGGAGAAGAAATATTCGAATCCGGCCTTGCGGTCCGAGCCGAGAACAGGGAAGGCGTTCTTCAGGCCCTGTTGCAGCTGCTGGACACCCCTCCGGCCCCCAGGACCGTGACTAAAAAGGTGCAGGCATACATCCGCTCCCGCAAGGGCGGCGCGGAAACCGTATGCAAACATATTGCCCAATTCATGAATAATGATTAACAGACCCCAACACGGTTGAAGCATGAGTACATTTCCCCTCTGCCACGGCATCATTCCCGCGCGGTACGAATCCTCGCGTTTTCCAGGCAAACCCCTTGCGGAGTTGCTGGGAAAACCCATGTTCTGGCACGTATATGACCGGGCCAGACAGTGCGTTCTGCTGCAAAGTGTGACCCTGGCGACAGACGATGCCCGTATCCATGCCGCAGCCGAGAAGCTCGGCGTTCCCGTGGTCATGACGGCGCCGGACCATGCCAGCGGCACGGACCGGGTGCTGGAAGCCGCACGAATGATCGGCGTGAACGAAGACGAGGTAGTGGTCAATATCCAGGGAGATGAACCCGCGCTTGAACCGGGCATGCTCAACGAACTGCTTTCGCCCTTCGAGCAGAAGCAAACCATGATCGCCACCCTTGTCAGCCGCATGAGTCCGGAAGAAGCGGCCTCCCCGGACAGGGTCAAGGCCGTGGTCACTCAGGACGGCAGAGCCCTGTATTTTTCCCGGGCAATGGTTCCCTTTGATCGAAGCGGCATGCCAGAAACCTATCACCTGCACATCGGCGTCTATGCTTTCCGCATGGAAGCACTGGCCCGATTCGGCGAACTGCCGCCAAGTCCGCTGGAGCAGCGTGAGCGCCTCGAACAATTGCGTTTTCTTGAAAACGGGTACGACATCCACGTCACCGAGACCAAGCATGCCTGCCACGGCGTGGACCGGCCCGAAGACCTTGAAACAGTCATCAGCATTCTGGAGCAGAAGTAAATGAAAGCAATTCTTGCCCTTGAAGACGGCACGATTTTCAAAGGGACTTCCTTCACAGGACAGGGAGAGGCCTGCGGCGAAGTCATCTTCAACACCGGGATGACCGGCTATCAGGAAATCCTGACCGACCCGTCCTATACCGGGCAGATGATCTGCATGACCTATCCGCTTATTGGCAACTACGGCATCAATCCGGAAGACATGGAATCCCGTTCGGTGCAGGCCGAGGGATTGATCGTCAAGGAATGTTGCAAAAAGCCCAGCAACTGGCGGTCCACGATGTCCCTGCCCGACTACCTTACGGAAGCGGGTGTCATGGGCATCGAAGGTATAGATACCCGCGCCCTGACCCGCCATTTGCGCATTAACGGTGCCATGCGAGGCTTCATGGCCACAGGTGACGCCAGCCCGGAAGAACTGGTGCAAAAGGCCAAGGCCGTCATGTCCATGGAAGGCCTGAACCTTGCAGACCGCGTGTCATCGACTTGCCCCTATGCATGGGTGGACGGCAAGCCGCGTGAATTCCAGTCTCTTGACGAGGCCAGCTGGAACGGCAGCGGACCGAAGCTGGTCGTATATGACTTCGGCGCCAAATGGAACATCCTGCGCTGGCTGGAAGAAGAAGGTTTCGACATCCTCGTGGTTCCTTCCAACTGCAAGGCTGCCGAAGTGCGTAACATGAAACCTGATGCGATTTTCCTCTCCAACGGTCCCGGCGATCCGGCCGTGGTTGAAAATGGAGTAGATGCCGCCCGCGACTTGTGTCAGGATTATCCGGTGGCAGGCATTTGCCTCGGCCATCAGATTCTGGGACTGGCCATGGGGGGCACGACCTTCAAGCTCAAGTTCGGACACCACGGGTGCAACCACCCTGTCATGGACCTGACCACGGAAAAGATCGAAGTTTCCTCCCAGAACCACGGTTTCTGCGTTGATATAAGCGGCTTGAATTTTCTGCAGGCCACGCATATCAATTTGAATGATAAGACACTGGAAGGCTTCGCGCACAAGGAAAAGCCGATTTTGGCCATCCAGTACCACCCGGAAGCCGCCCCCGGCCCACACGACAGCCGGTATTTCTTCACCCGCTTCCGGGAGATGGTCCGCTCCGAATGCGGGAAATAATACGCCGTCAATATCGGCGCACAAATAAACGAGGCAAGCATGTCCGCTGAGTTAATTACTGCACGCAAAAAACTCTCTTCCGTTTCCACCAACCTGAAAAAAGGCAAATATATGCCCGCTGTTCAGGCTGTGCATGATGGACTGATCACTATGCTCAAGCAGTCCCTCATGAAGAGCGAGCGCACGGAATTTGAGGAATTGCTCAAAAAGGTCGCGTACAGCCTCAACTCGGATAACAACCTTCGCAAGGTTTATCCGTTGGTCATTAACTATTCGCCGGGCAAGGAAAAAGACTTTCTTGACGCCATGGTTGAGTTGCTCCGCCTGCTTCAGGAGAAAATGAACGAGGAAGCACAGCTGGATATTGCGGCCATTGAGGCTCGCAAACGCAAGGGACTGGCCGAGGGGCAGCAACATCTGGACAATCAGGAGTTCGACAAGGCCAAGGCCGTCTTCGACAAGCTCATTTCGGATTTCGGCAGCGACATCGATCTCAAGGCGGACATAGCGGACCGTTACCTCAAGGCCGAACGGTATCAGGAAGCCTTCAACCTGCTGGACGACGCCCTGCGAGATGATCCCAACGCCATTTTCCTGTACAATCGCATCGGAATTGTCCTGCGCAAAATGAAGGACTTTGAGACAGCTGAAAAGTACTATCTCAAGGCATTGACAATTTGTCAGGATGACGAATATCTGCTCTTCAATCTGGGCAGACTGTATTTCGATTGGAAAAAATGGGCAAAAATGGCGAAAGCCGCGGAACGGGCCATGGATATCAATCCGGATTTCAAGGAAGCCGCGAAAATGAAAACCTTTGCCCTCAAGAAACTGGGATAACCACAAGATCGCTGGCGGGAGAAAACCCATTTCGAAGGTATTCTTCTGTTTCATTATGAGAAAAAGTCCCCGTCTGCCTTGCAGGCGGGGACTTTTTCTGTGCCCAACACACATGCCGCCCTCCCCCTCTTTAATGCATACAAAACTTCATTTACGCCAAGGGCAAACCAAACACTTCGCCATTTCCCCGCTTTGCGCTACACTCGCACCATGACGGTTTATTCCAGCGACATACTCATTCTCGGCACAGGGCTGGCCGGATTACGGGTGGCGAGGGCAGCACAGGATCACAATCCGAATCTTTCCATCTCACTGGTGTCCGGCAAACGCGGTCCATCCGGCTCATCCTTTGCCAACAGGAATAACGCGCTGGGTATGCTCGTTCCTCAGACAGATCAGGCCAGACAACGATTCTTGAACAAGGCCCTGCAGTTGGGAAGCCCCGGTTTCATGGATAAAAATCTGGTTCGAATTCTGGCCGAAGAAGCCGAGCCACGCTTTCTGGAATTGCAATCAATGGGCCTACGCTTCCGATTGGACGCACGCGGCAAATCGCAACTCTTTCCAGTCTGTGGTGATCCCCAGGGAACCGCTGCTATTTTCGACGACCTCTCCCATGCATACAGTCTTTTTTTGCAACAGATAGCGCAAAGCACACAACAAGTTCCGGCAACCATACTCGGGTTGCTCGTGGAGGATGGGTACTGTGCAGGAGCATGGGGATACGACAGCCAAGGCCGCTGCTCGATTTTTGTGGCCACGGCAACGGTCATGGCCCTCGGCGGCCCTGCCCCGCTTTATGCACAGAACTCCGCCGGACCGGAGAATCCGGGGCTGGCCCTTGGCATGCTGCGGGAAACCCATGTTTCCATGGCAAACACCGGGTTCCTGCAATTCATGTGGTTTGAAAAAAATGGTCAGTTCATGGATATCGGCGCTCTGCCCATGCAGGCGTCTGTGGCAGGACAAAAAGGCCCGGATAAGAAGTTACGCGACCAACGATCCACGCATTGCCCTGCATTCCATTTTCAGGAAGACACTGCCATGGATCGCTGGCTCTTGGCTGGCAGGAACGAACAGGGGCATGTTGCGGTAAAAATCGATGACACTTCACGGCAATTGGTTTTCATGGCCCATGCAGGCAACGGTGGAGCAGTTATTGACGAACATGGAGCAACGAGCTTGCCGGGACTGTTTGCGGCCGGAGAATGTGCCACAGGTATGCATGGAGCCAACCGATTGGGCGGGGCCATGGTCGCAGCCACACAGGTGTTCGGGCATCGTGCCGGTATCGCGGCAGTTCGGTACGCAGAAAGCCACACGAAACCCAAGAAACAATATTTACAAGAGCTGGTTGCGCAACTGGTAAGCAATAACCACACTACAGTTCAATCCTGCCCGGAGATATCATTAGGATTGCAGCAGCATGCTCTGTTCATGCCCGACCCCGGACTTGAGGCTTTTATTGAGCGCCTCGAGAAATTAAGTACTGGCACGAACAGATACACTGCTCTTCTGGCTCTATCGGCTCTGGAGGTGACCACAAGCATGCGCCAAGCCCATGCGGGGTAAGTGGGAATACTTTTCACAGGTCAAATCTTGCAACCCAAAGGCTGAACAGCTATTCAATCCCCATGAATAAAAAAATTTCCGTACTGCTGGTGGATGCTTTCACCACGACTCCCGGCAAGGGCAATCGGGCCGGTGTCGTGCTTGACGCCTCAGATCTGAATAAAGAACAAATGCAAGCCATCGCGAAACTGGCCAACGTTTCCGAAACTGCATTCATGATCCCCACTCCCGAGTCAAACGACCATGCATTGCAGGTGCGATACTTTACTCCAACAGTGGAAGTACCATCCTGCGGCCATGCGACCATCGCCTCGCACTTTGCCCGATCCAATTCTCTGAGCATGGACAATGGCCGGGTCATCGCCAAAATCGGTGCAGGGATTCTTCCTGTGGACATCAGCATGCAAGACGGTGTCAAAAAGGTGATCATGACTCAGGGTGAAATCAAGTTCACCCCCGAATATGACGAAACGCTGAGACTGGAAATACTGAAAGCGCTGGGACTCGATTCCGTAGACATGATTGCGGAATTACCCGTTCAGGAAGTTTCGACCGGCCATTCCAAAGTCATGATTCCGATCAATTCAGTGCAAAAGCTGGACAGTCTCACGCCGGACATGGACAGCCTCAAGGCGATCAGCAAAGAAATCAACTGCAACGGATATTTTGTCTTTGCTTTCAATGAGGAAGAAGACGAATGTCTGACCTCGGGTCGCATGTTCGCGCCTATCGCCGGAATTGATGAAGACCCGGTGACGGGCAACGGCAATGGTCCTTGCGGAGCCTACCTCTCCCGCTACGGGCGTCTGCCGGACGTCCCCATGTTTTCCTACATGGGCCGTCAAGGGGTAGCCATGGGCAAGGAAGGGGTCATCGAGGTCACTGTCCATAGGGAAAATGGCATTCCCAAAACCATGCAGGTTGGCGGAACGGCTGTGGTGGCCGGTTCCATGGACGTGATTCTTACTGAGGACGCTTCGGGGAATCCAGTCGCCCGGCCTGTTTGTCCTTAAGACTGGCAATGATTTCGGCGGCCTGCGCAAGGTCGTCAACAACGAAGTCTGCCACGCCCTTGCAGCGAGATTCCTCTTCCGCACCTTTGCCAGTGCGCACCAAAATGGACACGGCTCCCGTATTGCGGCCAAGTTGCACATCAACCAGCTTGTCGCCGACCATAAAGCAATCAAAAGGATCAAAGCCCAATTCCCCGGCAGCCTGCATCATCATGCCCGGTTCCGGTTTGCGGCAACGGCATTGTTCCTCGGGAGCATGAGGGCAATGATACACGGCGTCAATGGTCACCCCCTGCTCTGCAAGCATGGCCAGTAGCCGGTTGTTGACAGCATGAACGTCGTTTTCGCTGAAATAGCCCCTGCCGACTCCGCTCTGGTTGGTGAGCAACGCAAGTCCGAAGCCCATATCCTGCATCCTTCGCAAGCCCGAAACAGCCCCGGGAAGCAGTTCGACCAGTTCCGGATCATGCAGGTAATGCTTGTCCACAATGACCGTGCCGTCACGATCCAACAAGACAAAACGCCGTTTGCTCATGCTTGTTCCCCGCAGGAAGCAACCATTTTGAGCACCATGTCCAACGCGGCTTCAAAGCTCTTGGTGGATGCCGTACCGGTGCCGACAACGTCGTACCCTGTCCCATGATCCGGGGAGGTGCGAGGATACGGCAATCCCAAAGTCACGTTCACGGCCTCGCCGAAATGCAACAATTTGAGAGGCCCAAGTCCCTGATCATGATACATGGCCAGCACTGCGGGATACTTGCCGGTCGAGGCAAAGTGGAACACCGTATCTGCGGGGATAGGCCCCTCGGCAAGCAGTCCTTCGTCGTTAGCGGCCTTTAGCGCCGGGATCAACGTCTTGATTTCTTCGTCACCGATGCGTCCGGACTCTCCCGCATGGGGGTTCAGTCCGCACACGGCAATAGGACCATCCAGACAAATATTCTTCAGGAAATTACGCGTCAGGCGCAGGCAGCGCAAAATCCGCTCCCGGGTCACCAAAGCCGGAACATCTGCAAGCCGGGGATGTGTGGTTACCAGACTCACGCGCAGCAGCGGGCGGCCTTCGTTGTTCGGGTCATGACCGCAAAGGTGCATGCAGACACCTTCCGGCCCCACGCCCAGCCTTGTCGCCAAGAATTCCGTATGCCCGGGGAAATCAAAACCGGCTTTTTGGAGCATGGCCTTGTTCAGGGGGCAGGTCAACAAGCCGTCCGCCACTCCGGCCTGAAGCAATTCAATGGCCTTTTCCAGGGAGACCCCGGCAGCCAGTCCGCCTTCCATGGAAGCGGCTCCTTCCGGGAATCCCAAACGGGAGAGCTGGGGCGGTTCCAATAAAAACACACCGCCTGCTTCCGGCAAGACATCCGGCGACGATACGCGGGTCCAATAGGGCACTTCTTCCTCACCAAGCAGCCGCTTCAGGCAGGATTCCGGCCCTACCAAAAGATATCGGGCGTCCGTGCGCCCCGCCAGACAACGATGGACCAGCTCCGGCCCCAATCCGCCGGGATCACCCAGCGTTACGCAAATGGTATTAACAGTCATCTTGAATTGTTATCCTAATATGTCCGTTGTTCGATTCAACGAATAAGGTCCATTAATGAAATCCGAAAGAATCCGCCCATGGTCAAAGGTCAGTTCAGGCAATTCATCCAAGGAAAAAACTTTTGCTTCACCGGCATCATCCCCAGCCGAAAGGCGGGAAATATCACGTGCCATCGCCGTGTAAACAACGCTCATGGTGTGAAAACGAGGATCGCGTTTCGGGTCTGAGTAAACCCCCAGCAGCCCTGTCAGCACTATGTCGAGGTTGGTTTCTTCCTTCATCTCGCGCATCACAGCGTTTTCGCAGGATTCGCCATAGTCCACAAAACCTCCGGGGAGAGCCCATCCATGGGGAGGATTACGCCTTTTTACCAGCACCACACCGTCCGTCTTGCCGGACGCGCCCGGTACAAAAATTATTCCGTCCACTGTTGGGAAAGGATTTCTGGGCTGCTTTTCGTTTTGCATGGAATCTCCTTGTGTGCGCAAAGACTTGACCAAGAATCGCCCCATGTCAAACCGGAACCGACAATGCCGGGTATAAATATCAACCAAACGAAAAAAGCCTCCGACTAATGGCCAGAGGACTTTCTTCGAATCGTTATGCAAGAAGAAGGATGCTTTGTTACAAGCAAAGCCCGTGCCACAGCACACCTTGCCGCAAATTAAATTTATATTCCTTTTATTTCAAAGAATTACTTAAAACAAAAGAACAGAAAGACATCTTTGGGAACAGGGAAATAAAGTGTTATTTTTTGAACCGTCGACGAAGAAAAGCGACTTTTCAGCCGGACGTGGTTCAATTTTTTTCACTACGAGCAGCGGAGGCCAAAGGCAAGGTTACGTGAAATTGTGCTCCATGCCCCACTTCAGATTCAACCCACACTTTTCCGCCATGAGCCAGGGCGATGCTGCGCACGATCATCAGCCCCAAGCCCACGCTCAACTCGTCGCCTGTCGGCTGATTCCCGGTTCGGGCAAAACTCTGGAACAGGCGGGCCTGATCCTCTTCGGAAATTCCGGGCCCTTCGTCCTCAACGATCAAATGCACCATGTCGCCGTCCTGCTCCAAAATTACCTGCGTAACACTTCCGTGAGGCGAATACTTGATAGCATTGGAAAGCAGGTTATCCACCAGCTGGGCCATACGCTGCGCATCAATATTCAGTGCAGGAACTGGGGGAGCGTCCAATTCCAAAACAATCTCCTTCTGCGCTGCGGCAAATCCATGAATGCGCACACGCTCGCGTACCAATTGCCCAAAATCGGTCTCTGAAACACGCAGATCAAGTCTGCCGGAATGAATGACGGAAATATCAAGCAGGTCATTGACCATGTAGAGCATGTTGTCGTTGGCCGTATTCACGATTTCCAACAGCTCCCGCTGGTCCTCAGAAAGCGGACCGGCAAGATCGTCAAGCAGCATTTCCAAAAAACCGCTTATACCGTTGATGGGAGTACGCAAATCATGAGCAACGATGCCGAGGAAACGGTTTTTCTCTTCATCATGCCGCTTGAGGGCGTGCACCATATGCAGCATTTCCATATTCTGCAACACACGGCAGTTAAATTCTTCTTCAGTAAAAGGCTTATGGAGAAAATCATTGGCACCGCTTTTGATGTACCAGGCCGAAAGCGGTTCGCTCACACGGGCGGAAACCCCGATGAGGGTCAGTTTGTCGCGGCCGTGTTCCATTCGCAGCTTCTTAACCAGATCAATACCGCTCATCCCCGGCATTTCATAATCAATGATCGCCAGAAGGATGTCATCATGCTCCGCGAACATTTGCAACGCCTGCTCGGCATTCGCCGCCTCAAGGACATCAAACATCTGCCGTTTCAGAAGCTGGCGGATGAAGCCACGAAAGGAGGAGGAGTCGTCCACAACCATGGTGCGAACACCCCGATTGCGCTTGAGCCGAAGGCTTTGCTCCTTCAACTGCAACACGGCCGCCCGATCCTTGACCACATAGTCGATTACATCTTTCGATAAAATCGCGCTACGCAGCTCCTCATCCAGATTTGCGGTAAAGACGATGGCCGGAATACCTCGATCCCGGGCAAGGTCAACAACCTCACCATCCGGTGCGTCGGGAAGTGTCACATCAAGGATTGAAAAAAAGATTTCGGAGGCCATTTCGTCGATGACATCGACAGCCTCGGCGTAGGTAGTGGCAGTAACGACACGAAACTCACGAGTATCAAGAAGGCATCGGGAAATCTCCTGCAAGACCATCCTGCTGTCTTCGACCACAAGAACCAACGGCTGATCCGTTGTCTGATTGTGGGCCATGCCTTTCCTCCCGTAAGTCAACGTTATCGGATAACGAACCCCTGCTCTTCGAGTCTGCTCAGAGGCACCGCTCCTGGGCGCACTACCTCAAGCTCATTGCCGCCTTTGAGGCGAACCACGGTGGAGGGAACACCTCCCATGGGCCAGGGCTTGCCAAGATACGCCGCGTCCGCCTGTTCCATCAGTTCCGAATCGAGTTCATCTGGGACGGCTGCGGCAGCACGTCCACTGATATTGGCGCTGGTAGCCACAAGGGGAGCAGCCAGTTCCCGGCTGAGAGCCGCGGCCACAGGGTGAGGGCACAGGCGCACGGAAGTAAATCCATTTTCATCGGACACCTGTGGCGCCAGAGAGTCCTTGGCGCGCACCAATACGGACAAGGGACCGGGCCAAAAAAGTTCCACAAGGGCGACCAGCGAGCGCGGGATGTCGTCGGACACCAGTTTCAATCCCTCGCGCCACCCAACAATCAACGGCAACGGCTTGCTGGACGGACGCTTCTTGATAGCCGCGACACGGGCACACGCGTTTTCGTCTGTCGCTACACAACCCAACGCATAGAGCGTCTCCGTTGGGTATACGGCAACGCCGCCACGGCTCAGGGATTCTAACACCTTTTGCAAATTCTCTCCAAAACGTTTGTTCGACCGCCAGCCTAACGGCTGTACCAATCCCTGCGCAACACTTCCATCTCTTCAGAATCAAAACGCGGTTCGTCATACATTCCGGCCGCAGTACGCTGCAGAAAAGCCTGATAGAGTATTATGGCTGCGGCAACGGAAACATTGAAACTTTGAACCATGCCCTGCATGGGGATATATACTTCATTGGAAACCAACTCCGCAAGCTCGGGCGCGGTTCCGTCATGTTCATTGCTCAAAATGATGGCAGTGGGGATTGTATAGTCAAAATCCATAACAGGCCGAGCTGTTTCGGAAAAACCTGTACGCAGGATTTGATATCCCCTGCTCTGAAGTGTATTGATCATCCCCGGGCCGTCCTCATGGCGTATGCGGCGGACCCATTTCTTGGCTGAGGCGGACGTCCGCTTGCCGAGATCGGGCCATGGAGATGTGGTATAATACAATTGTACTTCGTGTACGCCGAACGCGTCACAACTCCGCAGCACGGCAGACACGTTGTGCGGATCCCAAATATTATCCATGACAAGAGTCAAGTCGGGCTGACGTTTCGCCAAAACTCCATCAATGCGCTCCTTGCGCCGATCTGTCACTGGTATGTTCATGTTCGCGGTCGTAGCGACAATAATTTCCAAACGCAAGTACTAACATTATTTTTTATGACCTCCGGTTGACTTTTTCACGTAATTCAGAACAAAGTGACTCTACGGACATTTAACCAATACAGGCATACGGAGCTGGCATGCGGGCCCTGATAGTTGAAGACGAATTCCTGAGCAGGAAGGTTCTACGTTCCTTCCTCATGAGCCTTTTCGAGATTGATATCGTGGTCAACGGCAAGGAAGCTGTTGACGCATTTCAATTGGCTCATAGCGAGGGCAACCCCTATTCGCTCATCCTCATGGACATCATGATGCCCGAAGTGGATGGAATAGAAGCCCTTGAACAAATTCGAACACTTGAACGAGAAAAGAAGCTCAGTCCGAGAGCAAAAGTCATCATGACTTCGGCTCTGGATGACCCGAAAACCGTCATAAAATCATTCCACGAGGGTGAAGCCTCCGGCTACATCGTAAAGCCCGTGGATAAAGACAAACTTTTCGTTGAACTCGAAAAACTGGGACTGCTCAAGGAGTAGTCCTCAAGCCTGGGATCATGATACATGAGTGAAGAAGACGCGTTGGTCGACGAATTTTTTTCGGAAGTCAACGACAAGTACTATCCGCAGGTGCTTGAAGGCATCGGCATGCTCGAAGGAGGCGACATCGGTGAAGGCATCGAAATTCTGTCGCGCCCGTTGCACACCATAAAAGGTGTCACCGGCTTCATGGCCGGATTCGAATACGCCTCTGGTTTCACGCACAAGGTGGAGGATTTTCTCAAAAAGGTTCAAGCCGGGGGCGTGGAACAGTCTTCGGAAAACATCACCCTGCTCTCCCGGGCCGTGAACATGATTTTCCAGGTTGTGGAGCAAATCCGCGACGACGGAGCACCCGACGAACAGGAACCTGACGAAGTTCTGAAAAAAATTGACGAGGCGTCCGGCACGGGCGGGGGCGAAGAAGCTCTGGCCTTCGACGGCGTGGACACCGAAGAAAAGGAAGACGTTCTCGTACTGAGGGTCAAGGATGCCCGGGTGCATCTGGGCCCTCAGCGCGATTTGCTTACATCCGCAATCATCAAGGCCGAACCCGGCAGCAAAATTCTTTTGGATTTGAGCGGCGTGCTGACCTTCAACTCCGCAGCATGGGAAACCGTAGCCGCCTACTCCGAGGCATTCGAGATTGCCGTTTCAGGAATGTGCCCAGCCTGTAAAACGACATTCTTCTCCTGGGGAATGGATGACAAGATCGCCGTATACCCTGACGAAGACTCCTATTTCAAGAATGCGGCATCCGGTACGGAGAACGATTAACCATGCGCGAAACTATACTTGAGTGTATTGAAGCACTGGAAAACGAAGTTCTGACCCTGGAATCTTCCGGGGGCAGCAACGTTGACGAGGTGCTGTCAGCGCTCGGCCTCTCGCGGATGAAAATCCAATCCGCCCAGATAATAGCCATACTGGACATGCTCAACGACGGCATAACACCTGTCAGCAAGGAAATCGTCACTTCCATGCTGGGCGTGCTCGATGCCCAGAAACAGTTTTTGTATTCACTGGCCGGCATTTTGGATCAGGGGCCGACCGTACTGGATACGGACGAAATCTCGGCCCAAGCCAAGGAAGCGGAAAAGACCGAGGAAGAATCCGAAGCAGCCATTGCCGCGGCAATGAGTGGAGAAGCCGTAACCGAAGCCTCGGCAGACGAGGAAGCACAAGAAGACGCTCCAGCCTCCAAGTCCGCCAAACCCAAGGATGCGGAAAAAACGGGAGCGCAGGACAAGGGACCGGCAGCCCAGGCCATTTCTTCCATCCGCGTCAGCACGGACCGTCTGGATCGCGTCATTGAGCTGGTAGGCAAACTCATGGTCACCTATGCGGTCATTGCTCAGGGCGGCATGAGCGTGGACTCCAAAATCATGGCCAGCCTCCGCGAACTGGACAACGTCATCAGCAAACTTCAGTTTGAAGTGGATGCCATCCGGCTTGTTCCGCTCAAGCAGATTTTCATGCCCATGCACCGTTTGGTGAAGAGTCTGAGCCAAAAGATCGGCAAGAAGCTGACATTCGAGATGTCCGGCGAAAGCCTCGCATTGGACAAGACCATAGTGGAATCCCTGAACGAACCGCTCGTACATCTCCTGCGCAACGCCGTTGACCACGGTCTGGAAACGCCGGAGGGCCGTGTTG
>Ga0207831_100270_pt1 | contig 22312 bp, 15 predicted proteins | sample TtanPargueraPR_7_FD_187741 | JGI IMG/M metagenome (GOLD analysis project Ga0207831, IMG submission 187741) | Aerobic enrichment media microbial communities from Bioluminiscent Bay, La Parguera, Puerto Rico - Tt and M1 (2) (SPAdes) | ecosystem: Environmental > Aquatic > Marine > Unclassified ... | reverse complement strand
GAGCACGGAAAAAATCATGACCCCGGCAAGCACGGAGAATCCGCAGTTGATGAACACGGTCATGGTGGCGTTGTTATTGATGTCGGACTTCTTGGGAAGGTAGCTGGAGTAGGCCACCATAATGCCGAAGCCGATGGACAGGCTGTAGAAGATCTGCCCGGCAGCCGCCGTCCAGACCTTGTAGCTGGTGATGGCCGAGAAATCGGGCTTGAACAGCCACTGCAGCCCGTCGGTGGCCCCCTCAAGGGAAAGACCGAAACCGATGAACACCAGAACCATGACGAACAACAGGGGCATGAATACCTTGTTCAGACGCTCGATGCCGCCACGGACGCCGGTGAAAATGGCGTAGAAGGTTACGGCCCAGGCCACGGCAACCGAGAAGAAAATGGGCCACTGCACACCGCCGAGTTCCATGGGGGAACTGGTCAGGACAAGAAAATCCTTGAAGAAGAAATCGGCGGGCGATGCGCCCCATCCCTGGTTGAAGGACATCAGGAAGTATTGGATGGCCCAGCCGATGACCGCCACGTAGTAGGTGGCGATGATGAAACATACGGCGATCTGGAACCAGCCGAGCCATTCCATCCTGCGGGAGATGGAGGCGAAAATCTTGGGTGCGGACCCCTTGAACTTGTGGCCGAGACCAAATTCCAAAATCATGAACGGAATGCCGGCGGCAAGCATTGCGATGAAGTACGGCACCAGGAAAGCGCCCCCGCCGTTTTCGTACGCCATGTACGGAAAACGCCAGATGTTCCCCAGACCAATGGCGGAACCTACCGCGGCCAGAATGAATCCGGCTCGCGAACCCCAGGTTTCACGTTTCTGCATGTGTTTCCTCTCTTTTTACGGACGGACCCTCATCCGCCCTGCTGATTCGTAAAAACTTGCAACAACAGTTTCAACAAAACGGAATAAATCCTCATTATATTACAAATTGGTCATTGTCCACGTTAAAACGGCATTTAATGCGGCTTTACGGACGATTTTCCTTCATTATTTCTGCGATTTTGTCAAAAACAGAAAAAATATTAGTCCAATTTCGATTTCTGCTTCCAAAAACACGCTAACGAGGGGAAATATCTCAGCCGATAGCCCTGTTTTGAGAGCAATGCCGGACTCAAAGCAGCCATTCGTGCAGCTTTAACGGCCACCGCGCCCTTGGACACACTCGCCTATGTTCTTTTTTCTTACGCCTTTCGACGTTTTCCCCCATGCTTTCGCCAAATGGGCAAAAAGCAAATAAGCTGCCGCCAGGTCGTTTCGACATCCTGGTCAGCAACCGGCATGGCACATCAAAAACGCCAAAAAAAGTGGGAGAACTGTGAATGAGAATAAAACCGCCCGACATCCAACACGTGACTGACCGCATGGCCTTCGATCAAATCCGAATCCTGCTTTGCAGCGCGACAAGAGTGGCGGCATCCTGAGGCGGAGGAAGGGAATGAAAGAAAAATGGCGAGCCATCGTCAACAGGTCTCTCGGCCCGGTGTGATGCCGTGAAATACGACTTGTGTCAAATAATGATTTTGTCACCGTCCCGAAACATCTCCCGTCTCTCCCTGTGGTAATGAAATAAGACTGTAGAGAAGTCTTTCATATGATTTGAAATCTGCATCCAGGAGCACCGGAAATGGAAAAAGTTCTCTTTATCTGCGTCCACAACAGCGCCCGCAGCCAGATGGCCGAGGAATATTTACGCCGGATCGCAGGGGATGAATTCGAGGTGGAAAGCGCCGGTTTTGAGCCCACGGAAGTCAATCCGCTGGTCGTCGAGGTCATGAAAGAGGAAGGGGTGGACCTGTCCCGCAAACAGGCCCGGTCCGTCTTCGATCTCTACAAACAGGGCAGGATATTCAATTATGTCATCACGGTCTGCGACGACAGTATGGATCGGAACTGCCCCATCTATCCGGGCATGACCCATCGCCTGCACCTGCCGTTCAGCGACCCGGCCACCCTTGCGGGAAGCCATGAGGAAAAGCTGGCCAAAACCCGTGAAATCCGCGAACAGATCAAAAAGGCGGTCAAAGAGTTCATTGAATGGGTCAAGAGCGGCGATGAGGAAAAGCTGAGCATGGCCTGGCAACGGATGTACACCAAATAACCGCCCCCCGGCCCTTTCGTCCAAAAGACAGGAAAGCTCCTGCATCTTCCTGTCACGTCCTTTTCGGTCAGTTACCGGCAGTTTTCGCCGCCCCGTACCGTACACCCATGACGGCCGACAACCTGCCGTGAAAGCCCTGTTTCTGCTGAGCAAACTCCTCGACAAGAGTGGCCCCGGCAAGGGGGCTCACTTCCCGATGCAGGGATGGAAGCACATTGCCGATCGCCACCTGGCTGGCTGAAGTCACGCGCTCGCAAACTGAACCACATTTTGCTCTTCTCATAAACGTGCAGGGCAAGCAGTATCACTCCGATGTTCACGAATGACGCCAGTATTCCGACCAGAGGTTCTGCACGGAAGGCAAGAGGCAGATGAAACACGAAAACATATACGCCGCTGAAGAGAGAAAAGACAAAGGGATGAATCGGAAATATATGGAACGTGTTCCGTCCGATGCTGGTGACAACGGGCCGTTCGCTGCCCCCCGAACAAATGGAGAACAAGCCGAACGACAGGCTCAGAGAAGCGGCAAGGAACAGAACCGGATTTCCGAGAGTGTTGGAGGCGAAGTTGACCAGATTGTTGGCATAGGCGGCGGCCGTCCCGAAAATCACCAGCAGAATGCCGGTCGGCATGGGACGCATGAAGCCCTTTTCCATAAGCATGTGCCGCCGGGAAAGGCACCCGATACAGACAAAGAGTTGGGCCACAAGAGCTGTCTCCGCTTCAAACGGCAGAACAACGCTGCTTCCGAGAAGGAATCCGCCACAAGCCAGGGACAGCGACATCGCCGCAATCTTCATAATGGAATGCCGCAGGCAGACATAGGCGATAGCCTTTGCGACAAACAGGCAGGGGAAAAACCATAGCACCAGGGGATACACGCTCATCGCCCCGTTGCTTCCCGTAGCGTAGAATATACCCGCCACTTTCTCCCACGGAGAAATATCCAGGGCGGCGTCACTTCCGAAGTGCCGCAACACGAGGAGCCAAAACGTGAATCCGATGGCCGCAAAAATGTAATATGGAACCATCAATGCCTTGAAATTCTTCAGCAGAAAACTGCCGAACGGCAGCTCAAGGGAACTCTTTCCGAGCAAAAAACCGGAAATGAGAAAGAAAACCGGCATGTGAAAAGAATGGATCCAGACATCCACAGCGGGACCGGAAGCCCCGGAATGCCCGTAGACCACAAGCCATATGGCGACGGCTTTCGCGTAATCGACCCAAACGAATTCCTTTTTCACCAGCAGCCCCCCTTCCCAAGATCAGCCATGGCAAAAAGCAATTAGTACACCGCTAAAGTAGCAAATATAATTATCTGACCCTTTGATTATTTCGCCTCCATGCTGAAAAAGGACTCGAAATCCAGCCTTGGAACGCATGCAACCGACATTATATGAATGGACATATTATAAATTGCGCAAACCACTGGCAGAAAAAGCGGACTTCGTGGTATGTAGGCCTTAAGGGATAAGGGGAAAACACCCCCGCAGCGAGCTTCAGCGCAAGATATTGACTTTATTAGAATTGTTCACATCCACCTCCCCTCTGGGGACATTGTTCCTCCTAATAAGCGCCGCGGTTCGCCGCAGAATATCAACCTTTTCATTGGAGGAAATCATGGAGGAAAGAAGGCAGTATCAACGGTACAAGATGGGAAACGATATCTATTGCGAAATCATCGCAGGAGATGGCGCCACCTATTCGGCCCAATTGTACGATATCAGCATCACCGGAGCCAGGCTCCATATCGATGACGCCGCAGCCTACGACTATATCGGCCAAGGTGAAACCTTTCAAATCTACAACTACAGCCAGGGCGGCGAGTACATCGCTCAGAACATGACCGCCTCGGCCGTCTGGTACTCCAACAACTACTATGGAATCCAATACGCAGCGCCCATTGCTGACAGCAATGAGCAGATCATGACCGCCTATCCTTCGGCCACTCCCATATAATGACACAGCACATATCCGCCACACAGTGAGGCGAAGCGTTCCGGTTCCGGAAAGCTTCGCCTTCTTTTTTCCCGCTGCAACATGATGTCGTAGTTTCCAGCAACCCCATCTTCCGTTTTTCCAGCAATCCATTTTCTTTTGCCGATTGATTCCGGCACACAGACCCACAGCCCTTCACCTCATAAAGCGCTCTCATCAAGCAACCATACGCATGTGAAAAAATTCTCTTCCCATCAAATATTTATTTTTTACAAATCCTTTACAAAACAATGAATTATCATCGTTTGACAAATCACCATGCCTTTTATAGGTGCTTGCTTCTGCGGCTTTCGGCCGCACGTCATCACCAACCACATATTATCCTACTGCGATCCAAAAAACACACAGCAAGATAATAGCCGGCGCATCGGCCAAAGCGCAGATACGCCGTCAGAGTAAAGGAGCGGAGAGCATTATGCATTTCAAATCAATCAAGGCAAAAATAGTTGTCATGGCGGCATGTTGCATTGTCGTCCTAACAGCTGCATTGATTGTTCTTCAAATCATGTCGCAAAGAAAAACCCAGGAGATTGTTTCCACCGAGGTTGACAAGCTGGTCGAAAGGTCGACCAGATCAAGCCTGCTCAACCTCGCCAGATCGGAGGCGGGCGTCATACGCACCAAATTCGAGGTGAACCTGTATACCTCAAGAACATTGGCAAGCGCCTTCAAGTCGGTTTGGCAGGACAACCAGGAAAGAGAGAACATCGACATACGGAATGTGTTCAACAACATTCTTCTGTCCTCCCTGAAAGACAATGAGAAATTTCTCGGAACATACACCGTATGGGAGCCCAACGCCCTCGACAACGCCGACGCCGGCTACGCCGGACACACTGCGGAAGGGTACGATGAAAGCGGCAGGTTCATTCCCTATTGGAGCAGGGACCCGAACGGCAAAATCGCGAGGGAGGCGCTTGTCGGCTATGAAGACCGCAGCAAGTACCCGAACGGCGTCAGAAAGGGAGGCTGGTACCTGACCCCTAAAGAAACCGGACGTGAACAAATACTGGATCCTTTCCCCTACACGGTGCAGGGAAGGGAAGAATGGCTCACCACCATGTCCGTACCTATCAAGATCCGGGGGAAATTCCACGGGGTTGCAGGAACTGACTTACGGCTCTACTTCATCCAAAAGCTTTGCGAGAATGCCGCCAAGGATCTTTACGGCGGCAGGGCGGCTCTCAAAGTCATCAGTCACCTCGGCATCGTCGTTGCCGACAGCGCCACTCCCCAAAACGTCGGCAAGCACATCGAACAGACCGAATCGCACAATGCCGCCACGATCAAAGGATTGGTCAGGCAAGGGGAAAAATACGTCAATCTTGGAAAAGAAGACGGAACCGTCCAGGTGATGGCTCCCATTCCCCTTGCCGAGACAGGCACCCCATGGGCTGTCCTGATCGAAGTAGACCGCAACGTCGTGTTCGCCGATGCGATCAGGCTGGGTGAAACAATGAAGGCAAATGCATCCGCCAGCTATCTTACGGCTTTTCTGACCGGTTCCGGGGTCGCCGTCCTGGCCTGCCTTGCGATCTGGTTCCTGACGAACGGTATTGTCGCCCCGCTCAAGAAATCGGCAGCATACGCCGAAAGTGTCGCCGACGGGGACTTCAACCAGCAACTGAACATCGATCAGAATGATGAAATCGGTACCCTGGCCGACGCCTTGAAAAAAATGGTCGAAAACCTCAAGAAAATGATCGTTGAGGCGGAAGAGAAAAGTAAAGCCGCCGAAGCGGAAGCCGCAAGAGCCAACCTTGCCGTCGCGGAAGCGAACGAAGCCAAGGAAAAGGCCGCAAAGGCGGAAAAAGAAGGCAAACTGCAGGCGGCTTATGAGCTGGAAGAAGTCGTGAGCATCGTCACTTCGGCATCCCAGGAGCTCGCCGCCCAGATCGAACAATCCAGCCGGGGCACAGGGGATCAGCATTCCCAGATCAGCGAGACCGCCACGGCCATGGAGGAGATGAACGCAACAGTCCTTGAAGTGGCCCAAAACGCCTCCAACTCCGCTGAAACAGCCGGTCTGGCCATGGAAAAGGCCCGGAACGGATCAAAAATCGTGTCGGAGGTTCTCACCAGCATGGAAGAGCTGCAGGCCATCGCACTGCACCTCAAGGAGGACGTATCGGTCCTTGGAAAGAACGCGGAAGGCATTGGCCAGGTGATGGAAGTCATCTCGGACATTGCGGACCAGACCAACCTCCTCGCCCTGAACGCGGCCATCGAAGCGGCCAGAGCCGGCGATGCGGGACGGGGTTTCGCGGTGGTTGCCGACGAAGTGCGCAAGCTCGCCGAAAAAACGATGACCGCAACCCAGGAAGTGGGCAAGGCCATCACCGACATCCAGCAAGGCACGCGGGCCAACATCGACCGTGTGGAAAAGGCCGTGCAGCAAATCGATGAGACAACCAAACTGTCCGGGGAATCCGGGGAAGCGTTGAATGCCATCGTCTCCTTTGTCGAAGAATCATCCACCCAGGCTCAGAACATAGCAGCCGCTTCCGAGCAGCAGTCCGCGGCCAGCGAAGAGATCAACCGATCCCTGACCCAGGTGGCGACGATATCCTCCGAAACAAGGCAGGCGATGGAGGAATCCGGCAAGGCCGTTGAAGAGACGGCCAAGCAGGCTCAGGTTCTGCAGCAGCTCATCACCCAGATGAAAAGCTGATCAGGGCGCAACCCCGCCGCGGCGGGCAATATGAATAAAAAGGGCCGCTCCTTGGGGAGCGGCCCTTTTTTGTCCTGTCCGGGCGTCATACCGCAACTTACCTGACTCCGCCCTCCCACTGGAGAACAGGCTGGGTTGATGTCTTCTTCCGCCCTTGAGCATCATTGCCGAAAGCAACATTCCCCGACCGTGCTGCATACTCCGCAGCGGACTCCTGTCTGCTTTGTCCGATAGACAAACGAGTATGAAAAACAACAAGACAAAACGGTCAGTCCCCAACACTGCAATAAGTCCAAAATACAGATTGCACTCCATAAAATGCAGATGTTTCCTTCAACACTCACAACTTCTGCAATCATGAAAAGACGCTTTTTAAAACGAAACTATTTTTTTTACCAATAAATAATAAAACCATAGTAGCGAGAAAATCGACATATAAAATGAACTGATTTTCTTTTTGAAAAATAATTCTAAACATAATAACTCCTCATTATTTGACAAAATTATTCCACTTCTATAGGTGCTAATGAGTGGGGACATAGATGCTCTTTAATAGGCTATAGCTAAAGGCTGACACGCAATGTAAAACAAATCAAAACAACGGAACAACATTCTGTGCACCATTTCGGGAGAGGTGCAGACACCAAAGCAAAGGAGCTGTGAGGGGTATGAACTTTAAATCCATCAAAACAAAAATAGCTGTCATGGCAGCATGTTGTATCATCGCATCAACGGCTGTCCTGATAGTCCTTCAGATCTCGAGCCAGGGGACAACCCAGGATTTCGTATCCAGCGAAGTCGACAGACTGATCGAAAAGTCGACCACGGCAAGCCTGCTTGGCATAGCCAAAGCCGAAGCAGGTGTGATACGGGCAAAATTCGAAGTAAATCTTGATACGGCGAGGACCCTCGCAAGCACCTTCAAATCAATCAGGGCCGACGACGAAACCAGAAAGAATATAAAAATAAGAGATGTCTTCAACAAAATTCTTTTAAGGACCTTGGAAGACAACGAGGAATTTCTCGGAACATACAGTGCATGGGAACCCAACGCCATTGACGGCGAGGATGCGCTCTATGCGGGCAACTCCGCTGACGGCTACGACGCCAGCGGAAGATTCGTCCCTTACTGGAACAGGGACAAGGAAGGACATATCGCCCGACAGGCGCTTGTCGGGTATGAAGACAGCAGCCTGTACCCGAACGGAGTGAGAAAAGGAGGCTGGTACCTGACCCCCAGGGAGACAGGGCACGAACAAATACTCGATCCGTTCCCGTATATTGTCCAGGGAAAGCAGGAATGGCTCACCACCATGTCCGTACCGGTCACGGTCCGGGGAAAATTCCTCGGAATCGCGGGAACGGACTTGCGTCTCGATTTTGTCCAACAACTTTGCGAGGAAGTCGCCAAGGGACTCTATGACGGTAAAGCGACCCTCAGGGTCATCAGCCATCTCGGCGTTGTCGTGGCGGACAGTTCCACTCCTCAGAACATAGGTAAGCCGATCGAACAGGCCGATGCGAACAACGCCGCGGAGATCAAGGCCCTGACCAAAAAAGGAGAACCGTACGTCAACCTCGGCCAGGAGGATGGAATCGTCCAGGTGATGTCCCCCATCCCACTTGCCAGAACCGGCACCCCATGGGCTGTTCTGATCGAAGTCGATCGGAGCGTCGTGTTTGCCGATGCGATCAAGCTGAATGATACCATGGCGGCGAACGCGTCCGACAACGTTTTCACGGCACTGCTGACCGGCGCCGGAGTCGCGGTTCTGGCCTGCCTTGTCATTTGGCTCCTGACCGGCGGCATTGTAGCCCCGATCAAGAGATCGGTTGCTTATGCCGAATGTGTCGCCGACGGGGATTTCGACCAGGATCTGGACATTGATCAGGCCGACGAAATCGGAGTCTTGGCCGACGCCTTGAGGAAAATGGTCGAGAACCTCAAGGAAATGATCGTTGAGGCGGAAGAAAAAAGCAAAGCCGCAGAGGCGGAAGCCGCAAGGGCCAACCTTGCCGTCGAGGAAGCGAACGAAGCCAAGGAGAAGGCTGCAAGGGCGGAAAAAGAGGGCAAGCTGCAGGCAGCGAAAGAGCTGGAGGAAGTCGTCAGCATCGTCTCGTCCGCTTCCGAGGAACTGGCCGCCCAGATCGAACAATCCGGCCGGGGCACCGAAGCCCAGTATTCCCAGATCAGCGAAACCGCCACGGCAATGGAAGAGATGAACGCAACTGTCCTCGAAGTGGCCCAGAATGCTTCCAACTCCGCGGAAACGGCCGGACTGGCCATGGAAAAGGCCAGAGACGGCTCAAAAGTCGTGTCCGAGGTCCTCACCAGCATGGAGCAACTGCAAAATATTGCATTACTGCTCAAGGAGGACGTGTCTGTCCTCGGAAAGAACGCGGAAGGCATCGGCCAGGTGATGGAAGTCATCTCGGACATCGCTGACCAGACCAACCTCCTCGCCCTGAACGCGGCCATTGAAGCGGCCAGGGCCGGAGAAGCGGGACGGGGTTTCGCGGTGGTTGCCGATGAAGTGCGCAAACTCGCCGAAAAAACGATGACCGCCACCCAGGAAGTGGGCAAGGCCATCACCGACATTCAGCAAGGCACGCGGGCCAACATCGACCGTGTCGAAAAGGCAGTGCAGCAGATCGACGAAACGACCAAGCTGTCCGGGGAATCCGGAGAAGCGTTGGATGCCATCGTTTCCTTTGTCGAAGAGTCGTCCACCCAGGCGCAGAACATAGCGGCCGCATCCGAGCAGCAGTCCGCTGCCAGCGAAGAAATCAACCGGTCCCTGACCCAGGTGGCGGAAATATCCTCGGAAACAAGGCAGGCGATGGAAGAATCCGCCAAGGCCGTTGAAGAGACCGCCAAACAAGCCCAAGTCCTGGAACAACTCATCAACCAGATGAAGAGCTGATCCGGCACACGCTTCGCATGACCGAAGCACGAAATACGGAAAAGACCGTCCTCCCTGGGCGGTCTTTTTTTTATCCAGCCCATATGCATTCCATCACACGCAGGATGCATGCATTCCTCTTCCCATTGCACATTCATGTAAATTTTGCGCCAATTTCAAAAAAAATTATCGCAAAATTGTAACGCGCAAAAAAAGAGTTTCGATATGCCGCCTTTCCCGCGGATTCCATCCGTGCCACAACATGGCGACTCAACTTGACATTTCCAGTCACCAGCTTTTATGGCACCGCGGTTGCAGCTACGGCGAGCCGCGATCAATCGTCGTAGCGGCACGAAAAAACCACATTAACAAGAGAGAGGATTCCAAGTGAAACGCATCCTGACCATCGCTGCGGCCCTGTGCCTGGCGATCGCCATGTCAGCGGGCCCGGCACTGGCCGGAGGGAAGATCAAGGTGGCCGGCATCTACACCCAGCCCATCCAGCAGAAATGGGACGCCTGCCTGCACAAGGCCCTGCAGAAAGCCGCCGATGCCGGAGAAATCGAATACGTGTTCTCCGAAAAAGTCTCCAACACCGACTATATCCGCGTGTTGCGCGAATACTCCGAAAAAGGAGCGGACCTCATCGTGGGCGAGGCCTTCGGCATCTCCCGTGACGTGACCAAGGTCGCCAAAGACTATCCCAACGTCGCCTACCTCATGGGCGATACCTTCGGCCCCCGCGGCGCCAACCTGTCCGTTTTCGACAACTATATCCACGAGCCCTGCTACCTCATGGGCATGATCGCGGGGAAAATGACCAAGACCAACAAGATCGGCATGATCGGCGGCTACCCCATAGGTGAAGTCAACCGCCTCTTCAATGCCTTCATGGCCGGCGCGAAAGCCTTGAATCCCACAGTGGAATTCAAGGTTTCCTTCATCGGCTCCTGGTACGACCCGCCGAAAGCCAAGGAATTCGCTTACGCCCAGGTCGAAGCCGGTGTCGACGTGCTCTATGCCGAACGCGCTGGCGTAGTCGATGCCGCACGCGAAAAGGGCGTCATCGCTTTCGGCAACGTCAACGACATGAACAAGGAAGAAAACGGCAAGGACGTGGTTGTGACCTCCGCCCTGTGGCACATGAAACCCGCCGTCAACCAGGCCATCGCACAGGTCAAGGCAGGCAAATTCACCGCCGGGGACTACAGGGAATTCACCATGATGGCCAAGGGAGGCGCCTCTCTGGCTCCCTATTACGAATTTGAAGACAGGATTCCCGCCGACGTGAAGACCAGGATCGCGAAAACCGCCGCAGCAATCAAGGCAGGCGAATTCACCGTCAAGATCGACGACAGCGAACCGAAATCGACTTTCTAGAAACAACAAACCGGGCCGATTCCCTGTGGAACGGCCCTTCTTTTTTCCCATTGGAGAACATGTGCCCATACCGGTTCTGAAACTGACGAACATCACCAAGACGTTCGGCTCCGTGATCGCCAACCAGGATGTGAACCTGACACTGGAACAGGGCGAAATGCTCGCCCTGCTCGGCGAGAACGGCGCAGGCAAAACAACACTCATGTCCATTCTTTTCGGCCATTACACGGCCGATTCCGGCGCCGTGGAAGTCTTCGGCAAACAATTGCCCGAGGGCTCGCCCCGGGCGGCCATCGACGCCGGTGTGGGCATGGTCCACCAACACTTCACCCTGGCCGAAAACATGACCGTGCTGGAAAACGTCATGCTCGGGACGGAATCCCTGCTTTCCCCAAGACACGACAAAAAGACCGCCCGGGGCAGGCTCGAAGAACTCATGGAGCGGTTCTGCCTGGAACTGAACCCCTCCGCCAGGGTCAAGGACCTGTCCGTGGGCGAGCAGCAGCGCGTGGAAATCCTCAAGGTGCTCTATCGCAACGCACGTATTCTCATCCTGGACGAACCCACTTCCGTCCTCACCCCACAGGAGGCTGATCACCTTTTCACCACCCTTCGCCAACTGGTGAAGGAGGGACTGTCCGTCATCTTCATCACCCACAAGATGCGCGAGGTCATGACCGCGTCCGACCGTTGCGCGGTGCTGCGCCAGGGTCGGGTCGTCTTCGAGGCCGCAACCGGCGACACCTCGGCCGAGGAACTGGCCCGGGCCATGGTGGGAAGCGAAATCCCGAAGACGCGACGCGCCGACCGGCAACGGCAGGCGGACCGCGAAATGCTCTGCCTCGACGCCGTCCAGGTAGCAGACGCCACAGGCAAACGATTGCTGAACAACCTGACCCTTCGGCTCAATTCCCATGAGATTCTCGGCATAGCCGGCGTATCCGGCAACGGCCAAGCCCAACTCGCCGACCTGCTTTCCGGGCTGATGCAGCCGACCGCAGGCCGGATCATCATCCAAGGAAAGCCGCTGGCAAAGCCGTCACCGGCAGCCATGCTCAAGCACGGCCTGGGCCGCGTGCCGGACGACCGTACCGGCACCGGGTTGGTGGCTGACATGACGGTCATGGAAAACCTGGCCACCGAATCCTACAGGCAACCCGGCTTCGCAAGACGCGGCGTACTCAATTTCAAGGCGATGGCCTCCCACGCCAGGCAGCTCATCAAATCCTTCGATGTTCGCTGCCCGGGCATCGACACCCCGGTCCGCAAACTCTCCGGCGGCAACATGCAAAAGCTCATCCTGGCCCGCGTGCTTGCGGACAAGCCGTCCATCATCATCGTCAACCAACCCACCTGGGGACTGGACGTGGGTGCGACCGCCTATGTCCACCAGCAGCTTCTGGATGCAGCGGAACGTGGGGCGGGCGTCATCCTCATTTCCGAGGACCTCGATGAAATCTTCCGGGTGGCGGACCGCATCCAGGTCATGTACCAGGGAGCGCTCTCCGCCCCCATGCCGACCAGGGAAGTGGAACGCGCCGAACTCGGCCTGCTCATGTCCGGCAACCGCTCGCCGCAGGGCTGTGCACTGGGAGGGGCGGCATGAGGATAGAAGCCCGCGAAAACATATCCCTGACCATGAAGACGCTCTCCCCGGTCATGGCCGTGGGGGTGGCCATGGCCGTCTGTTCCATGCTTCTGATCTGGGCCGACGCATCTCCCCTGGAAGGCTGGATGCTGATGCTCAAAGGAGCGCTCGGCTCCAAATTCGCCGTAACGGAAACCCTGACCCGCGCCACCCCGCTCATATTCACGGGACTGGCGGCAGCCGTGGCCTTCCGCGCCAAGCTGTGGAATATAGGAGGAGAGGGACAGCTCTACATTGGAGCGGTGGTCGCCACATGGCTCGGCGCCGGTTCGCTGGAATTGCCGTCCTACTTCATGATTCCCTACCTGTTCATCGCCGGCGCCCTGGCCGGTGGCCTGCTTCTGCTCATACCGACACTGCTCAAGACAAAACTTCAGGTGGACGAGGTCGTAACCACCCTGCTGTTGAACTTCATTGTTCTGCTCTTCGTAAACTGGCTGGTTTTCGGTCCCTGGAAGGATCCCATGGCCATGGGCTGGCCGCAGGCGGCTCCGGTCGTTGATTCCGCCCTCCTGCCCCAACTCCTCGCCAGGACAAGACTGCACCTCGGCTTCATCCTCGCGTTGGCCAGCGCGGTGGGCGTCTGGTGGTTCATGCGTGCGACCACCTGGGGATTCGAAATCCGGGCCGTGGGGGCTTCCCCCAAGGCAAGCCGTTTCGCAGGCATGCCGGTCAACGCCGCCATCGTGCGCACGGCCCTGCTCTCCGGCGGACTGGCCGCCATGGCGGGCGTCTCGGAGCTGTGCGGCGTCAAGGAATACCTGACCCTCGACCTGTCGCCCGGCTTCGGATACTCCGGCATTGTGGTCGCCATGCTGGCGGCCCTGCATCCCTTGGGCGTGGTGGCTTCCTCCATCTTCGTGGCAGTCATCTACATCGGGGCCGACTCCATGAGCCGCGCCATCAACATCTCCAACTACATTGCCGACGTGATCACCGCCGTCAGCCTGCTGGCGGTCCTGGTCTCCATGTTCCTGGCAAAATACCGCATACGGTGGAGGTAGATACATGGATATAGCAAACTTCCTCCTCGAAACCGGCTTCTGGATGGCTACCATCCGCATGGCCACCCCGCTCCTTTTCGGGACTCTGGGCGAACTGATCTGCGAACGGGCAGGCGTCCTCAACCTCGGCATCGAAGGCATCATGGCGGCCGGTTGCATGGCTGGCTGGACCTGGGTCTATCTTGGGGGCGATCTGTGGACGGGCATCCTGTTCGCCGCCTTTGTCGGCGGCCTGTTCGGCCTCCTCCATGCGTTATTCACGGTCCACCTCGGCCTGTCCCAGCACGTTACCGGCCTCGGCATCACCATGCTCGCTTCGGCCTTGTCGTCCTTTGTCTTCCGCATGCTGCTGCCCACGGCAACCACGCCGCCCAAAATCGTGCCGTTCAAACCATTTCCGATCCCGCTGCTGTCGGACATCCCCTTTGTCGGAGACATCCTGTTCAACCAGTCCGCCCTCACCTATCTTGCCTTCCTTGCGGTCATCGCGACCGGGTACGCTCTGTTCCGCACCCCGGCAGGGCTGGCCCTGCGTATGGCCGGGGAGAATCCCATGGCCGTGGAAGCCCAGGGATTGTCCGTGTTCTCCATCCGCACCAGCGCGGTGGTCATCGGTTCCGCCCTCATGGCTGTGGGCGGGGCGTTCCTGACCATGTCCGCTTTCGACGCATTCTATATCGGAATGGTCAACGGCCGAGGCTGGATATGTATCGCCCTGGTGGTCTTCTCATCCTGGAAGCCCGGCAAGGCTCTGCTCGGCTGTCTGTTCTTCGCGGCATTCGACGCCGTGCAAATGCGGGTGCAGCAGCAGTCCGGAATGGCCATCCCATACCAATTCTACTTGATGATGCCGTATGTCTTTTCCATCATGGCCCTGATCATCATGTCGAGACGCGCCGCCTATCCCAAAGCCCTGCTCATTCCCTTCCGCAAGGGCGAACGTTAAACACGGAGTACCGCCATGTTGGATCTGTTAGTGAAAAATGCCCGCATCGACAGCGGGAAATATCTGGTGGACATAGCCTGTCAGGACGGCAAGATCATTGAGGTGGCCCCCTGCATTGAAAGCAAAGCCGCCGAGTCCATCGATGTGCAGGGGCATTTCGTCACCCCGCCCTTCGTGGACTCCCACTTCCACATGGACGCGACCCTTTCCATGGGCATGCCGAGGCTGAACCGGTCCGGCACCCTGCTTGAGGGAATCAAGATATGGGGAGAACTCAAACCAGACCTCACTCCGGAAGGGGTCAAGAAACGAGCTCTCAAACTCTGCTCCTGGGCCATAGCCAAGGGCAACCTCGCCATCCGCACCCATGTGGACACCACCGACCCGACCCTCATGGCCGTGGATGTGCTCCTTGAAGTGCGGGACGAAATGAAGGATTTTATCGACATCCAACTCGTGGCCTTTCCCCAGGACGGGATTCTGCGCTGTAAAGACGGCGTGTCCCTGCTCAAGCGCGCCCTGGACAGGGGCGTGGACGTGGTCGGCGGCATACCCCATTTCGAGCGAACCATGGAGGACGGCCGCAAATCCGTGGAAATCCTCTGCGAGATCGCGGCGAAACGAGGCCTCATGGTGGACATGCACTGCGACGAATCCGACGACCCCCATTCCCGACACATCGAGTCGCTCACCTATCAAACACAGCGTCTGGGCCTGCAAGGCCGCGTCACCGGCTCCCACCTGACCTCCATGCACTCCATGGACAACTACTACGTATCCAAACTCCTCCCGCTCATGGCCGAGGCCGGGATGAACTGCGTGTGCAACCCGCTGGTGAACATGAATCTCCAGGGCCGCCACGACACCTATCCCAAACGGCGCGGACTCATGCGCGTTCCCGAACTTTTGGCCATGGGTGTAAACGTCTCCCTCGGTCACGATGACGTCATGGATCCATGGTACCCCATGGGAACCCATGACATGCTCGAAGTGGCCCACATGGGCGCCCACGCCCTCCACATGACCGGCGTCGATCAGCAGCATACGCTCTTCGACGCCGTGACGGTCAATGGGGCCAAAACTCTCGGACTGTCCGGCTACGGTCTCAACCCGGGGGACAACGCGGACTTCGTCGTGCTCCAGGCCGAGTCGAAAATGGAAGCCCTCCGCCTGCACCCGGCCCGCCTGTTCGTCGTCCGCCGGGGAGCCGTCATCAGCCGCACCCCCTCAGTCGAGGCGACAGTCACACTGAACGGCAGCGTACAGAGGGTCGACTTCAGATAATCGTCCGGTCTTCTTGTTCGTAAAAACAAAACGCCCGCATTTTTCATGCGGGCGTTTTGTTTTTGTGCCGGCTGCGACTGGAGACGATGGATATCGCTTCCCGCATTGCCCTACACATCCAGTGCGGCTTCCACTTCCTGAATATGTTTGAGCATGGACTCATAGGCCTTTTCGGAATCGTGGGCTTCTATGGCGTCGATGATTTCCTGGTGCGCGTCCAAGACGGCTTTGGCGAAATCCATGCCCGGATGAAGATTCTCCTTCACCGAGGTCAAAAGATTGTTGACGAAATCCAGTATGACCAGAAGTATGGTGTTGCCCGTATTCTCTGCAAGATAGGTATGAAATCCGATTTCGGCCTTTGCACCGACCAAAGTCTCGCCACGATTGTACAGCTCCTCACATTCCTTCTGGTATGTGTGCAGCTGGGCGATGTCCGCCTCCGTGAAATTTTCCGCCGCCCTTTTCGCCAGGTATGGCTCTATAAGCTTGCGGACCTCGGAGAGATCTCTCACGGAAACATTTTTGAAATGCAGGAAGTTGGTAAAACTTTCTCGTGTTTTTTCAAGACCAATTTCACTGACGACAGGCCCCCCCCCGGCTCCGCGCTTGATTGTGATGAACCCCATGGCCTCAAGAGTTCTCAACGCTTCCCGAAGCGTATGCTTGCTCACGCCGAACTGTTCGATAAGCTCCTTCTCGGGAGGCAGCAGGTCTCCCGGCTTTACCTCGCCGGACAAAATGGCCCCTTTGATCTGCTTAATGACAACCGATGAAACACGCTGTTTCTTTGCCGAAGTAAACATGGGTACTCCTGGATTTTTCTTTGGCCGCCAATCCGGGCGGCGTAAACAGTCGCTTGGGTCAGACGCTTTTTCCCTCTCCTCGACGGTAAAGCATCTTCATGTGGTTCCCAGTCCGCCTTGATGCACTCACCGGAAAAAACATCCGGCCAAGGCTTCGGTGCAGCCAAAGCCCATACCCCCCATTTGACTGGACTGCAAAGTAAGTCCTTTACGGTCTATGTGAATACATAATGGAGATTTTTTTTACAACCCATTGATTATGCATAAAAAAAAATAGCCACATAATTTAAATGAAAATTAATAGCCAAATATTTTAACTTTTGGTTGATTGGACAGTTTTCTTGCGGTAGGGTTCAACTAAATCGGATGTCACACGAAATAACTTTGTGTCGGCTCCGTATGGAAGAAGTCGCAGTTCCGAGACCTGTGATTCATAAGAACACAGTATTCCAACACCAAATTGAAAGTTTTGAAATATTCAGGAGGAAGCAATGAGTGAAGTCAGTAGCGCCTGTCTGGAAAAGGGACAGCAAGAAAGTGGAAATGACACTTCCGCCCCGGTCATGTCCGCCGCCCCCGAGGGGAAAAACGTCATCAGGCATCTCAGCTATTGCGTGAACAACGAATGGCGGGAAAGCTCCAGCGGCAAGTACACGCCGGTCATGAACCCCAGCACCGGCGAGCAGATCGCTGAAACGCCTGTCTGCACCCCCGGCGAGGTGGAGGCTGCGGTTCAGGCAGCCAAGGCCGCCTTTCCGGGATGGGCCGCAAAACCCATTGCCGTCCGCACCCAGGTCATTTTCCGCTTCCGCGAACTGGTGAATCAACATTTTGAAGAACTGTCTCTGCTGCTTGCCAGGGAAATGGGCAAAAACCTCAATGAGGCCAAAGGCGACGTGCACAAGGTCGTGGAAGCCTGCGAAGTGACCGTGGGCGCACCCATGGAAATTCAAGGATACTCCATGATGGAGGCCACCAGAAGCCACGACATCGTGCTCAGCAGGGAGCCGGTGGGAGTATTCGCGGGCATCGCCCCATACAACTTCCCGGCCATGATCCCCTTCGGCTGGTTCATCCCCCTGTGCATCACCGCCGGGAACACCATCGTGCTCAAGGCCGCGAACATGGTGCCCCAAACAGGAATGCGCCTGCTGGAACTGCTGATTGAAGCAGGGCTGCCGGAAGGCGTCGTCAACCTGGTGACCTGCAGCCGCCACGAGGCGACCAGCCTGCTGGAGCACCCGGACGTCAAGGGCGTCTCCTTTGTGGGCTCCACTGCGGTGGGACTTCATGTCTATTCCACTGCGGCCAAGGCCGGAAAACGTGTCCAATGCCTCACCGAGGCCAAGAACCACGCCCTCTTGCTGGAAGACGCCTCCCTGGAATGGTCGGCCCAACGCGTCATCAACTCCAGCTTCGGTTGCGCTGGGCAACGCTGCATGGCCCTGCCCGTAGTGACCGTTCAGGAATCAGTGGCCGACCGATTCGTAGAAATCTTGAAACACCTCGCCGAAAAACTGGTCATCGGCCCCGCCTACGATCCCAAAACGCAACTGGGACCCGTAATCAGCGCGGCGCACAAGCAGTCCGTGATCGACTGGATCAACAAAGGAGTCGAAGAAGGCGCAACCCTGGTCCTGGATGGCCGGGAATGCACCCCCGAAGGATTCGAGGACGGCTATTATGTCGGCCCCACCATCTTCGACCACGTCACTCCGGAAATGAGCATCGGCGAACAGGAGATTTTCGGCCCGGTGGTCTGCATCAAGCGGGTGAAGGACTTTGAAGAGGGCATTGCCGTCATGAACGCCAACCCCTTTGCCAACGGTTCCTCCATCTTCACCAACAGCGGTCATTACGCCCGGGAATTCGCGAGACGGAGCGACGGCGGCATGGTCGGCACCAACGTGGGAATTCCGGTTCCTCTGGCTTTCTTCCCCTTCTCCGGCAACAAGCAATCCTTCTTTGGAGATCTGCACACCCTGGGGCGTGACGGCCTGCGGTTCTACACCCGCACAAAAACCGTGACGACAAAATGGCCCTCCCCTCGGGAAATGAGCAAGGCCAGTGAAGTGTGCACCTGGGAAGGCACCATCAACCGGGAGCTTTAAGGACAAGCCGCGACTTTGCGGGCACCCGAGATGCACGTTCGCGGGGCCTGGCTCTCAGACCAGGCCCCGCTCCAGACTACAATAAAGTTGAATTCAACATGCATATCTGAAGCCTGGACAACAATACTATGCACGAGACAAAACATAATGGAAGCATGACAAATAATAATGACACCATATAACTTCAATCTATCAATTTTATGACCTTATCATCATAAAAATAAATATTTAATAACTACAAAATTTATTTGTGAAATATTATTTACATACTTGTTTTAGTCAATATTGTTTGTTATAGATATAAAAATTTATGTCTACACACATAAAAATAAGCACATAAAAACACTAAAAAAATAAATAAAATAATTATACATTCTCATCTTCCACAAAATAAATACACTGGAGTTTTCTTGATATGAACATCATCAGATTAACGACCGCCCAGGCTTTGGTGAAGTTTCTCAACCAGCAGTACATCGAAGTCGACGGGCGTGAGCACAGGTTTGTCCATGGCGTGTTCACGATCTTCGGCCACGGGAATGTTCTGGGACTGGGGCAGGCTCTGGAGCAGAACCCGGGAGATCTGGTGGTGCATCAGGGATGCAACGAACAAGGCATGGCGCATATCGCCATGGGATTCGCCAAGCAAAACAAACGCAAGAAAACATATGCGGTGACTTCTTCCGTGGGGCCTGGAGCGGCCAACATGGCAGCCACTGCCACCGCAAACCGCATTCCTGTTCTCTTTTTGCCGGGCGACGTCTTCGCGACCCGCCAGCCCGACCCGGTCCTGCAGCAGGTCGAGCAGTATCATGACGCATCCATAAGCACCAACGACTGCTTTCGCCCGGTTTCCCGTTACTGGGACCGCATCAACCGCCCCGAACAGCTGATGACGGCAATGGTCAACGCCATGCGCGTACTGACCGACCCTGCGGATACCGGAGCCGTGACCATCTGCCTTCCGCAGGATGTACAGGGAGAGGCTTACGACTTTCCGGACTATTTCTTTAAAAAGCGCGTCCACCGTATTGAACGAAGGCCCGCCACTCCGGCCATGATCGACGATGCCGCAGCATTGATCCGCAGCAAGAAGAAACCCATGCTGGTCTGCGGAGGAGGCGTCCGTTACTCGGAGGCCCACGACGCCTTTCTCAGTTTCGCCGAGCGGTTCAACATTCCTTTCGGCGAAACCCAGGCCGGCAAGAGTACCGCCAGCGCCGCCCACCCGATGAACTGCGGAGGAATCGGCACCACCGGTTGCCTGGCAGCGAACCTCATCGCCAAGGGAGCCGACCTGGTCATCGGCGTCGGTACCCGCTTCACTGATTTCACGACAGCCTCGAAATCGCTGTTCCAAAACCCTGACGTGGAATTCCTGACCATCAATGTTTCGGAATTCGATGCGGTCAAGCTGGATGCTGTTTCAGTGGTGGCCGACGCAAAGTCCGGAATGGAGGCACTGGCGAAGAAACTGGCTGAGCAAGGCTACGCAAGTAGCTATGACGATGAAATCTCACTGGCGCGCACCGCCTGGAACGAGGAGCTCCAGCGCCTGTTCGACATCACCGTCTCCGACGGATTCGTGCCGGAAGTTCCAGGCCATCTTGATGAAAAGCTTCCGGAGTATGCTGATTTTTTCGGATCAAGACTGACCCAGACCCACGTTCTGGGAATACTTGACCGAAAGCTTGAAGACAACGCCATCGTGGTGGGAGCGTCCGGTTCGCTTCCCGGGGACCTTCAACGGGTCTGGCGGCCCAAACAGCCGGATACCTACCACATGGAATACGGGTACTCCTGTATGGGGTACGAAGTGGCCGCAGCGGTCGGAGCCAAACTGGCCTGCCCCGAAAGCCCTGTTTACGCCTTCCTGGGCGACGGCTCATACATGATGCTGCATTCCGAATTGCAGACTTCCGTGCAGGAAGGCGTCAAGGTCACGCTGCTGCTTTTCGACAACGCGGGCTTCGGGTGCATCAACAACCTTCAAATGAGCCAGGGCATGGGCAGTTTCGGCACGGAAAACCGGCATCGCGACCCGAAGACAAAAAAGATGACCGGCCCGCTGGTCAAGGTGGATTTCGCCGGGAATGCCGAAAGCTACGGCTGCAAAGGCTACACTGTCCGTAGCGAGCAAGAGTTGCTGGAAGCCCTTGCCGACGCCCGAAAGCAGTCCGTGTCGACGCTGATCGACATCAAGGTCCTGCCCAAAACCATGACGCACGGTTATGAAGCATGGTGGCGCACAGGCACCGCCCAGGTGGCGGACAATCCGGAGATCGTCGAAGCGGCCGAAAGCATCAGGCAGGTGCTGGTCACCACTGCCCGGCAATACTGATGCAGACTCTCCGAGTCCCCTGACACGGAACTGGAAGCAGATTTATCCTGGGATACGGCGTTGAACCGCCCTTAAAAAAGAGCCAAATATTATGCTTCTATTAAGGTAAAAAGCGATATAGCATGTCGCTAAAAAATAGTAAGTCAAGACACATAATTAACTGTTTTGATTTGAAAATGGGTCAGAACGAAGGCAAGCGCCGCAAAAAAGACGAGCCAGTTCAAAAAGGCTCCTGCCTTCAACGACCAGTTGCTCAAAATGTTTTCCCTGCCGCAGCCGGACCGTTCGGCAAACCCGGAATGGATGAAGCGGCAGTTGGCCCGGGGTGGTGCGTTCCCAGATGTCGCACCTTTCAGTCGATAACGTCTTATAAGGAGTTTTGTATGTATAACATCGCATTGTTCGGAGCCGGCCGTATCGGAAAAGTTCACTCCGTCAACATTTCTGAACACAAAGAAACCCGCCTCTATTCCGTTATTGACCCCTACCTTGAAGGTGCGACGAAGCTTGCCGAGAAACACGGCGCAAAAGTCCAAACCACCGAGGAGTCCCTGGCCGACCCCAATATCCACGGCGTTCTGATCGCATCCGCCACCGACACCCACGCAGACCTCGTCGAACAGGCCGCCAGGGCAGGAAAGGCGATTTTCTGTGAAAAGCCCGTTCACCTGGATATCAAGCGCGTCAGGCAGTGCCTGGAGATCGTGAAGGAACACGATGTGCCGCTCTTCGTCGGCTTCAACCGCCGTTACGATCCCCAATTTCGCAGGCTGCAGGAAAGAATGGAAGCCGGCTCCATCGGCAAGCCGGAATCCCTGATGATCATATCCCGCGACCCGTCCGCTCCTCCCAGCGAATACATCAAGGTCTCCGGCGGCCTGTTCCGGGACATGACCATCCACGATTTCGACATGGCCCGCTTCATCATGGGCGAGGACCCCGTTTCCATTTTCGCCCAGGGAAGCAACCTGGTCGACGCCAGCATTGGCGCCGCAGGCGACATCGACACCGCATTTGTCGTGATGAAATTCCCGTCCGGCTCCATGGCCACCATCTCCAACAGCCGCCGCTCCGGCTACGGCTATGACCAGCGCATCGAAGTTCATG
>Ga0207831_100268_pt1 | contig 22318 bp, 20 predicted proteins | sample TtanPargueraPR_7_FD_187741 | JGI IMG/M metagenome (GOLD analysis project Ga0207831, IMG submission 187741) | Aerobic enrichment media microbial communities from Bioluminiscent Bay, La Parguera, Puerto Rico - Tt and M1 (2) (SPAdes) | ecosystem: Environmental > Aquatic > Marine > Unclassified ... | reverse complement strand
GGAAAAATGATTTTTTTGCCTACTTTTTTTATCCTTAAAAAAAGTAGGTCGCCTGAGGAGGCGAGACTCCTCAAATAATGAAGCCATGACTTTGCCTCACTGCGCGTCAGCGCAACCCCAGACAACAACTATAATACTCTTCTGCTCTTATCGCTGCAGGAATAAACAAAATCAGAAGCCGCCAATGAGTGACAGAATCAACATCGGCAAAAACGCTTTCATCCTTCCCGAACCCATGACAGTGGTCGAAACCATGCATGAAGGCCACCCAAACTTCATGGCCGTGGGCGAAAAAATCGGTACGGCCTGGAACGCGGGGAAAAAATTGAAAAACACTTTGAAAGAAAAACAAAAGAAAACACACAAGTCGAAACATCGGGACGATGTTCGGACAAGCGCTTGCATACCGAAGCAAATCGTACCGAAAAAAAAATGTTTCCTTTTGTGGCGAGTCGGCGTATACACACCGTCCGGACCAATTGGTTCGACCATATTTCGTAACGCAGACGGCAAAGACGAGCGCGAGCGCTCCCGCCCGGGACATCCCACCCCAACCCGTTCCCCGGCCGGGCGCATAGGCGCATCATATCTTTACCGCCCGTGTTGCTTGACATGCGGGGACAAAGTCCGTAAAAGTCCCCTTCCCAGATCGTGCAAGGAGCATTTTATTATGAAGACATATAGCCCGACGCCCAAAGACGTTGCCCCTGAGTGGTTCGTCGTTGACGCTACGGACAAGGTACTTGGCCGGTTGGCCACCGAGATTGCCAACCGTCTGCGCGGCAAGCACAAGCCCGAATACGCCCACCACATGGATATGGGCGATTTCATCATCGTGCTCAACGCCGACAAGATCAAGGTCAGCGGTCAGAAGCTCGACCAGAAAATGTACTACAAGCACACCGGTTTCCCCGGTGGCATCAAGGCCAAAACCCTGCGTGAGATGCTGGCCATCAAGCCGGAAAACGTCATCACCGCAGCAGTAAAGGGCATGCTGCCCAAGAACCGCCTCGCCCGTCAGCAGATGAAAAAGCTGAAGGTCTACACCGGTTCCGAGCATCCCCACGAAGCCCAGCAGCCCAAAACTTTGGAATTTTAAGGGGAACCGACCATGAGTGAATTCAACTACGGTACCGGCAGGCGTAAGAACGGCATCGCCCGTACCCGTCTCTATGAAGGCACCGGCGTGATCACCATCAATGATCGCCCGTTCGACGAATACTTCCCGCGCAAGACCCTGCAGATGGTCATCCAGCAGCCGCTCAAGCTGACCAAGACCCTCGGCAGGTTCGACATCAAGGTCCGTTGCTCCGGCGGCGGCGTTTCCGGACAGGCTCAGGCTGTGCGTCACGGCATTGCCCGCGCCCTGTGTGAGTTTGATCCCGAACTGCGCGACGTTCTCAAGAAAGCAGGTCTGCTGACCCGCGACGCTCGTAAGAAAGAGCGTAAAAAGTACGGTCTGCGTGGTGCCCGCGCCCGCTTCCAGTACTCCAAGCGTTAAGCCGACGAGTCGCAACTCGATTGCAAGGGCCGGTATCCTTATGGATATCGGCCTTTTTTGTGCCTGCCTGTCAAAAATCAAAATTATGCAGTGCTGACAATCACTATTATTACTTGATAACGCGGCTTGCCAGAAAACGACATTGCCCCTATCATCCCCCTCATGCCAAGCAAGAAAAAGCCCCAACCACGACTACTTTTTTCTGATTCTAACGGGCAGATTTACGACCACCCCGACCTGTTGCTCATGACAAGACGCGGCTCCGAATTCGGTTTGCCGCGTCCGGACGAACTCATTCAGCTCCCGCCGGAAAGCGAATTTTTCATGCTTCCCGGGCGCCATGCCGTGGGTTTTGATCCTGCAACCGGAACAGCCGAGGTCATGGACGAACTGGCGGTCGCCGCCTTTGTTTGCCCCGGCCATACGGTAACAGGCGTCGCAGCATACGAATCCGACGAAAAAACGCAACCGCTTCCCCTGCTGTCCTATGCTTCCATAGGATATGCCGAAGGGAAATTCTGGGTTTGCGCCAAAAAAGTGGATACCGACAAACGGCAAATTTTTACCAATATCAGCCCGGACCGAGTTGAGGCCGGTGCCCACCAGATCATGCAGGATTTGCCCGGCAACCGGCTGGTGAACCATTTGGCAGGGTGCGCGCTGACCCATGGCTGCCCCGCAGCCAAAAACCTCGCCCTGGGACGATTTGAGTGTCCCTTGCCCACGGCGCAGGTCTGCAACGCCGCGTGTGTGGGCTGCATCTCCCACCAGCCCAATGAATCCGGTTTCCCTTCACCGCAATGCCGCATTTCCTTTCGGCCTACGCCCAAGGAAATTGTGGACATCATGCGCCGTCATGAGTCCCGTGAACGCAGGCCCATTTTTTCCTTCGGCCAAGGCTGCGAAGGGGAACCCCTGACCGAGGCGGAACTTCTGGCCGAAGCGGTTCGGGCATACCGGCACGAAGGCGGCACCGGAACCGTGAATATAAACACCAACGGTTCTCGACCGCAGACCATGCCGGTTCTCAAGATAGCGGGGGTCAACTCCATTCGTGTCAGCCTGAACAGCGCCCGCAAGGAAACCTACGAGGCATACTACCGCCCGAACGGGTATTCTTTTGATGATGTTCGGGAAACCATTACCAAAGCGCACGATGTCGGGATGCATGTTTCCCTGAACCTGCTTTACTTCCCGGGCATCACGGACACTGAAGAAGAATTGGCTGCGCTCATCGAATTGGGCGAAACATGCAAATACGACTTCATCCAGCTACGCAACCTTAATCTGGACCCGGAAATCTATCTGGATCTCATGCGGCCTTTCGCTTTTGGCCCGTGCATGGGTTTCAACAACTTCCGGAAACGGCTCAAGAAGGCCGTGCCTTGGGTCAAATATGGCTATTTCAACCCTTATCTGGGATAGAACAGCCGCCTTTGACAGTTGAAGAGATTCTAAACGCTACGCCCGTCCTGCTTTCGCAGAACGGGCGTAATTTTTTGCGACTTGCTATATAAAATGGTGAGCTTGAATCGGGGGGTACGGGACGTGCCTTTGCGGATGCAGGGCTGAGCCCTACCGCTGCCAAGGAACGTATTAATCCACGCCGTCGATAATGACCTGCTCACCCGCGGAATGAGCTTCGGTATGACCAATAACCCATGCCTGCTCGCCCTGTTTCTTGAGCACGGCAAGTGCCTCATCCGCCTGATCCGCGGAAACAGCCACGATATAGCCGATGCCGCAGTTAAAGATCTGCAACATCTCCGGCCAGCTCAGGTCACCCTGCTCCTTGAGCCAGGTGAATACCGAAGGCATGTCCCATGATCCAAAATCAAATCGGGCAGCAACACCTTCCGGAAGCACACGGGGAACGTTGTCGTAAAAGCCGCCGCCCGTGACGTGCACCATACCCTTGACGTCCACGCGGTCCAGCAGGGCCATGACGGATTTGACGTACAACCGTGTGGGACGGATCAGGACATCGGCGACCTTCTCGCTGGTGCCGGGAAAAGTCTCGTCCGCGGCAAGCCCGGACGCATCAAAAATCTTGCGGATCAGCGAATAGCCGTTGGAATGAGGCCCGCTGGCTCCAAGGCCGATCAACACGTCCCCCGATGCCATGCGTTCACCAGTAACGACTTTGGGCGTATCCACAATGCCGACGCAAAAACCGGAAAGATCATACTCTCCGTCCGCGTAGAAACCGGGCATCTCCGCAGTCTCGCCGCCCAAGAGGGCACATTCGGACTCGCGGCAACCGTCAACAACGCCGCTGACAACCTGTTCGGCAACCCCGGATTCCAACTTGCCTGTGGCAAAATAATCCAAGAAGAAAAGCGGCTTGGCGCCCTGAACCAGAACGTCGTTAACGCTCATGGCCACAAGGTCGATGCCAATGGTATCGTGCTTGTCAAAAAGAAAGGCCAGCTTGAGTTTGGTGCCTACGCCGTCCGTACCGGCCACCAGCATGGGTTCTTCCATGCCAGCCACGTCCGGCTTGAACAAGCCGCCAAAGCCGCCTATGCCCGTGGCCACGCCCGGGGTAAACGTGCTGGCGACCATATTCTTGATACGGCCGATAAAACGGTTGGCTTCGTCAATGTTGACGCCCGCCTCGGTATAGGCGCGGGAACGCTTGGCGCTGTCGGTCATTATATTACTCCTGAGTATGTCGTTGCGCAGGCCTTGGGTTATAGGCGTTTGCCGTTCCAAGTTCAAGCAGTGCCTGCGGTGCGTAATTTGCATTGCCTAACCCGTACGAAATAAGTATATCAATAGCAGGAACCTGCGAGACTCAGGAGGCATTTAAATGCTTGGTATAATACGCTTTTCGTTATTTTTTTCAGCCGCCATTCTTTTGGCGTGCCCCATGGCCGTCGCCGGACAGAAATTCAAAAACAAGGATACGGCCAAAAACCGCTCTGATTATACGTGGGGGACTTCAGGAGGGCAATCCGGCGACAATACAACCTTTTCCAAGGACGAGGCAACCGGCGACACCGTTATTCACGTTGATCCCGGTCCAAAGAAAGAAGAAGTCGATTGGTATGACAAGGTCATCATCACTGTAGACCCAGACGTAAGCTGGCCCCAGAACAGTACGACTCCCTAGATTACACCCCATGCGAGCGCGACTCTGGAAACCACTCAAAAACGATATCGTCCAATGCGGGCTGTGCAACCATTTCTGTGTCATCAAACCCGGCAAGCGTGGCAAGTGCGGCGTACGCCAAAATATGGGCGGCACACTGCATACCCTGAATTACGATAAAGTTGCAGCACTCGGTCTGGACCCGGTGGAAAAAAAGCCGCTCTACCATTTCCATCCCGGCACCAGCACCTTTTCACTGGCTACCATGGGCTGCAACATGGGATGCCTTTTCTGCCAAAACGCCTCCCTGTCCCAACCTCCTCGCGAGGGTCGAGCACCCGACGGGCAATCCATATCACCATCCGCGCTGGTCTCGCAGGCGCTTGAACATGGCGCGCACAGCATTTCATACACCTATTCCGAACCAACCATTTTTTTTGAACTCATGCAGGATACGGCCCGGCTTGCTGTGGACATGGGATTGAAAAACATCATCGTTTCCAACGGATTCATGAGCCGGGAATGTCTGGACGAACTTGGCCCTGTTATTCATGCGGCCAATATCGATCTCAAAAGTTTCAATGAAGATTTCTACAAACACCAATGTTCGGCACGCCTCAGCCCGGTGCTGGAAAACCTCGTTCATATCGTAAAACTCGGCTGGTGGCTGGAAGTAACCACCCTGCTTATCCCCGGCCTGAACGACGAGACGGAAGAACTGAAATCCATGGCCCGTTTCATTGCGAACGAACTCGGTCCCCACGTGCCGTGGCATCTTTCACGTTTCCACCCGGATCACTTGCTCCGGGACCGTCCCGCAACCGGGGTCGGCAGTCTTGAAACCGCCCGTTCCATAGGCACTGAGGCGGGACTCCACTACGTATACATAGGCAATGTTCCGGGCAGCGAATACGCAAAAACACTCTGCCCGACATGTGGTGCGGTGATCATGGACCGCATGGGCTTTGCCACAGCACCCCCGGATACCAAGAATGGCACATGTATCCACTGCGGAAATAAAGTTGATGGAACTGGATTGCCCTGAAGCTCTTGCCATCCTCGAACTTTTCACGTAGGTAGTTCAGCCGCCGGGGCGTGGCGCAGTTTGGTAGCGCGCCAGTTTTGGGAACTGGATGCCGGGAGTTCAAATCTCTCCGCCCCGACCATAAAAAAATAAAGCGATTTCATGTTGTTACATGAAATCGCTTTTTCATATCCGCCCCATTCGCCCTATTAAATCCCCACATTTAAAACGTTTTTTCTATTTGATTATAAAGTTCTATAAAACTCTTCCATTTTCATCTGTTTATAATAGCGCTAAAAAGCTTCTTATGGCTGAATTACACCTGTACGCTAACGAAAAAGTTGGAGATTCTAGTATTGAAAAACCAGATGGTAACACTGAGGGGGGGCTATGCAGTTTAAATCAATCAAAACCAAGATCGTCTTTATGGCGGGCATCTGTCTTCTCGCAACAGTCGTGGTCTTGGTCTCTGTGCAAATTTACTCGCAGAACAAGTCAACAGAGTTTGTCTCGGAAAAAGTAAACACACTTATCGAGCAACAGACGGAGCAACGCCTTTTGGCCGTTGCCCAGCGGGAAGCAAATTCCATAGGAGCCAAGCTGAATATCAATATTGATACGGCTCGGACCATCGCCGACTCGTTCAAGGCGATTGTATCCGACAAGGCTCTCGCTTCCAGTATCGATATACGAAAAGCCTTTAATGACATGTTGCTCTCGATCCTGAAAAACAACCCGGAATTTCTCGGAACATACAGTGCGTGGGAACCCAATGCTCTTGATGGTCAGGACGCCAGATATGCCGGAGACACCGAAAGCGGACATGACGACACCGGCCGCTTTGTTCCTTATTGGAACCGCGACAAGGCCGGCAGAATCGCCCGTCAGGCTCTCGTGGGCTATGAAGACTCTTCGCTCCACCCCAACGGCGTCACCAAGGGCGGCTGGTACTTGTTCCCCCGCCAGCGCCGGATGGAAAACATTCTCGACCCGTTCCCGTACATCGTGCAGGGCAAGCGTGAATGGCTGACCACCATGTCCGTCCCCATCGAGGTGGATGGAAAATTCCTGGGTATCGGCGGTACCGACTTGCGACTGGACTTTGTTCAGGATCTGAGCAGGCAGGTTGCCAGCACGCTCTATGACGGCAAGGCTGTCGTACAAGTCATCAGTAACATGGGACTTCTGGTGGCCGACAGTTCAAACGCGGAAAACGTTGGCAAACACATCAGGGACACCTTCCATGGCGACGCAAGCTCGGTTGCACAAAACATAAAAACCGGCAAACAGTTTGTCTTCATATCGGAAGAGGCCAAAGAAGTCGTTGCCGGAGCCCCTGTACAGCTGGGTAGGACGGGTACCCCCTGGGCCATCATGATCACGGTGGACCGGGATCTCGTTTTTGCTGACGCAAAACTCCTGAACCAGGTCATGGCGGAAAATTCCAGAACGAATGCCATCATTGGCATCAGCGTAGGTCTGGCCATCGCTGTCCTTGCCTGCCTGGCAATATTGCTCATTGCAAACAGAATTGTGGCCCCCATCAAGAAGGCCATGGCCTTCACGGAGAAAATAGCCAGCGGCGACTTTGTCAATAATCAAATAGATGTGACACAAAAGGATGAAATCGGCGTTCTTTCGAACACGCTGCGAAAAATGGCCGAAAAGCTCAAGGGAGTCGTCATTGAAGTCAAGGGCGCATCGGAAAGCGTGGCAGCGGGCAGTGCCGAGTTGTCTTCCTCTGCCATGACCGTTTCGCAGGGAGCTACGGAACAGGCCGCTTCCATTGAAGAGATCACATCCTCCATGGAAGAAATGACTTCAAGCATCGGGCAAAACGCCACCAACGCGCAGGAAACCGACTCGCTGGCAACAAAGGCGGCCCGGGATGCCAAGGAAAGTGGCAATGCTGTGGGGCAGACCGTCGATTCCATGCGCAGCATTGCGGAAAAGATATCCATAGTGGAAGAAATCGCCCGTCAGACCAACCTGCTGGCTCTCAACGCAGCCATTGAGGCTGCGCGCGCAGGCGAACACGGCAAGGGTTTTGCCGTTGTCGCAGCAGAAGTCCGCAAGCTGGCCGAACGGAGCGGTGAAGCCGCATCGGAAATCAGCGAGCTTTCGAGCTCTAGCGTTGAAGTGGCTGAAAAGGCCGGTGGCATGCTCCAATCGCTGGTTCCGGACATTGAGAAGACAGCCTCGCTGGTACAGGAAATCGCTGCAGCATGCAACGAACAGGACTCCGGGGCACGACAGATCAATCAGGCTATCGGACAGCTCGACAACGTCATCCAGCAGAATGCTTCCGCTTCCGAGGAAATGGCATCCACAAGCGAAGAGCTGGCTGGGCAAGGAAAGCAGTTGCAGCATGAGATGGCATTCTTCCATGTCGAAGAGCGTGGAGCCGGATACAGGCGCCCCGCCGCGAAAACGACTGCCAGAGCTGCCTCTGCTCCGGCCGCAGCTTTGCCGCAGGCAGCACCCAAGCCAGCCCCCTCACAGTCGGGAGTGCGGCTTGAGGGGATGGATCCCAATGATGACGACGGCGAAGAATTCGAACGCTTCTAAGTCCCCATAAACACCATTAAAAGAAAAGGCTCCGCTCTCAAGGCGGGGTCTTTTCTTTTAAGTCCGTTTTGCACAGGGGGTGCCGCTGCCAGCCATATTCAATACCCCCCATACCATCGGTCCTGAATTGTATTTGGACTTGACCTGTTTTCTTCACAGCACTTAGGATATTATCAAAAAGCCGATGGCCACCTGAAAATCCGGGACAAATTCATCACTGCCCATAAAAGCCTTCAAACACCAAAAGTAAGGAAAAGCCATGAATTCAAGATTGGTGCAAGAGAGCGCTAAAAAATTTTCAGAGGTTTTGTCTCTCAACTATCCCACTGTTGGCTGGTACTTTTCATCGGAAGCTATTGAAGACTCATTTATCTTCAAAAGAAATAAATGGGCTTGCATGCTCATGTATATCAAAATAGTAGTGAAAAAAGGAAAACGAATCCGGTTCTCGAAAGATATTGGTCAGGCCTGCACCGGGCCCACAGAATTTTTTGGGTTCGCCAAGCTCGTAGATGATGGAGGTGTATTTCTCGTAGAGGTGGAACGGTTTTTCAAGAATCTCGAAATCTCACAGGCGTACAACAAAGAGTCTGAAGCGCTTATTCATCCTCCGCCCAAAGAGTATCTGTACATGGAACAACTTGAAACGATAGACAACGATCAGGAAATTGAAGTTGTAAACCTTTTCCCCGCAGATCTCACCAATCTGACAAAACTTGTCACGCTGTCAGGCTACGACAGCACCACAAGTCTTATGGACAATGTACTGATCCCCAATTGTTCTGGCTGCCAATCAGTCTTCGCAATTCCATACAGCCAGAAATTCAATAAAAATCCCAAAAGCATTGTCGGGTTAATGGATCCTATGGTCAGAAACTTCGTTCCTGAAGACATGGTATCATTTTCAGTGCCTGCAAGCCGGTTTATCGAAATGGCAAATAATATTGAAGGCAGCTTTCTTGATAAAAACTTCGACAATCCAACAGGGTTCTGACTTTCCAAATTAGGCAACAGGGAAAAATTCATTCTCTGTCCGCACTGCAGCCATACAGTACACAAAACACCATTTCCTTGGATAAGGGTATTTCGTTTTTTTCATATTCATATGTTCAAAAGGAACTGTTTGTACCAGAATTTGATGGATCTTGTTACCTCGGCTGCCGTTTATTAGGCAGCGGCAACGGACTCCCTGAACAAAATACACAGTTATGATCTCAAAGAATCGCCGCTCTTCTGTTCACGGAGATGGTTAGTTGCGCCCTTTGTCCGGTAGCCCTCTTCCCTGTTGACCATAATTCCAAAAAATTCCGGCATCCATGCAGCCATGTACAATAGTGATTGCACCGGGATTGAACATCCATCAAAAGGGAGAACATGCATATACGAAATGAACGTGCTGAAGACACTGACATTATCACCAACATTCATCAGCAAGCATTCAAGAATCACCCCCAACACGCACCGGGTAGCGAACCGTGCGAGCATAGAATCGTGGAGCTCCTGCGAAGCGCGAATGCGCTCTCCCTCTCACAGGTCGCAGAGGTGAACGGCAACCCGGTGGGACATATTGCGCTGTCTCCGGCTCGGGTTGGGAAAGATATTGACGGCTGGTTTCTGCTCGGCCCCATCGGAGTGCTCCCCCATTACCAGAAGCAGGGAATCGGCTCGGCCCTGATGCGTGAAACCATTCATACCATGCGAGAACAAAACGCCAAGGGCATCGTGCTCGTTGGCGATCCTGGCTTTTATGGATATTTCGGATTTCATTCCCTATCGGGATTGGAGTATCCGGGCGTTCCCAATGAATATGTTCTGGCCCTGCAACTCGGCAAAGACGCTCCTTCAGGGACAATTGCCGCAAACAAGGCATTTGAGGACGCACAAAACGAGTAAAATCAAATAGAACGACACCCTGCCGTCGTCCGTGGGATCATAAATAAACGGCGCACTGGAAATATCCGGTGCGCCGTGTTTTTTTACGATACAAAATAATTATGGCACTCGTTCGCCAAGACGGCGCAACGGACGGCCTGCATAGAGATTGGCCTCCAGCAGTTCAAGAGGTCGGTCCTTGGTCTCCGGAAGGTGCCGATATGCTATAACCATGCAGACCACAGTACCGGCTGCATAGAGCAGGTAGGCACCACCAAGTCCCACCATATCGGCAAGCCACAGGTAAGTGCTCGTCACCACGAGGTTCATGCCCCAGTTGGCCGAACTGCCCATGGCCATACCCACCCCGCGAATGCGCAGCGGGTATATTTCTCCAAGCATGACCCACGGCACACCACCAAGGCTACAGGTAAAACAGAACACAAACGCCAGAATCGAAACAAGCCGAATCCAACGCAAATTCCATTGTTCCGGTAAAATGCCAAAATAGGTGACAGCCAAAACCAAAAGGCACGAAACCGTCAAGGCACTGCCTCCAAGCAACAGCTTTCGGCGGCCAAGCCGGTCGATCAGCAGGGAACCGGGGATGATGGAAGCCACGGTCATGACTCCCAGCATGGTGGCGGCAAACAAGGCGTCATGCTCCTGCACAAAACCGGCGGCCGCAAAAACCTGTGCGGCAAAACAGGTTACGGCAGCAACGCCTGAAACCTGCTGCATGAAAAACAGCCCGACCCCCACCATAACCAAGCCCAAATGCCTGCGGTCCAACAACTCCGCCCAGCGAACGCCTGATTGCCCCAACGAGGCACGCATGGCATCCAGTTCCGACTGCACATTATGCCGTCCCAAAGTGCGTTGCAAAACGTTCCGGGCAGCGTCTTCCCTTCCGAAAAGCATGAGCATGCGAGGACTGTCCGGTGCAAACAGAAGTCCCAGGCCAAGCGTCACGGCAAGCCCGATTTCCACTCCGCACATGACACGCCAGTATTCACCACTGCCCATGAGCCAAAAGGAACCGAACGAAACCAGCAATCCGGTGCTGATGGCTGCCTGAAAAAAGAACAGGGCCGTGCCTCGAATACGGGGAGGGGAAATCTCGGAAACATACATGGGAACGACCACAGCCGAAATGCCGATACCCATGCCAAAGAAGACCTTCCCGACAAAAGCGACCCAATAGCCTTGAGCCACTGCGACCATCGCAGCACCCATACCATAAAGGACAGCACACAGGACAATGCCGCGCCGCCTGCCCATGCGGGACGCCAACGTCCCAGCCAGCACGGCGCCGGGCAGGGCTCCCCAAAAGATGGCGCTCACCAGCAGTCCGGTAAGGCCCTCATTGGTAGAGGAAAGACCGAAGGCCCCTGTCATCCATGTCAATGCGCTTGACGTCAGCCCCAAATCGAAGCCGAGCAGAAACCCGGCAATGGATACGAGTCCGGCCACCCCGAAGACAAGGCCGATGTTCTCGTTTTCAGCCGCGCACACGAACAACTCCTGTGAAATCAGACATGATTTTCATACAGCAATCTCTACAGCACAGTACAAAACACCTCAAGCCCACAGCACAAAAAAAAGGCCCATCCGAAGATGGGCCTTTTTCATGAATTCGGGCACTTACTTGAGCGAAGGATTCCTTTTTGTAGGATCCGCACACTCTTCCAAATCGTGGAGCAAATCCGCCAAGGTGATGGCATTAAGCCTCTCATACATGGCATCGGAAGCTGTGACCCATAAATTACGTGTCACGCAGTCCTCAAACCGAGGACATTTTTCTTCGTTTGTCTTGCATTCAACCAGAGAAATATCACCCTCAAGCACCCGGACGATTTCGCCCACCGATATTTCCCTTGGTTCCTTGGCCAGCATGTGTCCGCCGCGCGGACCACGCTTGCTGCGAATAAACCCCGCCTGTTTCAACTCTCGAATCAGTTTTTCCAAGTATTTGACAGATACACCCTGACGTTGGGCAATATCACTGATCCGCACGGGACTGGTAGCGCCATTCTGGGCGATATCCAAGGCCATGCGAGTCCCATACCTGCTTCTCGTCGTCAACCTCATATTGTATACCTCACTGCCCTCAAGATGAGAGCCTTATCAAATACTTCGCTTACTTGTCCATATGCTCATACGTATTTATTCCACACATAAACATACCGACGAGGTATACTTTCCTATCCTCATTGGCAAGAAAAAACCGGCTATGCAAAGAGGGCTGAAGTCGATTTTGACGAAGCTACCCCTTGAATCTGCGAGAGCGAACATACGCCAGCAATCCGGCGATGCCGATCAAATAGCCAATGCCGGCAATGACTTCCTTGATTCCTGGATCTTCATCATGCATTTCAGCAATCATCCGCTTGAGTCCGCTTACCTCACTATGAACGGCTCGACGAACCAGACGTTCAAGGCGCTGGTCGGAAACGTCAACTGTTTCACCGGCATCCCCAACAGCTGTTTCGACAGCCGGCTCCGCAGAGTTTTCCACAGTGGCATCCGCTGCATATTCGGCATATGGCAGCTTCCAAACAGCCCTATGACCTTCTCCAGCCAGAATCACCAGATTCAAATCAAGATGACCGGCGCGGGCTTCTTCCGGGATATCAAAATTGAAATCTCCTTTGACATCGGTGGTTCCCGTAAGCAGCACTTTGCCCGAAGCAGCGTCCTGCACCTCCAGGGTACCGTTCTGAACCCGATTTTTCTTGCTGTAGCCGCTGGAAGTAAAAATTTTGTTCCCGTCCACATATGCAAAGATATAGACCTTGTGGGCCTCGGCGCGAGCGCAGAGACAGAAAACAAAACAGAGAGCCAACGGAAAGAGATACATTTTTCTCATGAAAACCTCGAAAAATTATGCGGTTATTCCTTGCAGGACTTCAGGCTTGACCTTGGCAAGAAATGAATAGGCGAATGAAGCAATGAAACCTTCGACAATCATGATGGGAATATGGGTCACGACCAGTCCCGTTGCCGCCGGAATAAAGGCGTCGCCGGACAGGGCCAATGCTCCGCCAGCAAGCAGCGCGCTTAACAATACCGAACAGAAGCCCACCAAAAACGCGCCCATCGACGCTTTTCCTTTGCGCAGCAAAGGCCGGAACATGTAATGGCAAAGGACCGCCGGAGCCGCCATGGTGAACGTATTCACCCCCAAAACAGTGAGTCCGCCGAATTGAAATAAGACCGCCTGCAACAGCAGCGCGACAAGTATCGAAGGAAACGCTGCCCAGCCGAGAATAAGCCCTATCAGCCCGTTGAGTATCAGATGAGCACTGGATGGGCCGACAGGCACATGGACCAGAGAAGCCACGAAAAAAGCCGCGGAAAGGATGGCCACACTCATGATGCGGTCATAGTCGATACGTTTGAGGCCCATAGCCGTTCCGGCCAGCGTCAGCCCGGCGCCGGACAACAGGACGGGAGCAGCAAGAACCCCCTCGGAAATATGCATTTTTTTCTCCCCTTCTCACCAGAAACCGCAGGGAATTACGGCGGCACATGGTGTATACGTAATGACATTTTGTATACACCATGTGCCAGCGGACAACAAGACGTGTCGCCCTGCACGATCAGGGTATTTAATCGAAATCGGCCAGCAGAGCGCTAATCTGGATTCCAGCTACCGTGGGGTTGTCGTGGTATCGTTGGCGAATGCGATACAAAGCCTGATGCAGCTGATCCGAGGATATTCCGTTGCGCAAGGCCGTATGCGCTTCAATGTAGGCAGCCAGGCTGTCACACACCTTGAGCAATTCCCCGTCCTTGGGATCCAGCGAGTCATGGTTGAATTCCGTGGCCAGCTGGGAAGAGGAAACCTCTTCGATGTGGCCATCGCGCTGGATGGAACTCTTGAACTCGGAACCAACCTCCAAACCGAGAAAATAAGCGATGCGCCCGGCAATATCTTCATAGCCGCCGGAACGCAAAGGCTTGAGCACGACACGCTCAAGTTCCCGCAATTCATACTCGCGGATCAAGTCACCCATTTCCGGGGAAGCACCTTTTACCGGCGAGATGATGTCGCGGGTCAACAGTTCGGGCAAGTCATGGACCAACCCGGAAAAGAAGTTGTTCTGCATGCGCGCACGGCATGCCCCCACTTCCATGCTGAAAAACCATGAATAAGCAGCCACGATGTACATATGCCCCAAAACCGAGGTTTCCGGGACACGGGGAGTCTGGGACCAACGCTTCTGGAAACGCAGCCGTCCGCACATTCGGGCAAAGCGTCCCAAGACAGAGTTTTCTTCGTTCAAAAGGTCTGGAACACCGGCAACATCGGAAAGTTCGTCCAACCTATCCAGAAAGCTTTGCTCGATTTCAATCAGCTCGTGGTCCATGTCGTTGATGGCCTTGAGCAGTTTGAACTCGGAATAGCTGGCATAGAGATGGGCCGCCTTCAGAATACGACGGGCCAGCCCTTTACTCTCCGACTCCATGAGATAGGTGGTCATCCTCTCCCGAAAGTCCTCGCCCAGCGGGCTGATGCGCGGGGTCAATTCGCTGAGCACCCATTCGGTAAGCTTCCGATAATCGTCCTTATTTTCCTTGATCTTATAGAAGACCGGAGGCTTGATGTCCGTAATGACCAGCCGGTACAGGTAGTCGAACAGTCCGCCCTCGACAATGGCCTCGCCCAGGGCCCGTCTTCGGGCAACGTCCATATCCCGGGAATTGATGACGAACAGCAGCCAAGCCACCAGCATCTTGTGGGCCTGTTTGTCCACTTCGACAAGCTCCATGGGGCGTAGCTTGTCATTCCAGCGTTTCATGAACGCGCCGGTAAAAACCAGTTCCAGCAAACTTTTCCGGACAATAACAGACATGATTCCTCCGATTGGGATTCAGGGCCAGAGCCACAGAGTGCCGAATTTGGACGGCAAAGGCAATCAGGCCAAATCGTTGCGTTTGAGCAAGGCAATGGTCTCCACATGCGGCGTATGTGGGAAGAGGTCCACGGCACGGGCGCAAGTCAATTCGTAAACAGAAGAAAGACGGCCACAATCCCGGGCAAGGGTTGCGGGATCGCAGGAGACAGCCATGATCGACTCCGGTCGCAGCCTGAGCAGCGCGTCCACGACAGGCTGGTGCATGCCGGACCGTGGTGGGTCACAAACAACAACATCGGGCCGCGGCAAGTGTTCCAGATCCCCCACTCCCTTCTCCAGGCTTCCGGCGTGAAATTCGCAATTCCTGAAACCATTGAGCCGAGCATTTGTTTCCGCATCCCGAACCGCTTCCGGTGACAGTTCAAACCCGACCACCCGCTTCACGGCATGGGCGAGAAACAGGCCGATCCCCCCGGCGCCGCAATATAAATCCAATACTGTCTGCTCCGGGGAAAATGTTCCCATTTCCAAAACAGCCCCATACAAGGCAGAAGCACCTGCCGTATTGGTCTGAAAAAAAGAGTTGGCGGAAACGCGGTAACGGACAGGCTCTTTGCTCCGCATGAGATTTTCTTCCACGTATTGCGCGCCTTCAACATGATGCACACGCTCACCAAAAGCCAAAGTACGGCGGCTCCTGCGGCTGGAATGGACAACAGAATCAATGGCGGGAAATGTCGCACGCAAGGCTTTGGCGAGCGGGACAACCCTACCATGCAAGGAGGTATCGTCGGCCGTAATCAAATGGACCAGTACACGGCCTGCACCTGTATGGCGGATAATGAGATGACGCCAATAGCCCTGTCCGGTGGCCGGATCGTAAGCGGCAATACCAGTTTCGCGGCACATGCGCCGGACTTCATGCAATGTGGAAATGGTCAACTCGGAGCACAAATGACACTCCTCAATATCCAGAACAGCCGTCAGTCCCTTTCGGCCTTGTTCCGCCCGTCCGTGCAGGCCGACCTGCAATCCGTCGTCTGCCCGTTCCCCTCTGCCTCCGGCAAAGGCAAACTCCATTTTATTGCGATATCCGAACAGGGAAGGAGAAGGAAGCGGCTCCAGCATTTCCGTGGTCATGCCGCCAATACGGACCAGCGCATCTGCCACCTGCCGGGATTTCCAGGCAAGCTGTTCAGAATAGGAAAGATTCTGCCATGAACACCCGCCACACTGTCCGAAATGCAGGCATCGTGGCTCTACATAGTGCGGCGTCTGTTCCAAAACAGACTCCACTACAGCCTTGGCAAAACGTTTCTTAACCAGTTTCAGCCGCGCCCGGACCCGCTGGCCGGGCAAACCACACTCCACAAAAACCGCCATGCCGTCCACACGAGCAATGCCATCGCCGCCAAAAGCCAGGGATTCAACATCGCATTCGATCAGTTCACCACGTTTCATCGTTGTTCTCCGTGGTCGTGGTTTGACAGGTTTCCCCGGCCCTGTCTATCCTCGCACATCATGATCGACAAAGCGTCCGCAATGAATACCATTCTGCGTAAACTGGAAAAACTCGATACAGGCTGTGGCCTGGACCTTCGCACGTACAAACGAAACCGGGCCATCCTCGTCCGCAAAACCGGCCCGGACACGTTCATGATCCTTCAGAACGGCTATGAAACAAACTCTTTTGAAGAAGACGGTTCAACCATCAAAAAACGGCTCAAGGCATTGTTTAAAAAAGAATTTCCCAGAAGCACCAAGATTCGGGTCTATATGTTGGACAAAAACGATCCCATGCAGCCCTCGGTCCGCAAGGTGATCTGAGGCGTTCCATGGCTATGATCGACAAGGCCGCAGCATTGGGGACCGTGCTTACCAGAACCAAAACTCTCGCCATGGGGCACGGCATTGAGCTTTGTACGTTCAAAAAAGATCGTTCTGTTCTGATTATCCGCACCGGGCCGGACAATTTTTCCGTGAGTCAAAACGGCTTTGAACAGGCCTATTACACGGAATCAGCCAAGGGCCTGCGTTCCCTGATAAAACGATTGCTCAAAAGGGAATTTCCCAGAAGCAACAAGGTCCGCCTCCGGGCAATTTCCCCGGAAGACGGACCAAGCTGAGTCTCTACTACATTCTGCCGCTAGCTGCTGCTACTGCTGCCGCTCAATGCCGAGATTGCAGACTGCATATTCGTATAATAGGAAAGCATGCTGTCCAGAGCCGCATACTTTTGCTTCAGACGTGTATTCAAATTGTCCAGACGTTCTTCCTCGTCGTAGATGGAACTCTCCAGACTTGTAACCGATTCCTTGTAATATTCGATCTGTGTGGCAAGAGGGCCATCCCCAGCGCTCAGTTCGCTGAGTACGTCGATCATCTCGCCGACCTTGCCCTGCTTCACGTAAACGGTTCCCGTATGGTCACCGTCCGCCAAGTTGGTAGCCTGAAGATACAATCCCACGGAACCGCTATCGGAATCGGTAGCAAACAGCGTGGTTCCGTCAACAGTCGCCTCCTTTCCATCAATGTACGCCGAAGTAATGACTCCGCCCGAAACGGTATAGGTAACGTCGTACTCGCCACCCTGGGTCAGGCTGTCTACCCATGAAGTCACCCTCAGATCATCGGAATACGTTGTAGCTTCCCCATTTGCGGAAAACAACCTGGCCACGGCGCCCGGATCATCATCCAGCGCCTTGTCCAGTTCATCTTCATCATCCTGCAACTGCCCGAACGTATCGGAGCCTTCGTCGGAATCCGTATAGAAACCCAACATGGAAAGACTGTTGTAATAATCCCCCACGCCGGAATCATAGTCATAGTAAGTACCGATTCCCCGTGTCGACAAAACATTCTTGATGCTGCTATAGATCAGGTCGGTGACATAGTTATCCACGGTAACGGTGGTATCATCATCGTCGTCATCATCATCGTCATCGTCGTCATCGCTCGACGCGGACGAACCGTTATCCACATTGGTGGCGTCTTCAAGGCGACCGGTCAACGTCTGGATATCCAGAATAATCTGGTTGACCTCCTCCACGAAGTCATAAATTTTTTCCTTGATTGCATCCTCATCGTACTCCACGGAAATGGTCAGTGTACTGCCGTCCGTGGTATCCCGCAGATTCAGTTCAAGGCCATCTATGACATCATCGATCTTGTTGGTATCCCGTTCGAGCCACGTGTCCGTTCCCGGAGGAAATCCGTCCACCTTGATCTGGGCGTTGCAGGCTTCCTGCGTGTTTGTGAAGTTGCTCAAATCAAAGCCCGTAATGGTTCCCGTGTTTGAAAGAACAATCACGTTGTCCGCGCCGGTATCCTGACCGGACAGGGTAAAATAATACTCATCGCCATCGCTGATCAGCGCAGCCTCGACCGCATCGCTGGCATCGGAGTCACGGTTGATGGCATCCACCAATCCCTGCAGGGTCGTCCCTGCAGAAACATCAAGTGTGATGGTTTCATCGCCGTAGGAAAAGCTGAGTTGCGTATCCGTGGTCGTGATGACCGTATCCGTCGACTCATAGGTGTAGCCGCTAGTGGCCCACACGTCATACCGTGCCAACTGGTTGATTTGCAGATCGTGCGAGCCTTCGCGCGCCTCGCCCGTGGCTTCGACGGTCACCGCATCGTCATCCGTGGTCGTCACTTCCATTTCGATGAATTCGTCGGTTTCGTCATACTCGGCCAACGTATCTTGAAGATTCTCAAATTCATCTTTGAGGTCTTCCAACAAGTCTACAATGGTTTCCGCTTCTTCCAAATCCTCTTTATATGCATCAAGCTGATAGCTTTGTGCCTCGACCTGCGCTTCCCGAATCTCGTCAAAGTCGGTGCCATTGCCAAGACCGGAAAAAGTAATGCTCCCCGAAGTTGATACAGGGGAATACGTCGAGCTGCTGATGGATGAAACGAAACTCATGGTAACAACCTCCTAAATGTAGTCGAGCAAACTCTTGCCAATGATGTCGGATGTGGAAGAAAGCACAGCCTGATACACGGTATTGGCCTGCTCCAATTCAACGGTAAGCTGGGTGATGCTGGCATCCTCTTCCGAACTGATGGCGCTATCCAGGACATCCTGAACAAGCCCCTGACTCTGCTTCATGGCAGATGCCCGGTTTTGCCTGGCACCGACGTTCGCGTTGCATGTTTCCAAATCCTCATGGGCTTCGTTCAATTCTTCCAGACATCTGGAAACACCATCCTGATCGCCGACGGTCAAATATGCTTCCAGTTCACATAATGTTTCAAACAGATTGGGATCATCGTAGGCTTCTCCTGTCGTGGAATTTACCCCACCGAAATAGTCACTCCCTACGGAAGTTACATCCATCTGGACGTTTTCAGCCACGTACAAGTCCATATTCTGACCGCTACCTGTATAGTTGATGGCGGTGCGAATCAGAAACTCCGAACCTTCCACGCCATTGGTAGTATCCTCTGCAGTCACGGTCGTACCGGAAACCATCTCGACTTCGCAGTCACCGATGGCAATGGTTGTATCCCCGGCCGTCAACGTTGCGGAAGTCCAGGTATTACCGCCGTCAGTGGAATAGCTGTAGTCGAGGTCGTCGGTTCCCCCGACTGTTCCGTCTTCGTCAAAACGCACATAGATGGTGCCGTCGATTTCTCCGCTTACCGAGGTAAAATTGCCATTGCTCAGGGTATCGTTGGTCATGCTGAGGCCGACACCGTACTCAAATGCATCGTCGCCGATATCGTCGCCGGCAAAAACCGAATCGTCGCCATATTTTGCATTGGCAATGTTGAAAATACTGTCGATGTAGCCTCCAGCCTCCTCGGCCATGGCCGTCAGCTGGGTATGTGTATATGTTTCGGTAGATCCCTGTTCGGCCAACTCTATGGCGGAAGTGATTTTCTCACTGGCCAATTGGAGTTCCTCATCCTGAAGATTGAGCATATTGGTAGCTACATCGCAGTTTTCCATGTAACCGCTCAAACTGGAGTCATAGGAACGCAGTTCCATGGTCAACGACATTCCGGCCGGATCGTCGGACGGCGAATTAATGCGCTTTTGCGAAGTGTTCATAACGCCGAGTTCCACGACTTTGTTCAAAGTGGTGTTAATCTGCGAAAGCGACATCGAGTAAATTTGAGCTGTGCTGATACGCATGGCTATTCCTCCATCAGACAAGGCTGAGGGCTGTATCCATAAGACTTTGAGTTATTTCAATAATCTTGGCGCAGGCTTCGTACTGGCTTTGGTACTTGGCCAGATCCACCACTTCTTCATCCGTATTCACGCCACTGGCGGACTGTTGCTGGTTGTAATAGTAGTCCGAGTTGGAAGCGGCACTGGTCTGCGCGACTTCAGCCGAAGAAGCGGCCGCTCCCACTTTCGCGACAATGGCCGCAAGGTAGTCGCTAAAGGAAGTGCTCGAATCATCACCAATTCCCACGGTTGCCGATGTCAGCGCGTAGATGGCATTCGCCGTATCGTTGGAGCCGGAAGGCACGGTACCGTCACTCAGGTCGACGCAACCGCAATTGATGTGTGAAGAATCGGATGAAACGTAGTCGTTGACGGCGATGGTGCCGGCGTCCGTACCAGTATAAAAGGTATTGACTCCGCAGGCCGCCAAAACGCCGGAGGTATCCTGCCCGACCTCGAAACTCATGTCCGAAGCGGCATTCAATTCCAATTGGCCGTCCGCATTGACACTGGCGGTAAGGTCGGAACCAAAGGCGGAGTTGATGCTCGACACAATGTCGTCAAGACTCTGTGTCGTTGGGTCCACGTTGATGGTCGCCTGTGTCGATACGTTGCCGTCCGCATCGTAGGTCACCAGAGTCAGTTCGCCGGATTCGATCTTGTCTGCAAAGTACAATCCACTGTTTTCGAGTGTGGCCGACGAATCCTTGGCCGCATAGGTTCCGGTGATAGACGTATGATGCTCGGTGCCTGTTCCCTGCGAATGTGCGTAGTTGGTTTCCCAAATCAACGATTCGGCGAGAGAATCAAGATCGTCGAGAACCGGCTGGAGGGTTTCGTCACGGGTATCGAACAACCCGGCAATGGAACCGCTTTCCAGCCGATTGGAGATGCTGTTTGAAGGCGTGACGTTTGCCAGGGTTCCGTTACTACGTTCCCAATAAAGTCCACTCTTGGCGACAATGGTATACCGGTCCCCGGCCGAGTGATCGGTTGTGCTGCCTTCAAACGAGATTTCCACCCCGTTGACTTCCACGGAATTGCTGGAACTGTCCGCCGTATAAAGGAGCTGGTTACCGTTTTCATCCGTTTCCCAGGTCTGTCCGCCGTCATAGGAGACCTTGAACTGGGCCGTACCATCCGAGCCGCTGGTAACAAATTCAAGGGTAATCTCCTCCGAAGACGTACCCGAGTATTTAAGTGTCCCGTCATATGTGGATGAAGGAATGAGCGATTCCGTAGACGTGGGAGCCGAATAGCTCAGATGGTGCGTTTCCTCACCGTCCACAAGCGGATACGAACCATTGGCCATATCCACGGTAACCGAACCATCATCCTTATATGTCACATCCACTTCGACCAATGCGTCAAGTTCGCGCAAAGCCTGCGTGCGCTGAGCCAGAAACTGGGAATTGTCCGGATCCGCCACAAGGGATTTGTTCAAAGCCGCGATCTGGTCAATCAGTTCATTGGCTTCACTTACCTGATCGGAGATCTCGCTTTCCACGGTGTCGATGGTATTTTCGAGTTGGGTGGAAGCATTGTTGAGTTCATAAATCAGGTTCTCGGCATCTCCCAGAAGCGCCTCCCGAGCAGAGGACGACGTGGGGTCGGAAGACAGCTCGCTCCACGCCAGCCAGTTCTGGGACATCAGATAGTTCAGACCAGTTTTATTTTCCTCATCCTGCTCGAAGAGGGAATCGACCTGGCTCAGATAGTTCAGACTGGTATCGTAGTAGTTAACCTGGGCATAAGCTTTCAGATACTGGACCTCGAGAAACTTGTTCAGCTGTGATTCTATGCTGGTGATGTCCGCGCCAAGTCCGACCGTTACGCCGTTGTAAGTGGTATATCCCGAAGTTTCGTAAACGGTCTCGGTACGCGCATACCCGGCAGTGGATGAGTTGGCGATATTGTTGGTCGCATTGGCAATGGACGTCTGCGCATTGGTCATACTGGTCAAAGCCAGTGAATAGAGAGAATTCAGCATACTAATGCCTCCCGGGAAACTTTATCCCGTGCTAGCTCTTGAGACCGACTGCGATCTGAATCATGTCGTCTGCCGTGGTAATGACCTTACTGTTGGCCTGATAGGCGGACTGAATGATGATCAGATTGGTCATCTCCGTTGCCGTATCCACGTTGGAACCTTCCAAAGTATTGGAAGCGATGGTCCCGAAACTTGCACTTCCGGCTGTGCCGATGACCGGCT
>Ga0207831_100265_pt1 | contig 22645 bp, 22 predicted proteins | sample TtanPargueraPR_7_FD_187741 | JGI IMG/M metagenome (GOLD analysis project Ga0207831, IMG submission 187741) | Aerobic enrichment media microbial communities from Bioluminiscent Bay, La Parguera, Puerto Rico - Tt and M1 (2) (SPAdes) | ecosystem: Environmental > Aquatic > Marine > Unclassified ... | reverse complement strand
AATATACCGCAAGAAGTAGAATGAGTTCAGGCATCGCTATCCGTACTATCGCTCCCGGCGATATTGAAGCGGAGTCTTTTCGAATCATTGATTCCGAAGTCCCGGAACCTCGGCTGTACAGCGGTTACGAGTGGGAAATTGTGCGTCGTATGATTCATACCACTGCCGATTTCGATATGCTGAACATCGTGCGTTTCGGCAATGATGCTGTTGCAGCGGGGTTGGATGCGCTCCGTAATGGAGCGACCATTGTCACGGACACCGAAATGGCTCGCCGTGGTATTCCCATGCGCAGAATGACGCCATTGAGCTGCACGGTTCAATGCCTCATGAATGACGAACGCGTGGCGGAGCTTGCCCGATCCAATGGTACGACCCGTGCCTTCGCCGCCGTCGATGTTGCAGTCCGCGACATTGTTCCATCCATTTATGTCATTGGTAATGCTCCCACAGCTCTGGTTCGTCTGGTGGAACACATGCGGGAAGGTCATGCTGCCCCCAAGCTGGTGGTGGGAATGCCTGTCGGATTTGTAAACGCCGAAGAATCCAAGGGCTTGTTGCAGCAGGAAGGCGTTCCCTATATCACCATTGCCGGCCGAAAGGGCGGTTCCCCACTTGCTGCCTGCGTGATAAATGCATTGGCAGACATTCTTCTCCGAACATAATTCATCACAGAATTCCCATAAGTACTTGCTTTACCTGTTTTTGGATGCTAGGGCCGAACTATGTGTAACGGTTTGGTTGCATTGATATTCAACTTTCCATCCGGAATGAGGTTATGGTTAAGAAGAATAAGGGAAATAGCCGGGTTACTGTCTATCCGGACTGGTGTAAGGGGTGTGGTATCTGTATTGAATTCTGTCCAAAGAAGGTGTTGGAATTCGATGCGCACGGAAAGTGTTCGGTTGTTCGTGAAGACGATTGTATCCATTGCGGTTTTTGCGAATTGCACTGTCCTGATTTTGCCATCGTGGTAACCGAAAAAAAATCCGGAGAGACGGCTTCCTAAGGAGTGGGGGATAGCAGACTCATGGCTCGACGAAAAAAGAACAAGGAAATTTTCGCCTTGGGCAACGAAGCCGTTGTCGAGGGTGCGTTGATAGCCGGGTGTTCCTTTTACGGAGGATACCCCATTACGCCATCATCGGAAATCATGGAAATTATGGCCCAGCGCCTGCCCATGTCCGAAGATGGCGTTTTTATTCAGCTTGAGGATGAAATAGCTTCGATGGGGGCGATTGTTGGTGCCTCCATGGCTGGAAGAAAGGTCATGACGGCAACCTCTGGCCCCGGTTTTTCTCTTATGCAGGAGAATTTGGGGTATGCATGTATGACCGAAACACCGTTGGTGGTAGTTAATGTCATGCGTGGCGGTCCCAGTACCGGGCTGCCGACCAGTCCTGCCCAGAGCGATGTGCAGCAGGCCCGATGGGGTACTCACGGCGATCATCCTATCATCGTTCTATCTGCTTCCGATGTTCAGGAATGTCTGGAGATGACCATCATCGCATTTAATATGGCCGAGAAATATCGAACCCCGGTCATTCTGCTGCTTGATGAAATTACAGCCCATACCCGTGAGAAAATCAGGATTCCACAGCCTGACGAGTATGAGGTGACTTCCCGTATCGTGCCTTCCATTCCTCCAGAATGGTACAAGCCTTATGAAGAAACAGTCCGCGGTGTGGCCCCCATGCCGCCTATCGGTTCCGGGTATCGTTTTCATGTCACGGGCCTGACTCACGATGTGAACGGGTTTCCGACCTCAAGGCCGGACGAAGTCGTGGACCTGATGGAACGTATGCATCGCAAAATTGATCAGTTTTTTTACGATATTCAAATGCATGACGAATTGATGATCGAGGACGCCGAAGTGGTTGTCATTGCCTATGGCAGTGTTGCCCGTTCTGCGGAGTATGCCATCGAACAGGCTCGCAGTTCCGGTGTAAAAGCAGGATTGCTTAAGTTGAAAACATTGTTCCCGTACCCGCGCCGGGCAACCGAGAAGGCATTGGCCAATGCCAAGAGTATCATCGTTCCCGAGATGAACATGGGCCAGATTTCTCGCGAGGTGAAACGCGTCAATAGCGGCAGGGCTTCCGTGCGGACTATCAATCGTGTGGACGGCCAGATCATTACGCCATCCGAAATCCTCAAGGTCATCATGCAGGGGTAGTCATGGAAATAACAGGAAACGAGATTATCCATCAGTATTTGCGACACAATAAGAAATTCCCGCATGTGCTCTGTCCCGGATGCGGGCATGGTATCGTGCTCGGCACCTTGATCCGCAGCGTCCACCACCTTGGATTGCCCAAAGATGATGTGGTCATTGTTGCCGGTATAGGCTGTTCCGGGCGGCTGGCCGTGTATGTTGATTTCAATACCGTGCATACAACTCACGGCAGGGCATTGACTTTTGCTACCGGCATTAAAATGGCCAATCCCAAGCTTAACGTGATTTGCCTCATGGGCGATGGTGACGCCTTGTCTATTGGCGGGAATCACATGATCCATGCCGCAAGGCGCAATATCGGAATTACTGCTCTTATCCTTAACAACAATATTTACGGCATGACCGGTGGGCAAAGCTCTCCGGCAACACCGGAGGGCGCCGTTTCCATGACGGCACCTTTCGGTCAGCTGGAAAAGAGTTTTGATACGGTGCAGTTGGCCTGCGGAGCCGGTGCCAATTTTGTGGCCCGAGGTACGGTCTTTCATGTCAACAATCTGGAAAAATTGATGATTAAAGCCATAGAGCGTCCAGGCTTCAACATGCTGGAAATCATCACCCCATGTCACACGCAATTTGGCCGCAAGAACAAGTACAAGACCTCGGTGGAGATGTATCGCTGGCTCAAGGCAAATGCTTTGGATCGGGAACGGTACGAAGAACTGGAAGAATCGAAAAGAGGGGACAAATTTCCCGTAGGCGTATTTGTGGAACGGGATGAACCCGGTCTTGAAGAGCGTTATGCAGAACTCAAGGCACGATTTTCTGCAGGGAGGAACGGATAAATGAAAGATCAAGCTGAATTGGAACGGTTTGAGATCCGTTTTTCCGGCCTTGGCGGACAAGGAATCATCACTCTGGGCAAGGTTATGGGAGCCGGGTTGTCCCTTGGCCACGGCTACAATGTTACTCAGACGCAGAGCTATGGTCCGGAAGCCCGTGGCGGTTCCAGCCGTTGCGATCTTGTGGTCAGTTCACGGCGTATCAGTTTTCCCAAGGCCGAAAATCTCGATTTGCTCGTGGCGTTGTCGCAAGAGGCTTGTAACGCCTATTATCCTTACCTCAAGCCCGGTGGCGTTTTGATCATAGAGTCGGACATGGTTGCCCAACCTCCTACCAACCAATATCTCGGGCTGCCATTTACAGCCATGGCAAAAGACAGGATTGGAATACCTCAGGCCATGAACACTATAGTTTTGGGGGCGCTGACACATCTTCTTCCATTCGCTGTGCCGCGCATTATGCGCAAGAATATGGAAGAGGCTCTTCCCGAGAAGATTAGGGCCATTAACGTGAAAGCCTTTAATCTGGGTAATCGTGAAGCGAAAAAACATTTCGGCGATGTGCCGCAGGCGTGGGCTGATATGGTTGTGGAGCATCGTAAGCCCGAAAAGAAAAGAAGCACACAAAAGAAATAGTGCAATGTTCTGGTTTACATAAAAAAGGGCCGCCGGAAATCCGGCGGCCCTTTTTCGCTAAGCCTTTTCTCGTGGGGGAGTAGGGGCGGGAGGAGGCGAAACCGGCGTGGGGCCGCGTGATCCCATAAACGATGAAAAGGCCTTCTTGGCGAAAGTTTCCGGGGACTTTGACGATATGGACAAATATTTTTTGGTCATGCCGCTTGTGCCTCCTTGTTGCAAGGCGAAATGGCCGCAAGGTTTCCGGCTATTCTGCGATATAAGTGGTTTTCTGTCCCGATGTCGGCTTCCACTATATCCAGAGCTCTTCTGAACTGGGTTTTGGCTTCTTCGGCATTGCCTCCCAGCAGTATTGCCAGCCCAATGTTATTACGGACTTTTGCCTCGTTAAGGCGTGTCTTGAAGCAACCTGCACGGGCCAAAGCCTGCTTGAGAATGAAAAGTGCGTTGGCATGTTGTCCTTTGGATAATGCTTTCATGCCTTCTCGATTCAAAATTCCCAGTTCCATTGCCGGTTTCATTTTTATCCCCCTTGTCATGTTGACGTTGTCTATTGATAATGAAATTCAAGATCAATGTCAATGCGCAAATATATTTTTTTGAAGAGAAGGCCAAAGGGATTAAAAAGTATCCTGAACTGCCGGTTTTATCCCGGTATTTCGGCTTTTGAACTGTGGAAGTAATGAGCGGGTATTATCATTAATGGGAAGGGTCCAACTTTTGCCGGAAACAACGGCGTTATCGTCAAGCCGAATAAGTTTGGCATTTAAGTAGATGACAGTATCTCCAATAAAATAGGTCCCGGTAAGCATGGCCGGACGAGGGGTATCTTCCGGAGCCAGCGGGGTGCCATCTTCTGCCGTCGCGTTATCGGGCTTTATGGGTTGCGGAGCGCCATCCACGATGAACATCTCATGTTGGGCGAGGCGTCCTGCAATCTGGTTGGCGACAATACGACCAAAACGGGAGTTGTCCCCAGGATCGTTCTCATTGGTGAAGTTATGCACGTATATTGGGGAGCCTTCCGGGAGTTCGGATTCCCTGCCTGTATAGTAGTAAAGGCTGTCCGCAGCCTTGCTGTTCAGGATGATAATGGGGGTGTCGTCTTCCGTGTTGATGGGAGAAGATTTGGATCCGGTATCAAATACGGCGTCGTACGTGTCGCTGACTCCTTCTTTGGCGGCGTTGAATGCGGCGCACCCGCTCAAAACAATGAAGGATGCCAAAAGACTGGTCAGCAGGGATATACGCACATTCATGAGATTTCCTGTAGCTGTGGTTGTTTTTTCGTATGCGGCGGAAATGATCCCGCCGCATACTCAATCGGATGGTTATTGAATATTCTTTAGGATTTCAAGAACAAGGCTTGTCATGGCGTCTGAAGAGCGTGCGGCTTGCGCAAGAACCTGTTCGTGGGTGACTTCCTGGATGCAGTCCGGAAGGTTTTTATTTGTCAGGCAAGAGAAGCCAAGGACACGCATGCCCATATGATGGGCTGCTATGGCTTCTGGGACTGTCGACATGCCGATGGCGTCTGCTCCCATGATGCGATACATGCGCGTTTCCGCAGGGGTTTCCAATGTGGGGCCCATAACTCCCATATATGCTCCGGTTTCCAGCCTAAGGCCCAGCTGCAGGGCACATTGCATCGCCAAGGTTCGTAATTCCTTGTCATAAACACAACTCATATCCGGGAAACGCGGTCCCCACTCTTCGTTGTTTTCACCGCGCAAAGGATTCATGCCTACCATGAAGTTGATGTGGTCACTGATGAGCATGGGGGTGCCGACCTCGAAAGCCGGATTGAGAGCGCCCGCAGCGTTGGTCAGGATGATGGTGCGGACCCCTGCTTCATAAAGGGCACGTACTCCGAACGTAACTTCCTGAGGTGAAAAGCCCTCATACAAATGTACGCGGCCATTCATGGCGATGACCGGAGTTCCATGGATATTCCCGCAAACCAATGTCCCCGCATGCCCCTGAACCGATGAAACCGGGAACCCCGGAATTTCACTATAGGGGAGGCTGATTTTATCTTCAATGGCGTCGGTTATGCCTCCCAAGCCACTCCCGGTAACGATAGCTATTGTTCCTGCTTGAATTTTCTTTAACTTTTCCTGTATATAAGACGAAGCATGTTGTACTGACTCAGTGTAATTCATTAAAGGACTCCTTTATTCGGCTTTCGCTCCAAGGGGCGGAATGTTTATCTGAGGGTCAACCGAAGGGATTGATATTTATGGATATTGCGACACTATTAGGTCTGGTCGTAGGCCTTTCGCTTGTTATTGGTGCGATCATACTTGGTGGAGCTGTCGATGTCTTCATCAATGTGCCCGGCATGATGATCGTTATCGGCGGTACCTTGGCGGCCATCATGGTCGCTTTCCCATTTGAAGAGGTCATACAGGCCTTTGTTGCTGCTTTCAAGATGTTCCAGCAGCGCAAGACAAAGGCTCGTGATGTCGTGAACATCATGGTCAAGGTGGCGGAGATCAGCCGGCGTGAAGGGCTGTTGGCATTGGAAAATGTGCAGACAGAAAACATGGTTCTCAAAAAGTCGTGTCAGCTCATTGCGGATAACGCCGATTCGCAGTTGATTCGTGCCACGCTTTCCATTGAGATCAACGGGCTTCGTCGTCGTCACCAAGTTGCGCAGGACGTTTTTAAACGTCTTGCAGCCTTGGCTCCGTCTTTCGGGATGATGGGAACATTGATCGGGTTGGTTCAGATGCTTTCTCGTCTTGACGACCCCAAAGCCATTGGACCAGCCATGGCTGTTGCCTTGCTGACAACATTTTATGGTTCCGCCATGGCGACTCTCATTTTTATTCCCATTGCGGCCAAACTCAGGGCACGTACTCTTCAGGAACAGTTGAACCTCGAAATCATTTTTGAAGGTGCCAAATCGATTCTTGAAAATAACAACCCGAGATTGGTTTACGAAAAGCTTTCATCGTTTCTTTCACCCTCTGAGCGGGGAGAATAAGTCATGGATGAAGAAAAGACCCTGTTGCGTCCTCCGCAGGAGGATGATGATAGCGGCGGCGAGTGGATGACCACGTTTGCCGATCTTTCCATGTTGCTGCTGGTTTTTTTCGTCTTGCTGTACTCCATGTCCACTTTGGATACAGATAAGTTTTCCAAGACGTTTTCTTCCGTGACGAAGGCTCTTTCCGGTCGACTGCAAAAGGTTTCCACCAGCCGAATCAGTCGAGATGAAGCTGGCGTGTTGATCGATCAGGCTCTGATGCGGCGACAGATTGTGGAGTCGCAGCGAAAGGTTTTTGCCGAGGTCAAGACCTTGCAAACCAAAAAAGGCGTGGAAGGTCTGGTCAGTGCCAACTTCGAAGATGGAGTTATCACTTTGCGCGTGCCCGGAGATGTTTTGTTTCTTCCCGGAAGGGTGCAGTTGACAGAGCGTGGGAGGCAGGTCATTCTTACGTTACGGAACTTTTTTATCCAACATCCTGACCAACAGATTAAAATTATTGGATATACAGACGACTCTTTGCCGAGCGGGAAGGGGCGTTTCAAGGACAATTGGGAAATTTCAGCCATGCGGGCCGTGAACGTGCTGCGCGACTTGTTGAAGATGGGCATTAAGTCGAATCGGCTGACTGCAACTGGACTTGCCGATATTAATCCCTTGTTCCCCAACACTTCTCCTGAGTTTCGTGCAAAAAATCGACGTGTGGAATTCATCCTTGAAAAAAGGGTCATTGGAAAGTAGAGAATTTTGGAGGGGAGATTGCCTTCTCTCCAGGAGATTGAGTTAAGGTTATCTGGGGGAGCTATGGATTTTAAGATCAGCATTCCTAGCGCTGATGACAGGATGCGCCAGGCATACCGCACAAGAGTGCCGGGGTTTTTTGCCTGTTTTCCTGAAGTGGATGCTCAATGCCCGGTCAAAGACTTGAGCGCTACAGGTTTTGCCATTGTTGACGAACAGCACCGTTTTACTGAGGGCAATGAATATAAGGCCGAACTCAGGATCAAGGAAAAAGTGTTTCTTGACGAGTTTACGGTGAAAGCCAAGCGGGTGCTTGACAATGGGTTGGTCGGCTTCACTTTTCATAAATTGGATCGCCGCAGCCAGCTCAAGCTGGACAAGCTGGTGCTCGAGGTGCAAAAAAGGCTGATAGCTTACAAAAAAGCTAAACAGGCACAGGAAGACGATCAGGCTGAATAGTGAGTAACCGGCATAAAATCCTTATTGCTAATCGTGGCGAGATCGCCATGCGTATCATGTGCGCATGCCGCGAACTTGGCCACGATTTTGTGTGTTTGTACACTCCCGAGGACAAGTATTCCGGCCATGTGGAACTGGCTCGAGAGCTTGGTGGTGAACAATCGGTCTATAAGATTTCAAACTACCTTGATGCCAATGAGATTTTTTCTGTCGCCGATCAGGCCAATGCTACGGCGATCCATCCAGGATACGGCTTTTTTGCTGAGGATTTTCGTTTTGCCCGCCGTGTGGTGAGGCGGGATCGGCCCATGATTTTTATTGGGCCGTCATGGTGGATCATTCGGGATCTGGGCGACAAAATCAATACCAAGCGCATAGCCCGTAGTCTCGGCGTTCCCACTATCCCCGGTTCTGACCGTCCCATCTATGACGAGATGGAAGCGGAATCAATTGCCACTCACCTGTTCGAATTTCAGAGAGCACAAGATATTCGTGGTGGTATGGTTTTGGTTAAGGCTTCGGCCGGGGGCGGTGGCATGGGCATCGAAGAGGTGCAAGACCCCGATCAGTTCCGTTCAGTTTTTCGGCGTGTACGGAATTATGCCAAACGCAATTTCAACGACGAAGGTGTGCTCATTGAACAGCGTATCTTCGATTTCAACCACCTTGAGGTTCAGATTGTTTCTGAACATGGCGGCAAGCGTCATGTTCATTTCGGAACCCGAAATTGTTCCGTGCAAAGTACCGGCAAGCAAAAACGCATCGAGGTTGCCCCGGGGTTTGCCCCAGCCGAAGTCCCATACGCTTTCGACGCGGATCGGGTATTGGATGAGATTACCCGGCACTCTTTAGCCATGGCAGAAGAGGTCGGATATGATAACGTCGGCACTTGGGAATGGATCGTGACACCTCGTGGCGAGCCGTTTCTCATGGAGGTCAATACTCGTATTCAGGTAGAAAACGGTATCTCTGCAGCCATCTCTCGTGTCGGAGAGCAGGAGCATGTAGACCTTGTCCGGGAGCAGATCCGTTTGGGACTGGGGGATACGTTGGGGTATGATCAGTCTGATGTTCGATTTTCCGGGATCAGTATTGAGTATCGTTTGGTAGCAGAAGCTCCAGAGCGGGATTTCGCTCCCTGTTCCGGGCGTATATTGCGGTTTCAATGGCAGGAAGCGCCATGGCTCAAAATGTATACACAAGTGCCGAAGAATGGAGCTTATGAAATTCCCATGGAGTATGACCCCAACTTGGCGTTGGTGATAATCTGGGGTGAAAACCTTCAACAGGCGCGGGAACGGGGAGTGGCATTTCTGGATTCCCTGATTCTTGAGGGAGAAGCTTCAGGGCATGGATTTTCTTCCAACGTGGCTTTTTTGAAGGCGCGAACTCAGGGGCTTTTGGAGTTCTGATGGATAGGGAAAAGCGACTTTTGGCACTCCGAAATCGTCTTGCATATGTCGAAGATGTCTTTGGTCCGGACGGCAATGATTCCATCCGGGTGTTGAAGGCTCGCGCCGCGGAGTTTCTGGAGCGTCTTCCCCATTTCCCTCAGGCTGACGTTGAGCGGGAGTTCCGGCGAATTGAAGAGTTGTTGGATTTTTCAGAGAAAAAACTGGAAAAAGAATTGACCCCCATGGACCGGGTTCGCATTGTCCGCCATCCTCAACGTATTTGCCTCAAGGATATTCTGGAAAATGTTTATGACAACTATAGCGAAATAGGTGGGCAGGGAGAATATAATATAGATCCAAGCGTGCTCATCGCCCGTGCCATAATTTCTCGCAGGGTTGGACGGCGAGTCGTCAATCAACCTGTTTTGGTTATTGGGCACGAAAAAGGACACGGGGAAGAGTTCCGCAATGGCGGTTCTGCCAAGCCGTGGGGCAATGCCAAGGCGTTGCATTATATGAAGGTCGCCGAAACCGAGAATATTCCCATTCATACGTATGTTTTTACACCCGGTTCCTATCCTGTAGAAGATTATCCGGGAGCAGCTCAACAGATAGCCCGCAATCTTTATGAAATGAGCGCGTTGCGAGTTCCCGTTGTGGCCGTTTTTTCCGAAGGAGGGTCTGGCGGGGCCGAAGCCGTAGCTCTTGCGGACCGCAGGATAATGCTTTCGCATGGCTACTATTCTGTTATTTCTCCAGAAGGGGCTGCCGCTATCGAAGGACGCCTTCGCAACGGTCAGCGGGCTGATTCCGCTTTAGTGGAGCGATGTGCTCGCCAGTTGGCTATTACGGCGCAGGACAATGTTGCCAACGGGTATGTGGATCGTGTGGTGCAGGAACCGCCATTGGGTGCTCGTCCCGATCATTTTGAATTTTTCAAGACCTTGCGCCGGGAAATCCTTCAAGCCACCAATGAAGTGGTGTCCAGTGTCAAGTCCATGAAGTTGTTTCGGGCAATGGCTTTGAGTAGCCGGACGCATCGCAAGGCCGCGTTGGACCCGGAAAGTATTTATGTCCGTTGGGATTTGAGCAATGCCGCTCGAGACAGGTTGCTTTGTAAACGGTATCAGCGTTTTCGGGATATGAGCCACCATGCATACCGTGACAACCGGACATTTATGGATAAAATTCGTTCTGGTTTGGAACCGCTATGTTGGTCCTTGCATTCGTTTGTCAGCTATGGATTGGCCCGGGGGATGCGAAAGCGTGTGCGTGATTTGGCCGAAGAAGTGAGCGCAGAGGCTTTTCTTATCAGTGAACGGGTCGTAAGGCCTGCACGGAAAGCTCTTTCCCGATTCAGCGGTCCTGATCAACCCCGTGCAGAGCTTGGCAAAAGAGCAAAAGAAGCTTTGACGCGGTTATCCTGCCCAGAGGAAGGAGCCTGTATAAATGGCGATTCATGGGTATGGATGAGTGGTCGGGCCCGGGAGGACAGGGCCGTTTCGTGCCCGAATGCCAGAACTCACGGTTGTCCGGATCTATGGGCTCCGGACCTTTTTTCCGAGTTTGCCGGCGTGTGTCCGTGCTGCGGGCATCATTTCTCCATGGAATATGAGTGGTATTTCTACAATGTTTTCAATTACGCAGAAGCCCAGGAGTTCAATGCGGACATTGAGAGCGGCAATCCTCTGGAATACGAAGGGTTTGACGCCAAGATAGAACAGGCAAGAAAGCGCACAGGGCGCAAGAGTTCGTGCGTGACTTTTGAAACATCGCTTGACGGTGTGCAGGTTGTGGTAGCCAGTTTGATCGCGCCGTTTCGCGGTGGTACCGTCGGAGCGGCCGAAGGGGAAAAGTTTATTCTTGCTGCGGAAAGGGCGCAAAAAAAGCATTATCCTTTCATTGCCTATGTTCACGGGACCGCCGGGATTCGAATTCAGGAAGGCGTGAACGGCGTAATCCAAATGCCTCGTTGCACCTTGGCTGTCCGCCGCTACATCGATGCGGGAGGCTTGTATTTGGTTATTTACGACACCAACTCCTATGCCGGACCGGTGGCCAGCTTCTTGGGATGTTCCCCCTACCAGTTCGCCATTCGTTCTTCGAATATCGGTTTTGCAGGTCCTGGAGTTATTTCCGAGACCACGGGGATGCCTGTTCCACCTAATTATCACAAAGCATATCAGGCCCTTTCCCGAGGTCATGTTCATGGAATCTGGGATCGGCGCGAGATCCGTAAGAACCTTTACCAGGTGCTCTTGACCGTTGGCGGTCGAAACCTCTATTATCGCTAACTGCCCAAGGGGCAATCTCACAAAACTCATTAGGGGAACACCATTGCTGAATATCAAGGAATTGCTCGAAGATATAAAATCAAATCCATACAAAGAGATCATTGTTCGTTCACCGCACACGGGTACGGTGGAATTTGCTGCAGGGAAGTCCGGCGATATGGTTCGGGGACGTGCTGGAACATGGGGAGAGAAGCCGGGAACGTTGCTGGCCCATCTCACCAGGGAGAAGAACAAGAAGCCCATTTATGCGCCTGAAAAGGGCGAAATCGTCAATATTCGTACAGAGCTTGAAGGCGCATTTGTAGAAGCCGGTCAGGAGTTGTTGACATTGCGTCATTATCTGACCCGCAAGGAAGTTATCGAGCGCATCCTCAAGCAGGCATTGTTTCTTTTTCGGGCACCGGAGCGGGCCAAATACTATTTTATCCCTGAAGTGGACCAGAAGCTCAAGGTTTCCGGCAAGCGTTCAGTCAAGGTATTTGAAGGCATGGATATGCTTATTGTCTCCCGCATGAAACGGGAGACTCCTTTGGCGTATAGTGGCCCCGAGGGCTTGATATATTCAGTATATTTCCACCGCGGAGACAACGTGGATGAAGGGGAACCCCTTTTGGGTGTTTGCCCCGAGGACCAGCTTTCCACCATTCAGGACGTTGTCGCGCGGGTCCAGAGTGAGTGGGAAGAGGACGAATAGGAACAAATCATGGGTCGAATAATCCAGATTCGCGTTAGTGCGAGCACGCCTGATGAAAAGGATGTGCAAAGGGCTTGGCCTCTGCTGGATCGATTGGTCTGGACTCGTGGTGAATTTATGAATCCGGTGCGTGGAGCGGTTGAGTTGGCACATGCAGCCTTTACCGCTGTTGATGCCGGGTTGATTGAAGATAGCCAGGCCAAGGCTTTGGAAGATAAGGCCCGGGAGGCCGAGTCGCTCCGGCTTCGTATGGAGTCGGCTCTGGCAGAAAGAAACGCGGCAGAGGCGGATGTATTGAGCTACCGCCTTGAGGACGCGTTGGATGAAATGGAAACAATCGCGAAAGGATTCTGATCGCTGAGGCGATACGCATTCGCGCAGGAGGAATGAAGATATGGCTGGAAGCATGAACAAAGTTATTTTGGTTGGAAGAATTGGTCAGGATCCCAAGCTCTCCTATACCGGATCCGGGCAGGCTGTTGCCAATTTCAGCGTTGCCACGGATGAAGGATACCGTGACAAAAATACCGGACAACGCGTGGAACGCACAGAATGGCATCGTGTTGTCGCCTGGCGCCAGACTGCCGAGTTCGTCGGGAACTATATGGGCAAAGGCCGTTTGATTATGGTCGAAGGCAAATTGCAGACCAGAAAATGGCAGGATCAGAATGGTCAGGACCGTTACACCACGGAAGTTGTAGCTGACAGGGTCCAAGGTTTGGACCGCGCTCCTGAGGGAGCTGGAGCTTCTCAGCAGGGTTACCAGCAGAGTCAGGGCGGCGGCCATCAACAACAGGGTGGCTACCAGCAGAATCAAGGTGGTGGATACCAGCAACAGGGTGGTTATCAACAGGGCCAGCAGCAACAGAATGGGCAGCCTCAACAGCAGGATGAAGATCTTGGTCCGGCTTTCCCCTCTGAGGCCAGCGGCATGGACGATGTGCCGTTCTGACATGGTGTGTTTAGGTGGTGTCCAGTTAGGGGGATAGTGATGGGCCTTTAGCCTTTAACTGGTAAGACTTAGGATGAGTAGAGAGGATGGTTCGCCATCCTCTTTTTTTGTGCCTCGATTTAGCTATTTGCTTTGTCTTTGAATATGACTAGTATACTTTTTACTTACTGTATTTAATGAATAGATTATGGTCAGTTTTTCAATTTCCTCTTTCCGTGGCAAGGAGCCCATAGGGCGACTGCCACGGAAAGAGGAAAAGACTGAAACTCCTAAGAGGTTATCAATGTGGACTATTCCTGAAGATCGAAAGTACTTCGTCCATAAGGCCGTTTTCCCCACCGGGGAACGCTTCCCCGTTATTCTCCATGTCGACTCCCTTCAGCCAGCGGTGTTAGCCACCAGATATATCATAGACGAGCGGCGTGAGAGTCGGCAGGCATCGACGTTGGAACGAGATGTCAGAGTGCTTTGTTGGTTTTACGAATGGTGCGCTCAGGTGGGCATTGATCTCGAAAAGAGGCTTAAATCAGGAGATACCTTAAACTCCGGAGAAATACAGGGGGTTGCACGATGGCTTCGTGCAGGCAGGAACAGGAAGATCGTAGGGACTATTGGCAAAGTAAATGACAGCTCCTCTTCTCGAATTCCTCTTCTACAACCCAGAACTTTCAACGATTACCTGTCTTCCATTGAGTCCTTTTTGATTTGGGCTGCCTATGAATTTGTTCCAAAAGCTAGCTCTGAAGCTGGGCTCAGAAAAAGTCTTCGAGGTGCAAAGCGTCGAATCAAGCGAGCGTTTAGGGCATTTAAGGCTGTTGGGACAGTAGAACGAGCTAAGCGTTACGGACTTACTGGAGAGGAACTTCGAGAACTTCGGGAGTTGACCCAGCCAGGGGGGAGACGAAATCCATTTCGTGAAGCGATGCAGAATAGAAATCATTTGATCATTGAGACGATGCTTGCCACCGGGGTGCGTCGTGGGGAGCTTTTGAAGATTCGGTTGGTCGATCTGCCAAGAGGTCCAAAGCAGACCATTTCAATTCTAAGGCAACCTGATGATTCTGATGACCCTCGTCTCAATGAACCCCGAGTAAAAACCCGTTCTCGGGAAATCCCGATCCCTAAAACTCTTGCGATCAGCTTGGTTCAATATGTCCAACGGGAAAGGGGAAGGTGTAATCATCCTTACCTCTTTGTGTCCTCAAGAGGTCATCAGCCTTTATCTCTGGCCGGTTTAAATAATATTTTTTTAATGATTCGGAAAAACTTCAGGGTGAGTGACAGGTCCATTCATCCTCATCTATTAAGACATACCTTCAATGATCTCTTAATGGAAAAAGCCAAGGCATCAGGCATGACGGATGATATTCGACTCAAGGTCCAGAATTTTCTTAATGGCTGGACTGAAGGGAGTACTCAGAGTGAAATTTATACCCACAGGTTTGTAGAAGCAGAGGCTATGCAGCTTTTAGGGAGTTACCAGCAGTCCCTCTGGCGGGAGGAACCCCATGGCTAAGGCTCTGAAATCGACAGCGAGGGAAAATGAAGACCAATTGTTGGCTTTTACATGGGAAAATCCTGGTGTTGTTTATGATAGGTTTGGCCATTCAGTTGATACTAGTGGTGATGTCTGGGAACTGACTGACCCCTCAAGGGGAAGAATTTGCAATTGGCGAAAATGTCGGTGTGATAAAAATGTAGTAGAATCGTTGAAAGCATACATAGCAAACAATGTAGAGATGAATTCTTCGCACACTGCAGCAAACGCATTTCATTATCTTGTTGAGGACAAGTATAATGATGCTTTTTTTGATTTCCCCGTAGCAGAAAAATCGCTGCTTTCTCTTTTGCAAAAATATAGAGGAATTGGGCAAGAGTGGCGATTTCATTGGATTCGAAGATGGTATTTGTGGTGCGCGGATGTTGGCCTTCCCGGTTTTTCTCAAGATGTTGGTGACAAGCTGATGGCGTACAGGGTTGGGGGGAATGATAAAGGAGTGGCTGTCCTCACGGATGATGATGAGATGGGGCCTTTGAACGACGTTGAATTTGATCTTTTAAGGGGCGTTATCGAGAGAGGGAAGGGAAGTCTGGTTGAACGTGTATGTGTGATGTTGTGTATGGAACTAGGGGCTAACCCCAAGAGTTTAGTTCTTCTGGAAGAAAGGGATTTTAAAAAGCATAAAGCTGCTGGGGATAAATGTTTTTATATGCTCCAAGTCCCTAGAATCAAAAAACGTTTATCGAGGCGTTCTGTAAGGAATCGCAAAATATCTAAGAATCTTGGAGTATTGATCGAGAAGTTGGTTCAGATCAATGCGAAGGTTGAGGGGCATCCGCATGGAGGCAAATCTCCTTTGTTGATGCGTGATAAAAAAAGGAAAAGATTGTGTAAAAGCAGTGGGCTGAAAAGGTTTGAATATCACATGGAGACGGTAGACTTTTTACGTATAGTAAGTACCTATGCAGAGGACGCAGGGTTGATTTCGCCACGAACCGGCAATCCTTTGCATCTTTCTCCTCGCCGACTCCGATATACTTTTGCTACCCGATTGGTCGAACAAGGGGCTCCGCTTGCGGTTGTCGCTGACGCTTTGGATCATACAGATCTCCAACATGTTGGGGTTTATTACGAGGCTAGGGGAAAGACTGTTGAAGCCTTGGATAAAGCGTTGGAGAACAATCCGCATTACTCTTATGTGATCAATCGGTTCATGGGAACTGTTGTTGAGCGCGGCAGTTCTTCTTTGCCTATTGTGCCTGGGGATGCGCCGACTTACAGGAGTCTTGGAGGTATTGGCTACTGTGGCGCTACCAAACTTTGCAATGTTTATCCTCCATTGTCCTGCTACCTTTGCCCAAGTTTTCAGGCTTGGAAAGATGGTCCTCATAGAGAAATGTTGGCTGAACTCAAAACGTATGCGCGTGAATTTGCCTCGTTATCTGGATACCCTGTTCCAAGAATAAGTAATCAAGTTGATGATGTTATTTTAGCAATCGAGCAACTTTTGCAGCGGCTTCAGGAGGATGTCCATGCGTAATGATGGGAGGAGTCCTTCTGGGGTTGCTTTGGACAAGATGGTGGCCATAGCAAAGGCGTTGCCCATTTATCCCGGTGTTGAGTGGGATGAGCCGGTTTGGGATGTTACTCCCTTTCAAGAAGGCAAATCTCATAAGAAAAAATCTTCTTATCTCAAGTTTTTTCGTCGAACGGGGAAGAAGGTGTCAAAGGGGAGCGAGATACCTCTTGGAGAGTCGTTCTCGGAGTTTTGCAAAAGCACTGTTTGCGTGAAGAGGATGGAGCGAAATATCTCCTTTGATCCTCTTCAGAGGTTACTTGATGCTGCGAGGGTCTTGTTTGAGGTTATGCTTGAAGCTGGAATCGAGAATGATCTTGGCAAACTGCGGAAAAGGTATTTTTCTATCGCAGAAGAATATATTGTTAAAAATTATTCTTCTGCTACAGCATATCGAATTGCTAATGCGTTGCAAGAGGTCTCTTCTTTTGTAGATAGGTTTAATATTTCGGAATCAAAAATTGGCTACAAGTCCACGGTAAAAAGGCCAAGGGATAGGGATGCGCGGACTCCAGATGGGCAGCAGGCAGGGATGGAAAAAATGCCATCTGCCGAAGTTTTTGAGGCGCTAGCTGAAGTTTCATGCGCTCCAATAGATATTAATGAGTTGATTAGAATTCGAATTGTGGATTTGATGGTGGTTGGAGGCTTTCGAATCGGTGAAATCCTTTCACTTCCCAAGACTTGTTGGGTTGAAAAGAAACAATATTCTGATGACGGTGCTGTGCTTTTTGATGAAAATACCGGTGAGCATTTGTTAAGTTGTGGAATAAGATATTGGCCTGAGAAGGGGGGGGAGCCTTCCATCAAGTGGGTGCCAAGTCACACGGTTCCGTTGGCAAAAAGGGCTATTGAGGATTTACAAGTTCATTGCAAAAAGGCCCGAAAGAGGGCCTTGGTGCTTGAGGCCAATCCGGATCGGATCCCGCTTGTTAATGCCAGCGAAGGGAGAAGGTTTTTTACTGCCAAACAGATTGGTAAGGTAGTTGAAAGACACAACGGGGCGGATTTCGTCAGACAGCTTGGTATTAAGACTGCACAGCCTTCGACGAAATCTGGTGAGCCTGCTTTGTATCGGATGTCGGATGTTGAGAAGGCTTTAATTAGGCGTCGTGGAGATTTGGAGATTAGGCGTAAGGCTGGCGGAAAGGTTCAGAAGTTATCCGACTCACTATGTGTTTGTTTTTATAATCAGTTTAAACCTACGGGTGCCTTTCGGTTTATTTCGGAGTTGATTAATGAACAGCATATTTCAGATTTTCTTGGAGGAAAGAAGGGGCGTTCCTCTGTCTTTTCTAGGCATGGCTTTAAAGATCGTCATGGGAAATTCTTGCAGGTTAATACTCATGCCTTCAGGCATTGGCTGAATACCCTAGCAGATCATGGGGGGCTCAATGAACTACAACTTGCACGTTGGATGGGCAGAAGGGATGTTCGTCAGAATGAAGCTTACAAGCATGCAACCGTTGCTCAACGTGTTGAATGGGCAAAGCAAATGATTATTGATGGTGAGTTGACTGGGCCTATCACGGACACTTATCACGGCTTAGATCCCGTAGATAGAGACTCTTTTTTAGAGGCGCAGGTTAGTACGGTGCATTTTACGCAGTTCGGGGTGTGCGTTCAGGATTATTCAATTGAGCCCTGTGAGTTTCATCTTCAATGTTTGCGGGGGTGCCTCCACTATTTGAGGACCAAGGGGAATGTCCGTGAACAGGACAATCTGACGAAGCTTAAAAAAGTTCTTGAATCGCAGATTGATCGATATCGCGATGCCAACGGCAAGTTAACTGCTAAGAGCGATCCCTTTTTGAAACATTCCCTTAGACAAATGGAAGGGGTGCAGGTGGCGTTGTCTGTCGATGATCGGGATGGGGTTTCTACGGGGGAGCTAACACGTGTATTTAGGAAAAATAGTTCTGCAGACGGAGATATATAATGCGAAAGAAGAAACAGTTGAGAGGAGGAAAATTGATACTGGCTGTGAAGGCTGAGTTGGGTAGAATGTCCAGCCTTTCTCCCGGTGAATGCCCCATTAATATTTCTTCGCTAGCTCGGCGACTTGGTGTTTCCAGACAGACATTATATTCGAATGGGGTGGCAGATTTTATTTCAGAATTTTCAGAATTGCAGAAGAGTAATTTTGATAAAGACGTTGAGTCTGCTGTCAGACGTGCATCCTATGAGGAGAGGATAGGTTTGCTGGAATTTGAAAATAAAAAGTTGAGAGAGAGGCTTGATAACTATGTAGAACGGTGGGTGGCTGTGGAGTACAATGCAAGAATGTTGGGTGTTGATCCGGACGAATTGTTTAAATCAATCGCAAAGCCATCACGGAAGATCGCCCGGGGACGTCGATGATAATAAAGCAGATTAAACCTTATGCTATTTGAGCCAGCAAAAGAATATACTGTAATCCTCTAATTCCCCTTAATGAATTCTTGACACTAACCACTTGCTGAGTTTTAGCTTACGGACGAATTTAACCCACAGTGCATCCAGACTTTTATAGTCTGAGATTTTTCAACACCAACAGGTATTAAGACTCAAATGGCTCTCAAAAAATCCGAACTCTATTCATCCCTCTGGCAGTCCTGTGACGAGCTTCGCGGAGGCATGGATGCCAGCCAATACAAGGACTATGTCCTCGTCCTTTTGTTCATCAAATATGTCAGCGACAAGTATGCGGGGGTTCCCTTTGCCTCCATCACCATTCCGGAAGGTGCGAGCTTCAAGGATATGGTGGCGCTCAAGGGGAAACCGGACATCGGCGATCAGATTAACAAGAAGATCCTCGCGCCCTTGGCCAATGCTAATAAGCTGGCGGACTTCCCGGACTTCAATGACACGAACAAGCTTGGCAGTGGCAAGGAGATGGTCCAGCGACTGACCAACCTCATTGCCATATTCGAGAACCCGGCTTTGGACTTCTCCAAGAACCGGGCGGAAGGGGATGACATCCTGGGTGATGCTTACGAGTATCTCATGCGGCATTTCGCCACGCAGAGCGGCAAGAGCAAGGGGCAGTTCTATACGCCTGCCGAAGTCAGCCGTCTCATTGCGCAGATCGTGGGTATCCATGCGGCTGAAACCACCCCGAAGACGACCGTCTATGACCCGGCCTGTGGATCAGGCTCTTTGCTCCTCAAAGTGGCGGATGAAGCCGCGACCAAGGTGACACTCTACGGGCAGGAGAAGGACGCGACCACTCGCGCTCTGGCGCACATGAACATGATTCTGCACGATTGCCCCGAGGCGACCGTCATGCAGGGCAACACCTTGTCCAACCCCAAGTTTTTTGATGGCGCGGTGCTCAAGACCTTCGACTACGTGGTAGCCAATCCGCCTTTCTCGGACAAGCGCTGGAGCAACGGAGTGGATACGGAGAAGGATCCGCATGAGCGCTTCAAATTCGGCACACCACCCGCGAAACAAGGGGATTATGCGTATCTCCTGCACATAATCCGGTCCCTCAAGCCCACGGGCCAGGGAGCGTGTATTTTGCCGCATGGAGTGTTGTTTCGTGGTAATGCCGAGGCCGGGATTCGCAAGAACCTGATTCGCCGGGGCTACATCAAGGGTATCATCGGCCTGCCTGCCAACCTTTTCTACGGCACCGGCATTCCGGCCTGTATTGTGGTTCTCGACAAGCAGGGAGCTGCGGCCCGGAAAGGGATATTCATGATCGACGCCAGTGGTGGGTTCATGAAGGACGGTCCCAAGAACCGGCTGCGGTCGCGGGATGTGCATAGGGTCGTGGATGTCTTTACCCGTGAAGTGGAGGTCGAGAAGTTCTCTCGCATGGTGAGTTTCGAGGATATCGAGAAGAACGACTTCAACCTCAATCTGCCCCGGTACATTGACAGCCAGGAGCCAGAAGACAGGCAGGACATCGAAGCCCACCTGCGCGGTGGCATCCCGCAGGACGACGTTGATGCCTTGTCCCGGTACTGGGAGGTCTGCCCCGGCCTGAAGGGAGCGTTGTTCAGGGACAACCGTCCCAAGTATTTCGACCTTGCCGTGGACAAGGCGGCGATCAAGCCTTTCATTTTCGAACATCCGGAATTCGCGGCTTTTGTGGCCGGGATGAACGCTCACTTCGGCGTATGGCGCGATGAAAGCATCGTGAAGCTCAAGGCCCTGGGGCCGGGCGTGTTGCCCAAGCCCTTTATCAAGGAGTTTTCGGGCGGGTTGCTGGCCCATTACAAGGACAGGCCGCTGGTCGATCAGTATGCGGTGTATCAGCACCTCATGGATTACTGGTCCGAAACCATGCAGGACGACTGCTATCTCATCGCGGTGGACGGCTGGAAGGCCAAGGCTGAGCGTATCATAGAGATCGACAAGAAGGGCAAGGAAAAGGACAAAGGCTGGGCCTGCGACCTGATCCCCAAGGAGTATGTCGTTGCTCGTTTCTTTGCCAAGGAGCAGGCCGAGCTGGACCGCATTGCCGCTAAGCTGGAAACCGTCAAGGCCGGGATGAGCGAGCTGGAGGAAGAGCACGGCGGCGAGGACAGCGCGTTTTCCGAGCTGGACAAGGTCAACAAGGGCAATGTCATGGCGCGGTTCAAGGAGATCAAGGGTGACAAGGAAGCGGCAGACGAGGCCAGGGTGCTGAAGACCTGGCTGGAGCTGAGCAAGCAGGAAGCCGCCTTGAAGAAACAGCACAAGGAAGCCGATCGGGCGCTCGATGACATGGCCTATGCCAAGTATCCCAAGTTGTCAGAGGGCGAAATCAAGACCTTGGTGGTGGAAGACAAATGGTTGTCGACCCTGGACAGCGCCATCCATGGCGAGATGGACCGTGTGAGCCAGCAATTGACGCAACGAGTGAAGGAACTGGCCGAGCGATACGAAACATCCATGCCGGTGTTGGCTGATCGGGTGAAGGACATGGATGCCAAGGTTAATCAGCATCTGAAAAGGATGGGGTTCGCATGGCAGTAAGGGCAAGGTTTAAACAGACTGAGGTTGGTGAAATCCCTGAAGACTGGAGTGTCGATTCTGTTGGCCAAACTTTTAATATTCGGAATAATCTTCGTTTGCCGATAAGTAGAGCTGTGCGTGAAAAAATAGCTGGTCCGTATCCTTATTACGGCCCTACGGGCATTCAAGGGTACATCAATGAATACAGAGTTGAGGGAGAACATGCCCTAATCGGTGAGGATGGAGATCACTTTTTGAAATTCAGTCAACAGCGAATGACTTTGTTAGTTCGTGGGCGGTTCAACGTAAATAACCATGCCCATATAGTGCAGGGAACTACGAATCTTACAGCTTGGTTTTATTATTATTTCTCCCATCGCGATTTATCCCAGTTTCTGACAAGACAAGGTGCAGGGCGTTACAAGCTTACAAAGCAAGCCTTAAAAGATATTCCTTGTGCTCTTCCTCCCACCAAAGCCGAACAGGAAGCCATCGCCGAGGCGCTCTCCGATGCGGATGGGCTCATCGAATCCCTGGAGCAGCTCATCGCCAAGAAACGCCAGATCAAGCAAGGCGCGATGCAGGAATTGCTGACGGGCAAGAGGCGCTTGCCGGGGTTTGAGGGGAAGTGGGAGGAGAAAAGAATCGGCTCTTTAGCGCAGGTTCAACGAGGAGCATCACCGCGCCCAATTGATAGCCCTATCTGGTTTGATGATAACTCTGAAATTGGTTGGGTTCGTATATCTGACGTTACCAAGTCTAATATTTTCTTACGGGCTACAACACAACGCCTTTCAGACTTGGGCATCCGGCATAGTCGTCCTGTTGGGCGGGATAGCTTAATAATGAGCATATGCGCCACAGTAGGTAGACCGATGATTACCAAAATCAATGTCTGTATTCATGATGGATTTGTGGTCTTTGATGATCTCAAAGTCGATCAAATGTATCTTTATTACTCCTTGGCATTTATTGAAAATGATTGGTCAAAACATGGACAAACAGGTTCTCAAATGAACCTTAATACCAATCTTATCAATAGCACTAGAATAAAGGCGCCAAAGGATACAGGAGAACAAACCGCCATAGCCACAATCCTCTCGGACATGGACACCGAAATCACCGAACTGGAAACCAAGCTGACCAAGGCCCGGAAGGTTAAGCAAGGCATGATGCAGGAACTGCTGACCGGACGAATTAGACTCGTATGAGGTTGTCATGAAGAGCTACTACCGGATCATGTTGGGCAGAGCGAGCGCCTTTGCCGTAGAATGTCACCAAGGCAGTTTCATCGGTGCCGATTTCGGCATCGAGCAGGATCTGACCAACGATCTGCCTGATGCGTGGCGCGAGTTCAACAAGAAGTTTATCCCCGTTTACCTTAAGAACAGGCCGGAAAAATCCAAAGTGGCTGCCGGACTGGCTTGCGGGGCGCTCTGGACAGTCTCCAAAGGCGTCAGAAACG
>Ga0207831_100264_pt1 | contig 22682 bp, 16 predicted proteins | sample TtanPargueraPR_7_FD_187741 | JGI IMG/M metagenome (GOLD analysis project Ga0207831, IMG submission 187741) | Aerobic enrichment media microbial communities from Bioluminiscent Bay, La Parguera, Puerto Rico - Tt and M1 (2) (SPAdes) | ecosystem: Environmental > Aquatic > Marine > Unclassified ... | reverse complement strand
GCCCCGCCGATAATAACCTTGGTATCCATGCCGCGTTCCCTGACCAGATTGACCGTATCCTCCATGCGCACCATGGTCGTGGTCATCAGCGCAGAAAGCCCGATGATCCTTGCGCCGTGTTCCTCGGCCGCGTCCACAATGCGCGTGGCCGGAACGTCCTTGCCCAGATCCACCACTTCGAATCCGTAGTTCTTGAGCATGAGGCAAACGATATTCTTGCCGATGTCGTGAATGTCACCCTCCACCGTGGCCATAATGACGACCGGCTTGCTGTGGCCTTCCTCGGAAGCGTCCAACAGGGGCTGCAGGCGGCCAAACGCGGTTTGCATGGTTTCGGCGGAACGCAACAGTTGCGGCAGGAAATATTCCTTGCGATCATACTTTTCGCCAACTTCAAGGATGCCCGGAATGAGCATGTCGTTGACGATCTTCATGGCCTCGATCCCCTTGTCCAGTTCTGCCTCAACAAGAGCGACCACACCTTCCCGGTTCCCCGAAACAACGGCGGAAAGCACGGATTGCGCTCCGGTGTCACCGCCAGCCGAATCTTTTCCGGCGCCTTTGGCAGGGGCCGCTCCTGAAGCCGCACCGGAGCCGCTGCCCGGCGTCCAGTCCGCATAGCGATTGATATATCGCTCGGCCTGCGCATCGCGGTTCAGCAACACTTCCACGCTGTGCAGTGTTTCCTGAAGGCGTTCGGAGTTCGGATTGGAGATGAACGAAGTCAAACCCGATGTCATGGCCATGGCCATAAACGTGGAGTTGAGCAACTCGCGGGCGGGCAGCCCAAAGGAAACATTGGATAACCCTACCGTGGTTGCCAGTCCCAACTGTTCCTTGCAGTGACGCACGGTCTCAAAAAAATGTTTTGCGGCCTCCGGCTTGGAGGAAACCGTCAAAGCAAGACAATCCACCACAATGAGACGGCGGGGGATGCCCAGCGCAAGCGCCTGATCCAGTAAATCCTCGATCACGGCAATGCGTTCAACGGAAGTGACAGGCAGCTTCTTTCCCTGAATGGGCAACAGGATGAAAGGCGCGCCGAACTTTTTGCACACCGGGCCGAGCCGTTCCATTTTTCCCGGCTCACCGGAAATGGAGTTGACCAGAGGAGATCCCGGATAGTTCCACAATCCCGCTTCCACGGCATCCGAATCGTTGGAATCGATGGACAGGGGGCAGGGAAAACGAGAAACAAGCGTCTTGACCAATTCGGGGAGCAGGGAAGCTTCCTCCACCAAAGGAGCGCCAACGTTGACATCCAGAACAGGTGCGCCCTGTTCCAGCTGCTCTTCGGCAAAGCGCAGGGCCTCGGTAAATTCGCCTTCCTGCAATTCCGCTGTAAGCTGCTTCTTGCCCGTAGGATTGATGCGTTCCCCGATGATCACACCGCGATGATCAAATCCGACGGGAACACTCTGGGAACGGGAAGTAAGCACGGTTTGCGCAGTGTCCGAAGGTTCAGGGCGCTTCCACTTGCGGCCTTCGGCCAAGGCCCGGAGCTGGCGGATATGTTCCGGCGTGGTGCCGCAACAGCCACCCACGAATTTCGCTCCCACGTCCAGCAGACGTACGGCCTGCCTGGCAAACGGTTCGGGAGCCAAACGGAATATGGTGTTGCCCTCGTCGTCCAGTTCGGGCAGTCCCGCGTTGGCCTCGGCAAAAGTCGGCGTGGCAAGCCGGGAAGACCAGGAAGCCAGGGTGTTATACATTTGCTCGGGACCAGCCGAGCAGTTGGTGCCGATAAGCTCCACACCCATGTTCTGCATGGTGTCCACGAACGTCAGCGGACTTGTGCCCGTCAGACAGGCATCACCCTCAAAAGTCATGGAAACGGCAACGGGCAGATCGCACACCTCGCGGGTAGCCACCACCACGGCCTTGGCTTCGGCAAGATCGAAATGGGTCTCACCCATGATCAGATCGGCCCCGCCAGCCACGCACCCCTTGATTTGTTCCTTGAAAATATTCACCAGCTCGCGGAAACTCATGTCACCCAACGGCTCCACAAATTTTCCGGTCGGGCCGATGGATGCAGCCACAAAAGCCCTGCCGTCCGCAACCTTGCGAGCCAGCTCCACCATGCGCCGGTTCAGATCGAAGACATCCACGTTCGCACCAAGCTTGGGACCGGAACCGCCGAACGTGTTGGAAGTGATGACGTTGGCTCCCGCTTCGACATAATCGCGGTAGGCGGACGCGATGATATCGGGCTGCTCAAGCCCCCACAATTCCGGGGAAAGCCCCGCAGGTAGCCCCCGTTCCATAAGCAGGGTACCGTACCCGCCGTCATAAAAATATATATTGTCGTCTTCGAGTATGCTTCTGAAATCGGACATTTGCTCCTCCCGGGAAAGGCAAACACCCCACACATGCGGCGCAGTCCTTGCCTTTGTAAATATATCAAGATTGCTTGATGTAGTCCGTGCCCATGAAAAAATCAAGTGCGCGGGGCCGGGGGTGGGGCTGCCAAAACAAACAGAGCCACTCCGGACTGAAAAACATTGAAAAGCACGAATAAAAATTATAGTCATATACTTTGGACGCACAATGAAAAATATTCGGGCGCCCAAAGGCGCCTTTCAAATAACTTGCCATAATGAAATCCAAAAAAAAACAACCCAAAGAAACAGTCCGCATCCCGGAAATCGTGGAAGCAAAAAAGTCAAAGGATCTGGTGAAAAAAAAGTCCGACACTCTTCCTGCGCCGTTTGAACTCAAAGGGTCGGAAGTCGGGCTGCGCGATCCGTTGCAACTCTACCTCAAGGAAATCGCCCGTTTCCCCATGCTGGAACCGGACGAGGAATATAATCTGGCCGTGCGCGTTCGTGAAAACAACGATCAGGACGCGGCCTTCCGGCTGGTGTCATCACACCTTCGTCTGGTGGTCAAAATAGCCATGGACTTCCAACGCCGATGGATGCAGAACGCGCTGGACCTGATTCAGGAAGGCAACGTCGGTCTCATGAAGGCCGTGCAGAAATTCGATCCGGAAAAAGGCATCAAGTTTTCCTACTATGCGGCCTTCTGGATCAAGGCCTACATCCTCAAGTTCATCATGGACAACTGGCGGCTGGTCAAGATCGGCACGACCCAGACCCAGCGCAAGCTGTTCTATAACCTGAACAAGGAACGCCAGCGCCTGCTGACTCAGGGGTTCGACCCCACTACCGAAGTATTGTCCGAGAACCTGAACGTCTCACAGGCGGACATTGAGGAAATGGACCTGCGGCTTTCCAAAAACGACATGTCACTCAGCCAGCCCGTGGGAGAAAACTCCGACGCCACGCACATGGATTTTCTGCCTGCGCTGGATCCGGGCGTGGAAGAAAGGCTCGCCAACGACGAGATAACCGGCCTGCTCATAGACAATCTCAAGACCATCGAGCCCCTGCTCAACGAAAAGGAAGCAGTCATTCTCAATGACCGCCTGCTTTCCGAAGATCCTGTCACCCTGCGAGAAATCGGAGAACAGTTTGACGTGACCCGAGAACGGGTTCGCCAGATCGAAGCACGATTGCTCAAAAAAATCCGCGACCACCTCGCGGAACAGGTACAGGATTTCTCCAGGGACTGGATCGAGGAAGAAGCGTAGTGCGAAATTCAATGCGTCATCGTGCGACTATTTTCCGGACTCCGGTCCGGTTCTGTCTTCTGGCAGCCCTGGCTCTGGCGGTTACCGGCTGCGTACAGTCCACCCACAACCCGGCGGCAACGGGTTCGGTAGCCATATCGCCCAAAGCCGAAACAACATATAATTTTCTTGTTTATCAGGATCTTGCCGGGCAACTGAACCGTGCATTGCAAACTCCCGGCAGCGTAACGCGGGAACAGCTAGGCAAATTGCAGCAGCAAACTCTTGATGCCCTGGAAAGGCTCATGGTGGATCACTCCTCGCCCCAACTCTACAGGGACAAGGCAGCCCTTTACTGGACTGAAGAAAAAAATGGCCGCAAGGCTCGCCTGATTCTGGAAGAAGGCCTGAATAAATATCCTGGTGACCGGATCATGACCATGTATCTGGTCAACTCATGGCTCATGGAAGGCAAGACGGCACGGGCCGCATCCATCATGGACGCATACCTCAAGGAACGGCCGAATGACATGGAGGCCCGGGAAAAATACGGCCAGATGCTGGTGGAAGTTGGCCAATACGCCGATGGTCTGGACCAGCTCAACGCCATCCCCAAGGACAAAAGCACAGCCGAAACCTACTATTACCGTTCCCGCGCACTGGGCAAACTGGGCGATAGGGAAAAGGCCATCGACAACCTGAAAAAGGCCCTTGAGAGCTATCCCGACTTTGTGGAAGGCCTTGCGGAGCTGGCCTACCAATATGAACTCACCCGCCAGTTCACCCTTGCCGAAAAGACTTACGAACGCCTGCTTGAGGTGGACGGCGGCCCGGAAGTGCGGCTGCGTCTCATCGACATCAACGTCAAGCTCAACAACGCAGACAAGGCGTTGGACCTTGCCATGGACGGCCCCAAGACAAAATCGTTTCTGTTGGATGCGACCAACAGTTTCATGTCCGAAGGCTTTTATGCGCAGGCATCCACCGTGTTGGACGTTTTGGGCGGAACCACCCCCATTCCGGCGGAATACTGGTTCTACAAGGCGGTCATCGCCCATGAAGGCGAATCCGATCCGGAAAAAGCCCTTAAATTTCTGGCCAATGTTGCTCAGGATGACAAGCACTATCCGCGGGCTCTCCAGTTCCGTGCGCAGTTGCTGAACCTGATGGGCAAAAAGCAGGAAGCCGAAGCCACCGTTGCTCAGGGGCTGAAAATGTTCCCGGAGCAGAACCGTTTTTACATCCTCAAGGCGTCGCTGCTTTCCGCACGCGGAGACAAACAGGCCGCTTTGGACGTGCTGAAGAACGGACTGGACAGGAAACCGGACGATTCCGAGCTGATGTATGAACTCGCCATGCTGCTGGACAGCATGCACCAGCGTTCCGAAGCGCTGAAAATAATGGAAGACCTGTTGGTCAAACAACCGGATCATCCCGAAGCCCTCAACTTCGTGGGCTACTCCCTTGCCGAGGAAGGCAGAGATCTGGACCGTGCTCTGGTGTTGGTGAACAATGCCGCGCGCCTCGATCCCGGCAATGGATTCATTCTGGACTCCGTGGCCTGGGTCCACTTCAAGCGCAAAGAATACAAAAAGGCGTGGAAAACTATCCTTGAAGCCGTTTCCATTGAAAACGGCGACCCCACCATCTGGGAACACTACGGTGACATCGCCCAATCTGTCGGCAAGACCAAGCAAGCCCGGAAAGGCTATCAGAAAGCCCTGAAACGTGGCGGGGATCCCAAACAATTGAACCGCAAGCTGAATGAGCTATGAACATCCGCACAGTCTGCTTCTCCCTGCTGACCCTGTGTGCGTGCTCGGCTTTGTTCGCCGGGTGTGCGCCCAAAAAAGTGTTTGCTCCGGGCATGGACGGCCCGGACAAGGCCTATGCCGTCTTTAAAGACGCATACTGTGCCCCTCCACAGGGCAAGTCTCTCGTGGTTTCGGCCAGCCTGTATTACACCCGCGTCAAACCAACCAAACGCAGCAATCGGACCGTAATCAGGTTGTGGGGCGACTTTGCGCGTCCTTTGCGCCTTGATGTGGCCGCCGGAATGGGACGTATGTTGACCCATATTCGGGAAGACGACGGCGGCCTGACCGCCTACTACCCGGACCAGAAAGCCGCATACACACACCCTTATCCCGTCGTCGGAGCCCAACGCCTGGGCATGCCGTTTCCCTTTCCGTTGCGTGATCTGGCCCTGATGCTGGGCGGATCATATGCGGAACTGCTTCCGTATCCCCCTCATGAGGCTATCCGCTCCGCCAAAGGCTTTGAGTACACCTTCAATCAGGGGCCGGTGACCCGTCTGCTGCTCGACGGCTGGGCGCGCCCGGTGCGTATGGAAGGTATCACACAGTTCAAAAACCGCCCGACACTCCACTGGAGCATAGACTTCAATCGCTATCCGGAAACGGGAACCGCTCCGCAGCCCAACATGATTTCACTCCAGTTGGAAACCGGAGAAAAAGGCGTGCTGCACATCAAGAGCCGTGAACTGAAACAACAGGCGTGGCCAGAGCAAAAACTTGATCTTCCGCTGCCCGAAGGCACGGAGCTGTTTGATCTGGACGGCCATAGGCCAACGGAGGAAAAACCATGAGTGGATATCACCCCGACGGCATCATCGACAATCTGGTGTTCGGATTCAAGGTCTGGCTTGACGAAATCCGATGGATGGGCAAGACCTCCTTGCGCAGGTTTGAAATCGGGCGGCTTGAAAAGCAGCTCGAAGAGGAATATGTGCATCTCGGCCGCATCGCGGAAGCGCCGCGAGGCCGCAAAGAGGAAAAGGAACGTATTCTCAGGCAGATCCGGTTTCTCAAAGAGGAGATCGGGACTCTTGAAGACGAATTGGAACAGGGAAAACAGGAACGCACCGCCGCTCAAAAAGGCGGGGAATAGCCGACCACGGCAAGGATTGCAGAGATGGCCAAGACCATTATCATCGGTTCGGACCACGGCGGATTCAACCTCAAGAAACATCTGGTTGCCGTCCTTGAGTCATGGGGAATGAACGTATTGGACATGGGCCCGGATTGTGCCGAAAGTTGCGACTATCCCGAGTTCGCCGCCTCGGTGGCCAAAAAGGCCGCCAACGGTGAGGGCCTCGGCATCCTGATCTGCGGAACGGGATTGGGCATGTCCATTACCGCCAACCGCTTTCCCGGAGTACGTGCCACCGTATGCACCAACGAATTTATGGCCCGCATGGCACGTGCGCATAACGACGCCAACGTGCTTTGCCTGGGAGAACGCGTCATCGGCATCGGTGTCGCCGAAGGCATTGTTAAGGCATATCTTGAAACCGAGTTCGAAGGCGATCGCCACAAACGCCGCATCGACCTCATTGAAACCGTCAGCAAGTAAGAGCAAAGGGGATTGAGAATCATGAAGGATGATAGCCGGATGGACCAGAAGACCGTTGCCGTGGTCAAGGGGCTGATCATGGACGGGGTGGCCAAGGCCAACTCCGGACACCCCGGCGGAGCCATGTCCTCCGCAGACTTCGCAACTCTGCTGTACTCTGATTTTCTGAATTTCGACCCGGATGACGCCCAGTGGTTCAACCGCGACCGCTTCATCCTTTCCGCGGGGCATGAATCCATGCTGCTCTACAGCCTGCTCCACCTGACAGGCTTTGTGGGCATGGATGCGATCAAGAACTTCCGCCAAATGGACAGCCTGACGCCGGGACACCCGGAAGTGCACCTGACTCCGGGCGTTGAAGCGACCACAGGTCCCCTGGGCCAGGGCTTCGGCATGTCCGTGGGCATGGCCGTGGCAGAAGCCTTCCTTCGCCAGAAGCTGGGTGCAGACGTCATGGATCATTTCACCTACACGCTCAGCTCGGACGGAGACCTTCAGGAACCCATCGCCCTTGGAGCCGCTTCGCTGGCCGGACTCTGGGGACTGGGCAAGCTCATCGTTTTCTACGATTCCAACAAAATCCAGCTGGCTGGCCCGACCAGTCGCGTGGATTGCGCCGACATCCGCAAGGTATTCGAGGGCATGTGCTGGCAGGTGCTGGACATCGACGGCCACGATCATGAACAGATCCGCAAGGCTGTTCAGGACGCCAGGCTGGAAGGCTCCAAGCCCACGCTGGTGGTCTGCAACACGGTCATGGCCAAGGGCACGGCCCACATGGAAGGTGACCACAACACCCACGGTGCTCCCCTCAAGGCTGACGAAATAGCGGCCTCCAAAGAAAAACTGGGATTGCCCGCCGAGGACTTCCATGTTCCCGGCGACGTGCAGGAACACTTCCGCCGCCGTCACGACGGCATGCGCGCCAAGGTTGCGGAATGGAAAAAGAACCTTGAAGCCAAACTGGCTTCGGACAAGGACTTTGCCGCGCTCTGGAACCAGATCATGACCAAGCGCTCGGCCCTGAAGATCGAGTGGCCCGAGTTTGCGCCCGGCGAGAGCATCGCCACACGCAAGGCATGGGGCGCCTGCCTGAACAAAATCACTGACCAGCTGCCGAACCTGCTGGGCGGTTCCGCGGACCTCGACCCGTCCAACCAGACCACCAAATTCCGCGAAACCGTCGGCAATTTCGCCATCGACGGCTACGACGCCCGCAACCTGGCCTATGGCGTGCGCGAATTCCCCATGGCCGCCGTCATGAACGGCATGGCCCTCCACGGCGGCATCATTCCCTTTGGCGCAACGTTCCTGACCTTTGCGGACTATTGCCGCAACGCCATCCGCATGTCCGCGCTGCAGGAGCTGCCCTCATTGTACATCTTCACCCACGATTCCTTCTGGGTGGGCGAGGACGGCCCCACACACCAGCCCATTGAGCACGTGAGCAGCCTGCGCCTGATTCCGGACCTCATTGACCTGCGCCCGGCGGACGCAACCGAAACCGCCGTGTGTCTGGACATTGCCTTCAAGCAGGACCAGCATCCCTCCTGCGTGTTCCTGACCCGCCAGGGTCTGCCGGTTCTGGACCCGGCCGAATATCCGGCCGTCAAGGACGGCGCTCGCAAGGGCGGATACGTGCTCAAGGATTGCGAAGGAACCCCGGACCTGATCATCGTAGCTTCCGGTTCGGAAGTTTCGCTGGCCCTGGAAACCGCCAAATTGTTCAAACGCAAAGTCCGTGTCGTCAACATTTGCAGCTTCAAACTGTTTGACGACCAGCCTGAATCGTATAAAAAAGAAGTGTTGCCGTCCGAGGTGACCGCCCGTGCCGCTGCCGAAGCCGGAAGAACCGAGCTGTGGCACAAGTTTGTTGGTTGTGATGGCGTTGTCCTCGGCCTGGACCATTTTGGTCAATCCGCGCCCGGTAAACTGCTCTCCGAAAAATACGGCTTTACCCCGGAGAACTTTGCCCGGCTCATCAGGGAAAAATACTAGGAGTTTAACTCATGGAAGTCCCGCAAAAGAACCTTGCCCTCGACCTTGTCCGCGTTACCGAATCCGCGGCGCTTGCATGCGCCCGCTGGCTTGGGAGGGGCGACAAGAATGAAGCTGACCGCGCAGCTGTTGACGCCATGCGCCTTTGCTTCAATTCGCTGGACATCGACGGTACGGTCATGATCGGCGAAGGCGAAAAGGACGATGCCCCCATGCTCTATAACGGTGAAAAGCTGGGCCGCGCAGACGGCGGACCGAGCGTAGACATCGCTGTGGACCCGCTGGAAGGCACCAACCTGCTTGCATATGGCCGTCCCAACGCCATTTCCGTTGTGGGTGTTTCGCCCAAGGGAACCATGTTCGATCCAGGCCCCAGTTTCTACATGCAGAAACTGGTTGTGCCCTCGGCCGCCAAAAACGTGGTGGACATCGAAGCTCCGGTGCAGCACAACCTGAAATACATTGCCAAGGCTCTGGAAAAGGATGTGGACGATCTGGTGGTCTTTGTGCTGGACAAACCCCGCCACAAAAAACTTATCAGTGAAATCCGCGAAGTGGGCGCACGCATCCAGCTGCACACAGACGGCGACATCACCGGTTCGCTCATGGCCATCGACCCCCGCAGCGAAGTGGACGTGATGATGGGTACAGGTGGAACTCCGGAAGGCGTACTTTCGGCCATTGCCATTCGCATCATGGGCGGAGAAATGTTCTGCAAGCTGGACCCCCAGCGTCAGGACGAGAAAAACCTTCTGTCCGAGTCCGGCATGGATATCCGCCGCGTATACACCGTGGGTGATCTCGTGGATTCCGACGACCTGTTCTTCTCGGCCACCGGCATTTCCGGCGGCACGTTCCTCAAGGGTGTCAAGTACACAGGACACGGTGCCGAAACTTCCTCATTGGTCATGCGCGGCAAGACTGGCACGATCCGATATGTCGAAGCCATCCATGATTGGGAATCGCTGATGAAGTTCAGCGCGGTTCGTTACGATTAGCCTTTTGATCAAAGACCATTCAAGGGCCGGAGCGGATCAACCGTTTCGGCCCTTTTTTTATAACGATTTGCTTGGCGTTTTACAGCTCGGAGGTTTCCCCGAACGTCTTGATAAAGACTTGACCCGTGTCCAGATGCAAGTACATGCTGCGAGGAATATCGCCACCCACGGCTGCCGCCGAAAGAGCAATATCATTGCGCTCCAACAACCTTTGCAGGGCCATGTAATTCTGCTCGCCGGTCCGGAAAATGTTGTCACGACGCATATTGGCACCTCCGGCGGCCTTGAATACCATGCGGTCGATGACCGCCCCCTTCTGGACCAGTTTGCGAACCATGAGCGGAACTCCCGTGGTTACAAACATGTAGGGATTCTGTTTTGCCCGTTCACGAGCAGCCGAAGCCCGGCCCAGCAGGCAGTGAATCATGCCGCCGACCTGAACCTGAGGATCATACACGGTGACACCGAGACAAGACCCCAATGAATAGGTGGCCAGCACGTCTTCAGAGTTCGTGGCGATCTTCATGTCCGATATGTTGACGACAATAGGGTTCATCCCGGCTCCGGTTCAGTACGCGATAAAGGCAACAACGCTGTACAATAGGACGTATCGCTTTTCAGGGCCATTACATTATACACGATGATTCACGAAGCGAAACCCTTTGCATATTTTTCTGTTCACAAAAGGAGAAAACCCATGAGCATGGGAAACTGGAAACAACCCTTTGCCGTTTTGGCTGACATCCATGGCAACGCGCTGGCTCTTGCCGCCGTAATGGACGACATGCGCAAACGTGGCATCTGCCGGGCCGTGAACCTGGGAGACTCCTTTTACGGCCCGCTGGATCCGGCCAAAACCGCACGGCTGCTGGAAAAGCTCAACCCCGTCTCCGTTCTCGGAAATCAGGACCGCATGTTGCTTGAGCCGACACCAGCCCTCTCTGCCAATCCAACGTTCCGGTATGTCATGGACAATCTGTCCCCGGGTGATCTTGCACGGCTTGCCAAAACGCCGCCCGTCGTCCACCTTGCGGATAACGCGATCCTCTGCTGTCACGGCACGCCCGAGGATGATACGATATACCTGACAGAAGAAACGGCCTCGGGAAATCCTGTCGTCCGCCCGTGCGAAGACGTTGCCGCACATTTGAAAACATATACCGCCTCGCTGGTTTTATGCGGTCATACGCATCTGCCCAAAATCATTCATTGCGGGAAGACCATGGTGGTCAATCCCGGCAGTGTCGGACTCCCGGCATACCGCGACGACGAACCGCCGCACACCATGAGCGCAGGGTCGCCCCATGCCCGTTATGCCATCATTTCCCGCCAACAGAATGATTGGCAGGCTCAGGACGTACTGGTGGAATACAATTGGAATGCCGCAGCGGCGCAAGCCATGGAAAGAGGACGGACAGACTGGGCGAACTGGCTGCAAAACGGCGTGGCCTCGTGATTCCCACACCCATCGGGAATTGTTTCTGGACTTTTTTTAGATTTTTCTGGAAAATACGAAGCGTATGCTGGGGAGGGGTCGACGTACGGCTCTTTTTTTAACACTTCATGCCTTTAACGAAGTTTCGGTCCAAACCCATGGAAATCAACAGAAAGTCGATACTGAGCAGAATATATTTTTCTCTTGCGGCAATGATTATTGCAGCATGTTTTCTTGCCCCCCCTGCACAGGCTGCCTCCACGAGCGCCTTGTTCAACAAGGCCTACAAAAGCTTCCACACGCTCAAACAAAACCGCTCAAAGGCCCGCTACCGCTCCAACTGGATCCGTGTGGAACGCGAATTTTCCGCCGTCCATCGCAAAGATCCCCATGGCAAATTCGCACCCAAGGCCCTGTACTACCTCGGTAGGACCAACGAAGAACTGGCCCGTCACAGCGGTCTCAAATCTGATTACCGCAAGGCCGTGGACTACTATAGCCGTTGCCAAAGCCGTTTCCCTCGCCACGGCTGGACGGACGACTGCATCTACCGCCGGGCTGAAATACGCTACCAGCACCTGAACGAATGGACCAACGCCCGCCGAGATCTGGCCACTGTCATTGTCAAGTATTCCCGCTCGGACATGGCTCCCAAGGCCCGGACCCTGCTGAAAAAACTGGGCAAGGGCGACAAATACATTGCCGAATTGGGCGGAAAGCCCGGCAGAGGCACTACACAAACTACCTCTTCCACGAAAAAGCGCCCCGCGGCGCCAAAGGTCATTCCCCGCAAGGAAGTTGTCGTCACACCGCCGTCGGCCAAACATTCCGATCCGCCCAACACTGCGCATCTGGGCAAGGTCCGCTATACCAGCAGCGACGAATATACCCGCGTTGTGCTGGAAATGGACGACCAGACCACCTTCCGTTACAAAATGCTGGCTCCGGCGCCGAAACATGGACGGCCGCACCGGCTGTACATAGACCTGAGCAACACGCATATCGGCAACGGCGTCAAACGCAGTACTACCGTTTCGGACGGCATACTCAAACAGATCCGTTCCGGCCAAAAGGACAAAAAAACCACTCGCGTAGTGCTGGATTTCCAGACCCTGCAAGACTACAAGGTTTTCCCCCTGAACAACCCGTTCCGCATTGTGGTGGACGTTTACGCTCCGGACAAGAAAACCGTCGCCCAGGCACAGCGTCGAGCAAAAGCCAGACAAAAAAGCACTCCCACCAAATTCAAGCCGTCGTATAAAAGCAAAAAGATGGCGGGGGAGCTTGTGGAACAGCTTGGCCTGACCATCCACACCATAATGCTTGACGCCGGTCACGGTGGCAAAGACCCGGGAGCGCAGGCATACGGTCTCCGGGAAAAAGACGTGAACCTCAGGTTCGTGAAAATTCTTGGCAAGATGCTCAGCCAAAAGGGCTTCAAAATCCTGTACACCCGCACCAAGGACAACTTCCTTGAGCTGGAAGAACGCACGGCCCGCGCCAATGTGAAAAAAGCGGACATGTTCATTTCCGTGCATTGCAACGCCCATCGAAACAAGAAAATCCACGGTCTCGAAACCTATACGCTCAACCTTGCCAAAACCAAGGCAGCCGTCCGCGTTGCGGCTCGTGAAAATGCCGTGGACGCAAAGAGTATAGGCGATCTCCAGTTTATCCTCGCGGATCTGGCCGTAAACTCCAAGATGAAAGAAAGCAAGGATCTGGCTTCCGGTGTGCAAAAGCAAACCCTGCGCGAGGTTCGCCGCAAATGGAATCTCAAGGACATGGGCGTGCGCCAGGCGCCATTTTATGTGCTCATGGGTGCCACCATGCCATCCATCCTCATTGAGCTGGGCTACATGACCAACTACACGGAAAACAAACGCCTGCGCAGCGAGGCCTACCTCAAACAACTGGCACGTGGCATCGTACGCGGCGTGTTGGCCTACAAACAGCAGATCGAACGCTACGCCATGCGCTAGCCTCTTCTTGACAGCAAATTGCCCTCTTCCATACAGTCATTCTCATGGAATATGGTATCATGCTCGTTGCCGAAGAGCGCATTAACGCGGCCATCAAAAAAGGTGATTTCGAAAATCTCGAAGGCGCGGGAAAACCCCTGCCCGTTGATGAAGCTGCGGCCATGCCTCCAGAATTACGTATGGCCTATCGCATTCTCAAAAGCAGTGGTTTCATTGCCGAAAACCCCAACAATGCGCCGGAAGTGGTGCCGGAAACAGCCCTTGAGCTGTTGCGGGACGCTCCCGAAGAGCAGAACACTTATGGACGGATTCGACGCCTGAATATCCTTTCCAGACTCAGCGGCAAACCGACTCCGGTAGAAGAAGACTCGCCATACTACGAACGTGTGGTGAGACGTCTGGCCGGAAAACTCGGCGAATAGCACAGAGACCGCTAGTCCAATCCGCGATATGAACCGCCTTTGAGCAACACCTGCCGCAGGGCGGCCTCCAAATCATTCTTGCTCACGGGCTTGGAAACATAGCCGTCCATACCGCCTTTCAGGAATTCTTCCCTGTCCCCCTTCATGGCATGGGCAGTAAGAGCTATTACCGGCATTTGGGCAATCTCCGGATCATCGGAGGCCCGCATCCTTCCAACAGCCTCGAGGCCGTCCATCTGAGGCATCTGAATATCCATAAACACGCAGTCGAATGGTTGGTTATTTATCTTTTGCAGGGCTTCCAAGCCGTTTTGTGCCCATTCGACAGTATGTCCCATCTTTTCCAGAAGCCGTTGCGCGGTGATGCGGTTGACCCGGTCATCTTCCGCCAACAGGATCGAAAGCGGCGGCAATTCCAGAGAGCCGGTTTCGTCAGCAGTGGCATCCGCCCCCGCTTCGCCTCTGCCAACACGCACGGTAAAACTGAACGTGGACCCCATACCAACAGAGCTTTTAACGCGAACCTGCCCCCCCATCAGTTCCACAAACCGGCGTACGATGCCCAGCCCCAAACCTGTTCCCGGGTATTTTCGCGAATAGGAACCATCGACCTGTTCGAAGGCGCGGAAAATGAGATCCAACTTTTCTTCGGGGATGCCGATACCCGTGTCGGAAACCGAAATGAACAGGTTGAGATAGCCCGGAGACGAAATCTCCCCCACAGTGTCGGCTTCAATAATGATTTCACCTTCATTGGTAAATTTGATGGCGTTGCCCACGAGATTGAACAGTATCTGACGTATTCTTCCGGCATCGCCGATCAGCTGGTCATGCGCATTCGGGTCCACGTTCCAGCGGAAGTCAACGCCCTTTTCCCCGGCCTGCACGCTGAAGATGGCATGCACGGACTTGACCAGTTTATGCAGGGAAAACGACTCTTCCTGCAACTCGATCTTCCCGGCCTCGATCTTGGAAAAATCGAGCACGTCGTTAATGACGCGCAACAAATTCTGCCCGGAAGTTTCGGCGGTCTGCAAATATTCCGCCTGTTCAGGATCAAGATTGGTAGCCTTTATAAGCTGGAGCATGCCGAAAATCCCGTTGAGCGGTGTCCGAATTTCATGGCTGACGTTGGCCAGAAACTCGCCCTTTGCCCGGCTGGCCGCCTCGGCCGCGTTCTTTGCGGACACCAATGCATTTTCCACTTCCTGCCGCTGCACAGCCAGGGCAAACAGATCGGCCAGTGCCGTAATAACGCGAAGGTCTTCATCCGTATAATCACGGCCGGGATTAGCCAGGGCGACCTGTCCCATCAGCTGGCCTTCAAACATGGCCGGAGCGGAAAGGAACTGTTCCAATTGAACATGCCCTTCGGGCAATCCGCGCGAATGTTCATGATTGGCGGGATCGTTGGTGTAGAAAGCCTTGTGCTCGTTAAGTGCAACACCCCACAGGGAAGAGTATCCAGCCTCATGCCACAACAGCCGGAAGTTGTCCTTCTCCATCTGGCACTGACCGTTACTCATCATTTCCGTAAACGTATGGGGTATATTTTCGCGCGTTCTGGGGTCAATGGATGAAACATAACCATGAGTGCTGCCAGTGATTATCATGGCGTGCTGGCGCACCACCGAGGCAAGGCTTTCGATACTGGAATCCGGCGCCGTCAATTCCTTGGCAATCTCTGCCTGGGCCAGATTGACCATGGATTCACGCATTGCCCGCTGTTCAGCTATACGGCGGTCTGTAATGTCGCGCGCCAGAGCATGCACGACCTTCCTCCCCCCGAACCTGATGCGTGAAAGCTGAACCTCGACCGGTATTTCCGAGCCGTCCTTGCGCCGGAACATGGCGTCCATCTTGCGCGGGACTTCCGCCCAAAGCCTTTTCTCCGCGTCCGTCGGAATCTTCGGATCAATGTCCCAAACCGTTTTCCGCAACAGCTCTTCTTCGGTATAGCCGAGAATCTCGCACGCCTTGCGATTGACCAGTACATAGCGCCCTGAAAGGTCGTGCATGAACATGGCGTCTTCGGTTTGCTCGTTCAAGGCGCGGAACCGGGCCTCATTCTCAGCCAGCCCGGCCCTGGCCTGTAACAGGGGAGCCATGTCCATGAAGAAGCCCACATATATTCCCTGTCGAAAATTCACAGCCAGCAAATCCGCAGGCAGAATGTTCCCGTCTGCGCGTAGCAAATGCACACGCTCGGAAAACTGTTCTTCGCCCCGGACAAGGCGGTCATATGTCAGCATGAAATCCGCACGTTCTTCCTGAACCAGGAGATCCACAACAGCCATGCCTGTCAATACGTCTTCGTCCATCCCGGTCAGGCGGCCCAACTCGGCATTACTGCTGCGCAGCTTGCCGAGATTGTCCATGACAGCGATTCCGGTGGGCACATTGTCCAGCAACGTGGCAAGCTGATCACGGCAATAGGTATAACGCTTTCTGGCCACTGCCCGTGAACGCATCAAATGAAAGATCAGAAAACCGCCCACAGCTACAAGGGAGAATATCAAAACCGCATGGAACGGACTCTCCTTCCGCCCCGAATCGCTCCGTGGACCGTTGATCAGCGTGACCTCGGAGGGAATGGATTCAAAAGGCACGTTGTATTTTGCAAGTTGTTCATAATCAAAAATAAACCTGTTCGCATCTTCACCCTTCAACACGGGAAGATCGTCCGCAGACTCGCCCTTGAGAATCCGGGCTGCATCCTCACCCGCAAGCTTGCCCTGGTTGAATTGGTCCACGACCTTGCCGCCGAGCAACCCCTCGCCAATGCCATGCTTCCACAAATGCAGGATGGGGCTGTGGCTGGATTTACGAATAAACGCAACGGAACCGGCAAAATCCATTGTATGGTTTTCCCTGTCCCTGTATGCGGAAAGCAACAATATCAGTGATTTTTTCGGCAAGGCGCGCAACCCGGCCGCCATCTCGGAATAAGTAATACGCGCAAGATTGAAGCGTTCGAAACGAATCCATGGGAAAAGACGGGTGGACGGCAGAACATTCTTGAAATCCACCCTACCGCTGGTAGTGCCGTCGTAAATGATAGCGATTTCCTTTGCTTCCGGAAAAAGCTTGCGAGCCAAAGCAATGGTCTCTCTGGGCGACGTGCTTTCCATGACGCCGGTAGCGTTGCCAGCAGCACGAGCCTGTTCGGCCAAAACAGGATCGTTGACGCCCAAAAAAACAATGGGCACGCCTCTGAACAGACCTTTGCGATTATCCAGAGCAAACTTCAGGGCGTTGTCGTCCGCTGTGATAAGCAGGTTCGGCTTGCTCTTCTTGGCCTGTTTACGCTCAAGTCCCTTCCGAAAATGCTCAAGATGCTCGGCATCATAAAAGCGCTTGCTATCCATATATTCCGTGGCAAGCGAGGCACCGGTTCCGGCCAACCCGGCCTTGACGCCCTGCAACTGGTCCATAAACGAAGGGAAATCCGGACTGTAGGAAAACAGCATCAGAACTCTGGCACCCGCCGCGCAGGCAAGACCGCCTGACCACAAAAGCGAATTCAGGACAAGGACAGCTACGACAAGTAGACGGCATGGGAAAAAAGAGCGGGTGTCCATCAGGGAACCATACCCCCGCTACCGGAAAGGCACAATTATATCCACGGTGACATTTTTACGGCTTGAGCTGGGAAACAAGCATGCCGACCAACATGAGGCCGCAACCAATCAAAGCGCGCACCCCCAGCGTTTCATCCAGCAACATCCATCCGCCAATAGCTGCGAAAACGGCCTCCAGACTGAGGATCACGGCCGCATGGCTGGAGTTGGCGTCGCGCTGGGCGACCACTTGCAGGGTATACGCCACGCCCGTGGACATGAGTCCGCCGTAGAGGATGGGAAGCGTCGCGCCCATGATTCCCTCAAGGGTCATGGATTCCATGAATGAAGCGCCGCAAAGGCTGAGTGCCGAGCAAACCCCGAATTGAATGCTGGAAAGTTTGACCGCGTCCACGGCGTCCATGCCCGGCGAGAGTTTGCCGACCAGCAATACGTGCCCCGCCCAGAAGAATGCGCTGCCCATCACCAGTATGTCACCAAAAGCAACGCTCACTCCGCCTGTCACGGAAAGCATATACATGCCGACGACGGCCAGAAACGCCCCTCCCCACGAGCCGACGCCTGCGCGCTGGCCGAAAACAAGCCCCATGAGGGGCACCAGCACGACATACAGCCCCGTGATGAACCCGGCCTTGCCCGCGGTGGAGGATGCCACGCCCCAAGACTGGAGCAGGGGAGCGGCCAGGCCGAGCTGTTGCAGGGTCGATCCGGCGAACAGGGCCAGGCCAAGCAGGATTCCGCCCGACAACAGACGGGTGCCGGATACTTTATTCGTGCGGGAACGTGAGGACTCCATGAAACGGATAAGCGGCAAAAGAGCCACTGCCCCGAGAGCGAAGCGCACGCCGTTGAATGTCAGTGGGCCAACGTGTTCCATGCCCACACGCTGGGCCACAAAGGCAAAGCCCCAGATGGCGGCGGTCAAGAATAAAAGAATATCGGCACGGACGGCGCGTACGTTCATGTATAGATTCTCCCAATTCAAAAAAATGAAAAGAAGCGGCATGATTCAAAACAGACGAATGGCGGTCATACCATCTCCAGAACGAAAAAAGCTGATCCATTTCTCATGGAATTTCAATAAATTTCTTGCCCGGACGTATGCATTGCCTAACATGGCCGCCCAAGGTATGATTATGCCCCATTTCAGTACAAGGAGCGCATCATGAAGTACATCATGTTCGAAGACTTCGCAGGACAACCGGTACCCGTGATTTTTCCCAACCGCATAGACCACATGGATATGCGCGAACAGATGCCTTACGCCACGGTGCTAGGAGCTGGCTACGTGCAGCTGCGCGACGGCGTTATGACCTGCCATGGCGATTCCAAGGCCATGGGCAAGGAAGCCCGGAGCATGGATGCGGAAATCATCATGGCAAAACTGGAGAATCCCGACGAATAACATTTCGCACGGCTGTTCCCCTGCCTTTGGTCAAGTCTGCCCGGAAACGGCATGCCATGCCTCATCCGGCCCACGCAACACATAAAAAAAACGCCCCTGCTCCGGACAACCGGAACAAGGGCGTTTTATTCCTGTCCAGACTGGGCTTACCCATGCATGCGGTAGGCCTTCTTGATATATACAGGTTCCCTGGGGACGTCCTGATACATTCCCTTTTTTCCGGTCTTGACCTTGGCGATGTCCTTGACCACATTCATGCCGCGAATAACCTTGCCGAACACTGCGTAGCCGGGATCTGACGGCCCCTTGTAGTTGAAAACGGGATTGTCCTGCACATTGAAAAAGAACTGGCAGGTGGCGGAATCCGGTGCAGTGCTCCGCGCCATGGCCACAGTGCCCTCATCATTGCTCTTTGCGTTGAGAGCCTCGTTCTTGATGGGGGCATAGGTACGCTTGCGCTTCATGGGGTATTCAAAACCGCCCCCCTGTACGATGGCCATGTCCTTGGAATTGATCACCCGGTGAAAGATGGTCCCGTCATAAAAGCCCTCGTCCACGTAGCGCAAAAAATTCTTCACTGTTTCCGGCGTATTGCGTTCGTCCAGCATAAGAATAATCTTGCCCATGGTTGTCTCCAACACCACTACCGGAGCCGGTCCCGCCTGTGCGGGAACAATCCACAATGCCACCAGTAATGCCGCCATCGCGCACAAAGTCTTTATGTATCGCATATTGAATCCTTATGTTTTGGTTTCCCGGAATCCGGGGACTATACGGAATCAAGAGCTGATCTGCAATTCCCGGCAACGCTCCCGCTTGACGGCTTGAAACGGATGTTTTACATCCGCTTTCGCGATATCGTAAAAGAGAGATTTTATCCTCGTGTATCGGTTTTTTTGATATACTTCATAAAAAAAGCCAAACAGAGGATACTCGAAAGCCCCGCTTCAAAAGACTGTCGAGCAAGTGGAAGCTTTCTTTTTTTTCGGTATCACGCGCAGGAGGGAGGCCGCCCAAGGGTGCACGAATCAATTTTCAAAACGTGGGGTTGTTTTTCATGAATCAAAAAAATTTCGCACTACTATTTCTGATCGCCATGGCTGTGTTGACCATGGCCTGCCCGGCGCTGGCGGCGGATTCCAGCAAAGGTGTTGAAAACGCCGCCGTATTCGGACTGCTGACACTTATTCCGCCCGTTGTAGCCATCGTTCTGGCCTTTCTGACCAAAAACGTGGTCTTTTCCCTGTTCTTGGGCGTTTTCTCCGGATGCTTCATGCTGGAGAACAAGGTGGGCGGTATCTACGCCGGATTTGTCAGTGGTTTCATGCGTCTTTCCAATGAAATTCTGAATTCGATGGCCGATTCATGGAATGCGGGTATCATCCTGCAATGTCTGGCCATCGGAGGACTCATCGCCCTGGTTTCCAAAATGGGTGGCGCCAAGGCCATTGCGGATGCGTTGGCCAAACGTGCCCGCTCCCCGCGCAGTTCCCAGTTCGTTACCTGGGTCATGGGCCTGCTCATTTTCTTCGACGACTATGCAAACTCCCTGACCGTCGGTCCGATCATGCGCCCGGTCACGGACAAGATGAAAGTTTCGCGCGAAAAACTGGCCTTCATCATCGACGCCACCGCCGCTCCCATTGCCGGCATCGCACTCATCTCCACCTGGGTGGCCTATGAAGTCGGCCTGATCCGGGACGGATACGAATCCATCGGCATCACCACCAATGCCTATGGCGTATTCGTGTCGACCATTCCCTATCGTTTCTACAACATTCTGATTTTATTCTTCATCATTTGCACCATCTGGATGCTGCGCGAATTCGGCCCCATGCACAAGGCAGAAGTCCGCACCCGCACCACCGGCAAAGTCCTGGACGATAAAGCCAAGCCCATGGCCTCGGACGAAGCCACCGGCCTGAAGCCTGAGACTGGCGTAAAATTGAGCGTCTGGAACGCCATTATCCCCATCGGCACACTGATTGTGGCCGCTTTTCTGGGCTTCTATTGCAACGGATATGATGCCATCATGGGCGGGGACAACACTACACTTATTGCGCTGATGAAAGATTCCCCCATGTCCTTCACCTCCATGCGCGAAGCCTTCGGGGCTTCCGACGCCTCGGTGGTTCTGTTCCAGGCAGCGCTTATTGCGGGCATCGTGGCCATAGTCATGGCTGTGTTCAAAAAAATCCTGTCCATCAAGGACGCCATCGAAACCTGGATCACGGGCATCAAGTCCATGACCATCACCGCAGTCATTTTGTTGCTGGCGTGGTCCCTGTCCGGCGTCATCAAGGAGCTGGGCACGGCCGTCTACCTGGTAAACGTACTCTCCGACGCCCTGCCTGCATTTCTGTTGCCGAGCATCATTTTCATCCTCGGCTCCATCATCTCGTTCGCCACGGGGACATCATACGGCACCATGGGCATTCTCATGCCACTGGCCATTCCACTGGCCCACGCCCTGACACCGGACGCATCCTACGTCGTCATCAACGTGGGTGCAGTGCTCACCGGCGCCATTTTCGGCGACCACTGCTCTCCCATTTCGGACACCACAATCCTGTCCTCCATGGGATCTGCCTGTGACCACATCGATCACGTGAAAACGCAGCTGGCATACGCCGTGACCGTGGCGCTCATCTCCATCCTGTTCGGCTACCTGCCCGCAGGACTGGGACTTCCCATTCCGGTTGTGCTCCCGCTGGGACTGGTTGCCGTTGCCGCCACCGTGCGCATCTTCGGCAAACGACTTTCCGAGTAACAACCATCCACCCCATGAAGACAAAGCCCCCGGCTGCGACAATACGCGGCCGGGGGCTACTTTTTTTGACAAAGACCGAAACCTATTGCTCTTCCATTTCCTTCCAAATGGCCAGAACGTTGGTCCGCTGCGCTTCAAGGTCATACGTATCCGCGGTCTGCTGTCCGGCCTGCAAGACGGTCGGCAGGATTTCATCACGATTCTCAAACCAGCCCACGGCTGTTTCCAGACATAAGGCCGCGTCCAAGACATCCCCGTCCGCACACCACAGGCCGTTACCGCTCCAGGGAACCTCACGCAGGGACCACCACGGCATAAAACGCGGCTCTGCTTCGGCCTGCCGCATGTAATCCCAACCGCCATATCCGGAGAAACCTACAGGCAGGCATCCGCAAGCCATGGCTTCCAGGGGCGGCAGGGGACAGCCTTCAGGGAATCCGGTCATGAGAAAAATGTGCGAGCTTCGCAGAGTCTCGGCCACACCAAAGGTGTCCATGCCTTCTATTTCCACCCAGCGCACCCGCTCCGTTCCGATCCGGTGCTCCAACAGGGAACGGATCTGTGCGGCAAGGGCCTTGTTCTTGCGCGGCATGTAGGCAATGCGAACCCGGCCGCCCGGCCGAATATCCGGGGCATGAAAAATCTCCCGGTTGATCCCCGGCCGGAGAATCAAGGAAGGACGCCCCGTAGCCTGTGCCACATAACGAGCCACAGGGTCGGACACGGAAAAGAATTCCACTGGCAGGGAATGCCATTGCACCCCCGAAGGCAGGGAGGAAAACAGATATGCCCAGTTTTGCACGTAGCTGACGCAACGCACCCTGGCCTGCAACCCCGGGCTCAGGGCATTGACCCACCCTTCGGGAACCAGCCACAGATCGCCCGGCTTCAGGAAAAGATCATTCCACTCCATTGTCGGCGCGGCGTCCTCAAGCCCTTCAGGGCGCCAGCCGCCCGTTTCCCGCGCAACAAGATGCACGCTGCGCCCGGACTGATGCAAAATATCCGCAATCTGTCTGAGTACCGTGATACCGCCGGTCGGTTTTCGCGCCGGGGGCAGAAAAATATATGTATTCATGGTTGGTTCGCTCTCCTGATTCAAGGCAGGGAACCATAATCGGACCAGTTTGACAAGATTTGAG
>Ga0207831_100262_pt1 | contig 23035 bp, 21 predicted proteins | sample TtanPargueraPR_7_FD_187741 | JGI IMG/M metagenome (GOLD analysis project Ga0207831, IMG submission 187741) | Aerobic enrichment media microbial communities from Bioluminiscent Bay, La Parguera, Puerto Rico - Tt and M1 (2) (SPAdes) | ecosystem: Environmental > Aquatic > Marine > Unclassified ... | reverse complement strand
CATACGACATAGCATACAGAGGGACAGTGTAGACTATGAAGAAAGCAGCAAGAAAAACCATACTACTCATTACCACACTACTTACCTGCCTACTGATGCTCTCCACAGCAACAGCAGTACCTGTTGCCAATTCTGAGCCAGTAATGGACTTGGTTGAAGAACATGAAGAACTCCAAATACTGCTAGACAAGATAAATGAGATTCAGAATTTAGATATTTCTCTGAAAGAAAAACAAACAATGATACAAGACCTCATTGATATTGATGGCGATTACCTCCTCCTTAATTTGTTTATTATATACTGCGTAATTTTCCCTAAACTTCCACTAATTATGTGGCTATCAATTTTCATTTTAAATTATATTTTATCTATCATTTATGAATTTAAAACCGATCCTCCATCTAATCTAGAAGAATTATGGGAAATACACATTTTGTCAATTTTATCAGGGGGTACAGGGCTTATTCTGGCCACGATACTTGTCCTAAATTTTTTTGGTTTAGATATAGAATACAAAACATCTTTAACTTAACTCAACAAAAAACGAATAAAAGGAGAAAAAGAAAAAATGAAAGAAAGAACCTATAAAACTGGGTTAGTTCTCACCGCTATTCTCACTTGTCTACTGATGATTTCAACTGCAACAGCAGTACCTGTAGCTACCTCAGAGCCAGTAATGGAACTCACAAAAAGACAAGAAAAAATTCATGAAATAACCAATCAATTCACAACCATCAAAGAGAGTAACTCTTCAATAATTGAAAAAATAAAGCAGCTAAAAAGCACTGTGCTAGTACCATCGAAATTAGATAATATTATTATGATTATAGGTGCAGTGATATTATCTTTAATACTATATCCAATTCTTTTGTCATTTCCCCAACTTAATTACCTATTGGGGGAGATTGTTTTTATGATCATCTATTATATGGGAGCCTATATGTTTTGGCTAGTTATTTGTATGTTTGCATTATTTGCTGATTCCTTTTGGCTTCTAGCTTTCTTGCTTCCTATTACCATTCTAATTTTTCGCCTTCCTTTTATACTTTATCCGCTCCTTAGTCCGATAATGGCATATATTACTCCCGCAGTTTTATCCTATCAAATTTTTGGTCAAGTGTACATCGCATTCCGCGATAATATCTTTGATCCCAATGACTGGCAGAACACAACAAATCCATTCCCCATCTTAGACTAAAGCATCTGCTTTTTTTTCTTCATTCTCTCCTCCCAAATCATATCGTTGGCCTGCAATGTTCCAAAAACCGCCATAGGCAGCATCATTGAAAGAGGAGAAGCCTGTATCAATACCCAGAGAACCTCATCAGAAAGAGAGACAAGCTTTACTGCAATTTCAGTACTATGGTCAAAAATATCCTTTGATGTAGTATCTTCTGGAAATGAAGGCTTAAAGGTGGTATCAATTCCCCGGTAAATCCTTCTTTGAAGAACCTTTATCTCTTCATCGGTGAATCCTTCATCGACGAGTTCTCCATACCATTTAAAACTATGATTTTTAAAAATCAATGCAGAAGCTGCAATAACCCCAATCAACGTGATAATGTGTTCAAATGTGTATATATTGAATTTGGGAGTACATGCTGATCTGAATTCTTTACAATCAAGAGCTTGTTTGATTTGATGCTTCATATTAGTTGAAGGTTTCTCTTTATACCTGAAAATATACTCAACAAGTTTTGTTGAATTTGACAGATACTTAGGATGAGGTTTATCCTTGATAGTTTTTTTATGGAAATACTGTGGATTGGCCCGGATGATGTCTAGAATATAGCTCGCTTTTTTGTCATATCCATATATCTCCATGCTGAGTTCATACCCACTTTTTTCTTTTTCAAATGCGGCAACATAGATTTTTTTGAATGTTTCGTTTTCTAATGGGTTTTCTCTCCGAGACATATACACCAAATCCTGTTTTTTGGTTTATACACCAAAAACGTGTTTTATGTGTTTAATGGTTTATAAACTATTGTGTGTATAATTTTTTTAGTGATTATGGAAAAAACTATTAAGTCTGATGGCATTGAACTTCTACCTCGTTTTCGTGAGGTGGGAGGCGAAAAAGAAGAATGGAATATACATTCCCAATCAGGCTTACCTGTCGACCAACATACCCCCGAACTGGGGGAGGATATGGTGAAGAGTTGTTATGATCTAAGCAGACATACTCGACTTGAAAATCCAACGGTTCTTGATCCAGACACTTTTACCTCCATTGAAGACTTCTACTCTGCTGTCAAATATCAATATACTCACCGATTCAGAAACAAAGAAATCACTGTTGACCGTGCCATTCGTCGTGCTCGTACTATGCAGAAACATCCTGTTTTCCCTGTAGATGTCATGCATCTTACTCCTGCACAAGTCATCGCGTATCTTGACTATCGAGAACACCAAGAACAGGCACCACCAAATGCAATTAAAAACGACTGGAAACACATCCGTATCTTTGCACGAGCAGTAGGAATCGATGTCAACCAATGGAACTACCGACCACCACGACTGCCGCCACCAAAAACAATGATAGTTCCTTTTCCAAAAGACGTGCATCGACTCATACACTATCAGTACTCAAAAGACCCCTATGAAAACGCACTCTACCAATACATGATGTTTCACAGCTTCATGATCGGTATGAGGATGCCTAGTGAAATGTATTCTCTCAACGTCTCAGACATCCATCTTGAGGATGGATACATCATCATCCATGAAGAAAAAAAATATGGACAACAACGACAAATCTTTCTAGAACAAGACCTCTTAACAAGGACAACAAGGAAATCTTTGAAAAACTGGATAGACAAATGGAGACCAAAGGTAGAAAACCAATACTCTGGAGATAGCTTGTTTTTGTTACCTACTGGAAAACCATTCAGCAAAAACTATCTTAGAGTCCGTCTCAGCATCCAAGGAAAAAAGGTATGGGAACATTATCATCCCTATGTTTCCAGAAGATGGTGTGCCATTGCACGGCTTATAAGAACAAAAGTTGAAAGTGGATCTTTTAGCATCTATGAGGTACAAAACTGGCTTGGACATGAGAAAGTGACTACAACAGAAATCTATGTCAAATATGCAGATAGATATTATCGGCATAGCCCATTTGACTGGATCACCTCCGTCCTTAAATCTGATTATAATCTTCATCGATTAATCGGAGGGGTAAATGGAGTAGAACCGATACACCTCCCAAATAGGGGGGGTTTTGATTGAAATTACTCCTGTTGGAGCGTGGGTCCGCCCGCCAGGTCCGTTTCATTTTTTTTTATTTGAAGTCTTATTCCCACCATTCCCCAACAAAATAAATCGTGCGATCATCAGGGGAAAATGTTGGAGCATAACACAAAAAACCATCGGGGAAATATTTTGGAGTAATCGAATGAGCATCTGATCCATTTGCATTCATCAAATATAAATCATATACGCCCGTCTCCCCAATTGCAGACACCAAAAACGCAAGTTGTGAGTCATCATGAGACCATGTTGGAAAACCCTGTGAATAATTAGAGGTTGTAAGACGGGTCTCATTTGTACCATCCACACCAATCACAAAGATATTATAATTGCCGTGAGGACTTGAATCGTCCTCGAGTCGCTCAAAAGCAATCAATGATGCATCACTAGAAAGCATCGGGTCATAATCACCAAACGGAAGATTTGCATTACCCCACTCACCAGCTCGAGGAGGACTAGTCACCTTCACTGCATTACTACCATCCTCATCCATAATCCAAATACTACTATTGGCTGTAAACACAATAGAGTCTCCCATCCAATGGATGTCAGCATCATGGCCACCAGAATCAAACAAAAGACTCTCATTTCCACCAGAAGCATCCATTGTAAAAATGTCTAAATTTCCCCTACGAAACGTCAAAAAAGCGATCTTACTTCCATCTGGAGACCAGGTAGGATATAAATCCCATTCAGAATTATTAGTCAATCTCTTAAAATCTGAGCCATCTATTGCCAACGAACAAATCTCAAAGTTATTATTTTCAGATCCATCAACCATTTGAGCAAACACAAAATGAGTGCCCTGTTCATTTAAACGAACTGTTTCGATTTTTAAATCTGAGCTATAAATCAAGTCAGCAACATTTGAATCAAGATGAAGAGCATAAATTCCCCATCTCTCCTGATGGACAAGGGAATTACACCCAGAAAAAAGACTCATGATAACCGTAAAACCGATTAAAAAGACAAACAGCATTTCATTATTTTTACTATATTTACCAATCATCTTTTCACACCTTGCCAAGAATATTCATAAAATCTAGTGGTGTATTGTTTATAAATTTTATTAAAAACCAATGTGACTGCGTATTTACAAATTAACAGGTAGGATTTTTAAATAAAAACTCTATCTCCCTTCTGTTAAATAATCATAGATTTTGGGGATTACAATGAATTATGAAGAAATCATGGAACGAAAAAAACGTATTGTGAACAGTCCAACTCGACCAATTCCAGAAGATAAAGTTGCAAGACTTGTAAAGGAATTTACTGAAAAACATCAGAAATCAAAGAAAATTTTTGAAGAAGCAAAACTACATCTTACAGAAGGTCTTCAGCACAATCTCAGCCCAAATTTTCCCTTTCCAATTACTATGGATTATGGTGAAGGATACAAACTTTATGATGTTGATGGCAATGAGTATGTTGATTTTTTGATGTGTGGTGCACCAATCATTCTTGGGCATCACTTCAAAGAACTTGACGAAAAGATTGCTGAACATATAAGAACTCATGGCCCAACAACAGGCCTTACCAGCGAGTATGAGGTGCTTGCTGCAAAACAAATCAAAAAAATGATGCCTAACATCGAACTGGTTCGTTTTGTTCAGTCTGGGACAGAAGCAATCATGGCAGCTCTTCGTATCGCAAGAGCCAAGACCGGTTTTGAGAAAATCATAAAGATTGATGGAAATTATCATGGATGGGGAGATCAAACTGTTATGGGCCTTCATATTCCAGGAACTGGGATGATGATGGCTGCAGGAATTCCTCAAGAATGCTTGGACAACACATTAACCGTCCTTCCAAATGATTTTGATGGACTCAAACAAGCCTTTGAAGAAGCAAAAAACAATGGCCAAGTTGCTGCCTGTCTAGTAGAAGCAAATGGGGGTGAAGCAGGAACCCATCCAGTGCATCCTGATTGGAACAAATATGTTCGTCAGCTTTGTGATGAGTATGGAGCTGTCATGATTATGGATGAAGTAATCACTGGTTTTAGGCTTGGCCCTGGTGGAGCCCAAGAATATTACGGAGTAAAACCAGATATTGTGGTCCTTGGAAAGATTCTGATGCATGGGTACCCATCTTGTGGTGCAGTGTGTGGGAAAGCAGAAGTAATGAACGCGATTGCAGGTGGTGAGTCAAGTGCTATGGGAGATCATGCATTTGTTGCAGGAACCATGGCTGCAAATGCGCTGTCGGTTAGGGCTTGTTATTATGCTTTAAAACTTGTTGAGGAACACAAAGCAAGTGAAAAGGCAGCGGCATTTGCTGATAAGCTTACTGCAGAGCTAAATACTCTTTTTGAAACTCATGCAGATTTGCCGTTTTTTGCCTATAATCAAAAATCAATCATCATCTATGATACTACTTCATTTTTTAATGTTGATATCACTTGCGATGATGCATTTATGCAAATCATGCAACGAATGAAAGTCTCAAAAGAATACCAGCTTGCAATATTAAACCAAGGGATTATGACTCTTGCTGGATCGCGAATGTATACTTGTATGCAGCATGATCAAAATGCACTTGATAAGACGCTTGATGCCTGGGAGAATTTGCTCAAAATGATACCTAAACAATAAGAAAAATTTAGGCATGTCAGGATCTGGTATTCAAAAGAATGTGTCAAATCAAAAATAATATAACTCACACCAGACAATATTGCTGATTATGGTGTTTGTGGATACAACAAACACAAAGAACTTCGAAAAAGATTGATATAAAAAAATACTATAGCATCCATAATCTCCAAGGAAACGCGATAACACCAAAACTTTTTTCTTCAACAAACAAGCCAATATCATCATCAATGCCTGTGACATAGACATCAATTCTCACAAAACCTTTTGTACAAGTGTGACCTGCAAACACAAACTGCCAACTCTGCGATATTTGTGTGTTAAAACTCCAAGAACATGGTTCAGAATAGTATTGTTTTGTTGCCAAGACTACCTTATTTTTAAGAGGATGAATCATCTCTATAACAATTGATGCATTCAACACCTCTTCATTTGAATTTAAAACATCTACAGAAAACCATCCAAATTCATTTTTAACAATATCAACTTCTACTCCCTCTTCAAAAAGACCATTGTCAATCTGAGCATAAGTAGCAATCATTGCTAATGAGAGGCGACATACCTTCAAAAGATAAGACAAATTGATGTATTCGACAACATCAAAAGAAGTATGATACATCGGATTGAGTTCTTCTTCGACAAGATTTATTCCACAAAAACCATTGTCGACAAAGGATTTATGATCACTTGAAGCATCAAAACCATAGGCTGTGATTTCAAGGTTTATTAACTTGGGATACTTTTTTGCAACACTTAATGCCACTTCTCTCATCCAAAAAGACTCCGGTGAAGCATGAAGACGAATAATTGATCCTGCCTCTTCATCTGGGGCGTATCCGATCTTATCAAGTGCAAGTACCCCGATGATGTTTTCGCCTTTTTCAATACAACTTTTTACATATTCATGACTGCCAAGAAGCCCTTGTTCTTCACCGTCAAATAAGATACAACGTACCGATGCACTCAATTCTATTTGTTGAATCAATCGTGCAATCTCAAGTACGCAGGCAATGCCGGATCCATCATCATCAACACCAGGAGACCAAGCAACAGAATCATAATGGGCACAGACGACAACGATGCCCTCTCCGTTGCCAGGTATTTCTGCTATGATGTTTCTTCCGAAATAGTCTTTGTACTGCCATGAATCAAACTCAACTGATAGCCCTAGAGATTCAAGTGTCAAATATAGATATTCCCCAAGGCCATAAATCTGCTCAGAGCCTGTTGGATGTGGGCCAAATGACTCAATTTTATGAAGATATTCAATCACATTTGACTCATTTATCTGACTCATCAACGATGAAAGATCATCACTTTTCTGCATTTTTATTGATTCATTCTTCATTGAAGTAGCAAAAGGGGAAAGTAAAACGATAACAGATACTACAAAGACACCATATTTTAAGATTCTGTTCATACAGTATTCCCTATAGATTAAACCATCATCTCCCTTAAATAATTAATACTTATATCTGGATAAAAATTCCCCTAAACAAGGTAGAATAATTTGAACAAACTAACAAAAAAGGAAAGAAAAATTACTTGTTTTGCTCAAAAAAAGACTTTTAGGGTTTTAGTAATATCCGCACCCATCAAGGTATATGAAAAAGATCATAGCAGTGTTATGTGCCCTGTTATTTCTCCTAAACATTTCGCCAGTTTCAACTGCCCAACAAAATCAAACAGAATACTGGGGAGTAGTCGTTGTTGCTCTTGACCAAACACTTGCCCCTTACATTTATGATGCTCTCATCCAAATAGACAACTGGCAAGATGGCCATCTTAAACTCTTATGGAAAAACAATGCAACAAAACACAACATCCAAGAATCAATACAATGGCTTTCAGAGAATGCCGACGAAAACGATGTTGTTCTTTTTTCATTTGATGGCCATGGAAGCTATATCAATCAAACCTATGGTATTTATGCAACTGATGGAGAAATCCCAATTGATGTCCTTGACAGTTATCTAAATAATATACGCTCACAAGCACAAGTACTAATCTTTGACTGTTGTTTTTCAGGAACATTTCAAAATTTTCTCACTAAAGAAAACCGAGTTGTCATCCAATCAACACTTCCCTACGGACTTGGATCACATTGGGTTGGAAACAACATCTTTACAGGACCGCAAGATGTTTGTCTCTCCTCAAAACTTGCAGAAGCAATAAACCAAAAAATCGATACCAACAACGACCAGATTACCTCAGCAGAAGAAACATTTTCTTATGCAAAAGAAAAACTAACTTTACGATACTCCCTACCATTTGCTCTTCGCCCACTACTCCAACTCGTCTGCAAACTTGCCTATGGACATTTCTATTTGCCGTTTGCAACTCTCTCAGATGGGTATCAAGGTGAGCTACCGCTTATAGTAAACTAAAAAAACCACAAACACCCCAAGTCTTTATCAGATAAAATACATCACTTAAGCTTGAGCAAAGGACAACTCTTTTTTACAAATACTGAAAACACAACTCCTGCAACCAACAACACTGCAAAAGCAATGGCAAGATAAGCAATATTTGACTGCACACCAAAGACAGGATCATCTGCAAGACGTTTCATGGCAATCCCAAATAATGCCCAAACAAACACAAGAGTATAGGCCACATCTGCCTCACGTAAAAGCACCAAAACACCTAACACAAATACGACCACCAAGATAAGAATCATCCAGGTTGTCTGCGCTATTCCAAAGCCATCCCAGCCAACACTTACAAGCCACGCCGTCACGTTAGCAACAGAAGCTACAGAAATCCAGCCAAAATAGACACTAAACGGCACCCAGACGCACCAAAACTCGGCCTTCGACTGAAGAGCATTTTTATGAAGTTTCTGATGAATCAACAAAAGCGATACAAACAAGACAATCATCATCAAAAGACTGCCTAAAATATTTTCATAATGCCACAAAAAGATCCACGCAGCATTTGCAATGCTTCCAATAATTACAAACACACCAATGCGATTTAAAAAAGGCATGTCAACTTCATCTTTTTTAAAGAAATCACGGGCCTGATAGGCAACAAATACCAAGAGAAGCAGATAAATAACTCCCCAAATAGCAAACGTAAAACCTGCTGGTGCAAAAAGATCTGGCAATGCATCAGATACTTCTGCAGTCAACTTCCCATTAATCGGAAGTGCATTTGCAAGCACATTTACAACAATAGAACTAATAATTGCAATAGCAACCATGCTTTGTAAAACTCTTTTTTTTACTCTCTCTTCAGCCATTTTGCATCCAACTCCTCAAACTGATAATTAAGAAACCCAAGAAACTCGCGTCATAAAAACCTTACCAAAAAACAAGAAAAATGAGGCCTAAAAATCGTTTCCATGTTCTTTGAAAATTCTATCCAGATCTGCAATCATCTCATCATAACTTAAAGGCACATCAATTTTCTCATTTATATTATAGATATCGTAGCGTTTGAAATTACCTTCAACATCAATGACTGGATCAAGAGGAAGGGTAAATTTAAAAGAACTTCCTTGTCCCACGCCAGCGCTTTCAACCCAAATATTGCCTCCATGGCTGACTACAATCCCTTTCGTAATCGCTAAGCCAAGACCAGCACCACCAAACTTCCTATCCATGTCACCATCTACTTGGAAAAAAATATCAAAGACTTTATCTTGCTTTTCTACCGGGATTCCTCTGCCTTCATCGCGAACCTCAAAGATTATCTTATCATTTTGCTTTGTTACATTCAGATATATCTTTGAACCTTGCTTTGAAAACTTTGTTGCATTGCCAATCAGATTTATCAGCACCTGACTAATACGAAGTTTATCCATCGTAACATCTGGCAGGCTATCCTCTACATCGACCATTAGGTCAAGGCCGGATTGTGCAGTCTTTGATTTCATTGTTTCTACAATGTCTGAGATAAAAGAGCCAAGATCCACTTTCTCTGGAACAAATTTCATTGTTCCTGACTCGAGTCGTGAGGTATCTAAGATGTCCTGAACAAGATCATTGAGCCTATCTGAATTTCTGATGACAACATCCAGGCTCTTCATTTGATCGTCATTTATTTTTCCCAACATACCACTTGACAGCATCTGCAGATGTCTTTTCATCGCAGTTAAAGGAGTTCTCAGCTCATGACTTGTGATATTTAAAATATTTGATTTAAGCTTGTCAACTTTTTCTAACTCATGCTGCTTTGCAATAGAGACTTTTAAGCGGGAAATCGTTTTTGCAAGCTCAATTCTCATCTTATCAAAAGCTAAAGCGACTCGGCCGATTTCATCATCAGAAATCTTTTGAACTGGGGTTGAAAAATCTCCTTTTCCAATACGGATTGCTGCAGTATTGAGTTCATTGAGAGGGCGTATTACTTTTTTTTTCAAGAAAAAAACTGCACCAACAAATAGAAATAAAAAAACGGTAAATGAAAGAACCAATGTTCTCTGAGAAAATGAGGCCACAGCTGCAAAAACCTCTGATTTTTCTTGCAATGCCCAGACATGCCAGCTACCCTGATTCCCATAGAACACATCGCCTAATAGGGGCTTAGTATAACAGATATATTCAACACCATCTTCATCAGTTAGGGTCAAAAAACCTTCAGAACGATTACTGGGGCTTATTTCATTAAAATTTTCATCTACGCCTGAAAAAAGAAGTTCCTTATTGGGGTGAGAAATTATTTCTCCATCATCTCTAGAGACCATCACAAAGCCAGATTCTCCAACGGAGAGTTGATCGATAATCTCCCAAAAATCAGCAAGATTCAACTGCCCCGATACAACATATTGTGTCGTATTATCGCTTATTATTGGCGCACAATATTCGACAACCACCTTGAAGGGATTTGTCAGAATATGGGCATCAGAAACACCAAGATTTCCTCCTAAAGCATCTAAAAAGCAAGGCTTTGTTATCCACTCACCACGATAAGAATAGGATGTAGATTCAATGACTGTTCCATCAAGATTTAGAAGTGTTATATCTTCTAATGTTGAGTCATAATCAGAATACAGAGAGAGGATGATTGTTGTATCCTCCGTAATCTCTCCTTTAAAAAGAGGGTTGTGCGAAAGGATATCAATGTCTTCTAATCCATGATTAATATGAGATTCTATTGTAGCTATTGATGAATCAGCAGTTGCCTTTAGAGTCTGTTGAGAAGCATCAAGAATAGCAGACCGGGTGTTTTGAAAAATAAAAAATGAGGTTAAAGCAAAAAATATGAAGATGAACACAAGAAAAATTATTGTTCCTTTTCTCAGAGACATCTTCATTTACAAATCACCAATCACTCTTTTTGTAATTCTGCCCAAATCCTGTTATACTCCGAATAATAATCTTGAGGAATATCGCTTAAAAACATACAACTATTGAGTATGTCTTCTGAAATATAGATTGATTCATCCTCTAAAATCTCTGAATCAATGTATTGCTCAGATGAAGGAATAGCATTTGCATACCATTGATAGTTTGAAACATCTGCAATTACTTCAGGTTCAAGGATGAAATTGATAAACAACTCAGCAGTGGCCTTCTTTAAAGAACCTTTTGGTATAAACAGATTATCAACCCAAATAGAACAACCCTCATCAGGAATAACATATGAGATATTCTCGTTATCCTCCATAACCCAAAAAGCATCCCCAGAATAACATAAAGATACATTTACCTCACCTATATCTAACAAATCCATAATGGTGATTGTGTCAAAATATCCTAAAAGCAAAGATGTCTGATTTAACAGATCCTGCTCGATTAATTCCAAAGATTCAGTGGTAATATTTGATGTATCCAAATCAAGATGTTTTATACTGCACACAATTAATTCTTCGATGCTTGCCAACATAGAGATATTTCCCTTTTGCTTTTCATCCCACAAGACTGAAAACGAACTGATTTCCTCTGAAAATCTACTTGTATTATAAGCAATACCTGTTGTTCCCCAGAGATAAGGCATCGAGTAATTATTTCCTGGATCATACGAAGAATTCTTAAAAGTTTCAGAAACAAGATTATAGTTAGGGATGTTGTTAAGATCTAGCTTTGCAAGATTTTTTGTTTCAATCAGATACTCAACACTTGGGCCCGGACCAACAACAACATCAAAACTTTCAGGATTAGAGATAAGAGTAGAAATCAATTCTGATTCCTCTTCAAAAGTCACTACTTCAACAGTTATACCATATTGCTCGTAAAACATATCAAGAGTGTTCTCGCCAAGATAATCTTCCCAATTTAGAAAAACAATGGAATCTGCATACTCTTGCTCATTAGTTTGTTGCTGACAGCCAGAGAGAAAAATCGACACTACAACTAATCCCAGCACTAGCATAAGTCTTGTATTTATTTAATCCACTCTCCAAGACATAAGCATGTAGTAACTCCTTTTAATCCTTTTTTGTAAGTTAAATAATATTTAATAAATAACAATAATAAATTACATTAAAAAATTACAGCTTTAGATGTTAGAAAAAAAACTTGTTTCTATTCATTTTCAGTAAATGACAAAGACAAAGAGTTAATACAATACCTTAAACCACCAGGCTTTGGACCATCAGTAAATACATGACCAAGATGACCACCACATCGTGCACAAACTACCTCAACACGCACCATTCCAAAGCTTAAATCTTCGCGTTTTTCCACAGAATCCTTGGAGACAGCACGAGTAAAACTTGGCCAACCTGAGCCTGAATCAAACTTATCATCTGAAGAAAACAGTGGATTGCTGCATCCTGCACACAGATATATGCCATCTTTTTTGTTGTCAACATACTCGCCAGAAAAAGGTTTTTCCGTGCCCTTCAAACGCAATACTTCAAACTGCTCAGCAGAAAGAATCTTTTTCCATTCTTGCTCAGACTTAACAATACGATCTACCAACTTCTACATCCTCCAGCATTCTTCTCAAAATATTTCTGATGATACTTCTCAGCTGGATAAAACGTTTTAGCAGGCTCAACTGAGGTCACCACCTCATTTGAGTTAGCAAGCTTAGAGAAGACCTCCAAAGTCTTTTGCTTTTGTTGCTGTGAATGAAAAAAAACAACAGATCGATACTGCCAACCAACATCAGGACCCTGACGATTCAACTGAGTCGGGTCATGAATGCGCAAAAACACCTCAAGAAGCTGTTCAAAAGAAATAACAGACGGATCAAATGTTATTTCCAACACTTCAACATGACCCGTCTTACCAGAGCACACTTGTTCATATGAAGGATTTTCAAGTTCTCCACCCATATAGCCAACCGTTGTTTCAACGATGCCTTCAAGCCGATCAAAAGCAGCCTGGACGCCCCAAAAGCATCCAGCACCAAACGTTGCTTTTTCCGCCATATCAACAGACACCATGTTCTACTATTCTTACATTGGGCGAAGAGTGCCTGCAAATACCTGCCACGCAAGCAGAGACTTTGCTACAAGACTCAACACAATATACATCTTTTCTCCATACAGATAATCTGCCCATTTTCCCCAACGTTTGTATTGAAGCACCATGTTGACTGCAAACAAATTGAAAAAGATTGCAATCGAGATGAAAATCCATACAACAAAATCAGGTACAGACTCAGCTGCAACAAGTGGGATGAAGATGACAACCCATGGAACAAAACCAGCAATACAACCGATGATATACGACGTCCAATCAGTTGTCTCTGTACGCTGATTATGAAGTTCCATCATAAGCCCCATCAGATTCATCACAGCGGTGAGTGTAAACAAACAAAGAAGCGTTCCCACATCATAGATAGTAGTCAACATCGCTATTATTACAATCATCAACGAAGCACTAAAGGAATACTCATACCAACGGGCAGGATTGATGTGACATGAAATCTTTTTGACATACCAGTCATAAAAGACAGTCGATACCAAGAAATGGGCTGCTGCAGAAAAGAATAGGAAAAACGCAACCATCACACCGATTGGCAGATCAATCCAAGGCATAGCAACAGGTGAAATCGTCTGAGTGAGTGCATCAAACTTAGGGACAGTATATGTCACTGTCACTGCAAAATCATTGCTTAACACCACCATCAAAATACCTTGCAGTAAATGCAAAAACCCCATGATAAGATTAAAACGTCTCAACTTTTGAAAAATAACCGCATCCTCTGAAACCATATTTTTCTCTCTCCTTATCGCCCTCTAAGGACTCTAAAAAACCCAAGCACACCAAACTTTAATAATGTTACTATTAGTCAAAGACAAAAAACAATAAGCAAGTAAAAAAACAAATTGTGCAACTCAAAACTCTATAAAACAATCATGAAATATAACGTTACTTCACTCGAAGAAAACGCTCATTAAGCCATAAAAGATAAGAAAAACTAAATAAAAAACCATCATACCAAAAAATTGTGAAAAACGTAATAAGAAACGTCCTAAGTCATCAGAGCGATTACACCTTCAAAGCAAGCAATGAATTCAATATAGATCCTTCAAAAACATACGGACTCTATTTACATATCCCTTTTTGTGAAAACAACTGTCCCTACTGCCCATACTACAAAACAACCTACGACAAGACAAAAATAACGCCTTTTCTAAAAGCGCTAGACAATGAAATCATTCTTAGCAAAAAACTCCTCAAAGAAAACCTCCTCAGTTCTCTTTATATCGGGGGAGGAACACCAACACTACTTGATGAACAACTCATCGACATTATCAAAACAATACAACATCACTTTACAATCAAAGAAGAAATCGCAATAGAGACATCTCCTGCAGACCTCAACAACAAAAAACTAAGCATGCTTGAAAAAATTGGAGTCAACTCACTTTCCATTGGAATCCAAAGCCTCAACGAAGAATCACTTAAAACAATAGGTAGAACATATACAACAAAAACAGCACGCCAGAGTCTAGAAAAGCTAACAAATACAAACTTTGAAACCGTCAACATCGACATGATGTTTGCACTACCAAAACAAAGTCAAAACGACCTTAAAGACGATCTCAAAGACTTGCTTGCCTACCAACCACACCAAATCACCTACTATCCCCTTTTCACTTTTCCCTACACCACAGTTGGCAGATACAAAAAACTCAACAAAACAAAAATGCCGACCTTTTCAACTCGAAGAAAAATGTATACTCTCATCTGCAAGACACTCAAAAAAGCAGGATACAATCAAAGCAGTGTCTGGTCATTTCAAAAAACACAGACAAAAAAATTCTCCTCAGTCACAAGAGACCACTATATAGGTCTAGGCCCAAGTGCAGCAACGTATAGCGGACAACAATTCTACTTTAACACCTTTAATTTCACTAACTACCTCAAAACTACTACGAAAAAACCAGTTATCCTTAAAATGGATGTTAACCCTTACATGGAAAAACTCTTCTGGCTCTATTGGAGATTTTACGAAACCACAATCCCAAAAGATAGCTACAAAACACTCTTTGACAGTACACTTGAAAAAGACTTTGCATCAATCCTACTTTTTCTTAGAATCTTTCGATGCATAGAAAAAGAAGACAAAAACCAAATCCAACTCAATTTTCGAGGAATCTTTTACACACATCTCATACAGAACATCTACGCACTTGACTACATAAATAAAATATGGGCCCAGTGTCAAAACGATTCCCTCCCAGAAAAAATCTCCTTATAACTCATACAAAAAAACACCCACCCAACAAAAAATATGTATACTATCACCAGATAACCCCCAATACCAGGAGAACACACCATGCCAAAAAAACAGATGAAAAATATCCTTGTCACCGGAGCCGTCGGACAAATCGGATCTGAGCTCACCATTGAACTACGAAACCGCTACGGAGCAGACAACGTCGTTGCCTGTGGACGAAAAACAAAACCAAGTGAAACCCTCCTCAACAGCGGACCATTTGAAACACTTGATGTCACCGACAAAAGCACCATTGAAAAAGTCGTCAAACAATACGATATCGATACTATCTACAACATGGCAGCAATACTGAGCGCTGTTGGAGAAAAAAAGCCTCAGCTCTGCTGGGACGTCAACATGAACGGCCTTTACAACATCTTAGAACTTGCCCATGACTACGACATGACTCGAGTCTTTGTCCCAAGCAGCATCGCAGCATTTGGTCCAGAAACACCACGAACAAACACCCCACAAGAAACAGTACTTCGACCAACCACCATGTATGGCGTCACCAAAGTCTCAGGAGAACTTCTTGCTGACTACTACCACAAACGGTTTGATGTTGATGTGCGAGGAATCCGTTACCCGGGGATCATCAGCAGCGAGACACTACCAGGCGGAGGAACAACTGATTATGCAGTGGCAATCTTTTATGAAGCAATAAAACACAACAAATACGAATGTTTTGTCAAAGAAGACACAATCCTCCCAATGATGTATATGCCTGACTGTATCAAAGGAACAATCGACCTTATGGAAGCAGACATATCAAAACTCAAGCACCACAGCGACTTCAATTTTGCTGCCATGAGCTTTTCAGTAGGAGAACTTGCAGCCGAAATCAAAAAACACCGCCCTAACTTTGAAGTCACCTATAAACCAGACTACAGACAAGCAATTGCAGACAGCTGGCCACAGACAATCGATGATACCTGCGCAAGAGAAGAATGGGGTTGGAAACCAAGTTATGATCTTGCATCAATGACTAAAGATATGCTTGAAGTCTTGCAAAAACGTCATGATTCTGAAGGACTACCATAAAAACACAAATAAAAAATCCTTCGTTCTCTTCTTTTTTCTCTTTTTTCTTCAAGAAACACACTGTTTGGAAAAACCCAAACAAGTTCTTAGAGTATATAAACAAAAAGCGAAATAACACCTATCATACACAAAAAACGAGTGTGAAAAACCATGAATACCAAAACATTACACCTTGTAAGCCTCATCCTCGTAGGAGCACTTATCATCTCTGCGATTGGATATGTTTATGTCACCAGTCCAAACACAACATATTCCTATGAGATAAAAACCTTTGACAGCTACGAAGACTTCCAAGACTTTCTTGCCGAAGCAGCAAACAACACCGGCTCAGGCTATTACTATGACCTGGAAGAATCAATAACCCTAGGTGCAGATGATGCCTCAGGCATATCAAAAAACAGTGCACCGAGCGTCCCCAGAAGCGATGGAGACAGTCAAACAAGTACCGATGATCCTGACTATAGTGAAACAAACATCCAAGTCGAAGGGGTCGACGAACCAGACATCGTCAAAACCGATGGAGAGTATCTTTATGTTGTTGCAAACAACACGGTTTATATCCTCAAAGCAACACCAGCACAAGATGCAGAAATCATCAAAACAATCGAGGTTTCAGACGATGAGTACATCCAGGGACTCTTCCTTGATGAGGGAACTCTTGCAGTCATTACTGCATCCTGGCAATTCTATGCAATGCCATACATCGAGCCTGCTATCGTCAAAACCGATACCGATGAAGGAATAGATGAAGAAATGCCAGATGTCTCAATAGACCATGCCACGGTTAACGATACAGATGGTGAAGAACAAATCCCAGAAGAATCCGATGAAAAACCAGAATTTCCCATAGAAGATGAAGAAGACCAAAACACAACAGATGAAGATGATATCGAACCAATAGAAGAACCATTCATCTATCCATATAGAAGTGTCAGCAGTACAAAAATCACCCTCTACGACATACAAAACCCAAGCACACCGCTCATCAAAAAAACCGTAGAAATCGAAGGAAACTACTTTGATGCACGAATGATCGATGGAACCGTCTATCTCATTGCAACCGAATATACCTACGAACTTCAGACATTTGGGGCAGAAAAATCAACCATAGCAATACCAGAACTTAGCATAGACAACGAATCAGAGCCAATCCCAATCGATACCATCTACTACGTCGACACCCCAGAACCACCAACCTCCATGACCCATGTCTTCTCAGTTACAACCACTGGGGAAGTCAACCATAAGACATTTCTGCTTGACTCAAGCCACAGTATGTATGTTTCACTCAACAACATCTATCTTACCAGCACTATCTACAATACCCCAACACTTGGGCTCCTACGAGCACCAGACAGCACCAATGAAGAAGAAAAAACCATGATACACCGCATCAAAATAGATGACGGAGATATCAATTACATTGCCAGTGGAGAAGTACCAGGGCATATCCTCAACCAATTCAGCATGGATGAGCATAACGGCTACTTCAGAATTGCAACCACCATTGGATGGAACTGGTGGAGCGAAGATTCAGAGAGCACCAACAACGTCTATATCCTCGACTCAGGCCTCAGTATTGTCGGATCAATTGAAGACCTAGCACCAGGAGAGCAAATCTACAGCACACGCTTTATGGGAGATAAAGCCTATATGGTCACCTTCAAAAACGTCGATCCCTTCTTCACCCTTGATCTCAGCGAGCCAACAGACCCACAAGCACTTGGCTACCTCAAAATCCCAGGATACAGCACTTACCTCCACCCCTATGATGAAAACCATATCATAGGAATAGGAAAAGACGCAGTAGAAACAGACGATGACACACTCTGGAATGACGTCTGGTATCAAGGACTAAAACTCGCACTTTTTGATGTCACTGACTTTGAAAATCCTGTTGAAGTCGATCATGTCATCATCGGAGACCGCGGCACAGACAGCAATGCACTCTATGACCACAAAGCATTTCTCTTCGACCGAGAAAAAAACCTGCTTGTTATACCAGTCACCCTCTACGAGATACCACAAGAATACAAAACAGATGAAGAACCTGAAATCTACAGCTACGGAGAATACACCTACGATGGAGCATATGTCTACACCCTAACAACAGAAGGATTTGAGATGCGCGGACGAGTCACCCACACTGATGAAAACTGGACTGCAAAAGATACCTATCGGTGGTTCTACTATCCATGGAACTCCTTTATCAAACGCAGTCTTTACATCAACAATGTGCTTTATACCATCAGCAACACCATGGTCAAACTCAATGACCTTGAAACACTAGAAGAACTCAACCAGATAGCGCTTGACTAAAACAAAAAACTAATTTCCATTGGTATCCGGCAGCAGCAAGGAAAGGAAGATCCAAACCCCCTCGATCCATCCTTTCTTTTTGACCCTTCCAAGGATTGATTCCCCTATCAGCCCTTTCTCTGCTGCTGCCAACCACCCTTTCTTTTTTTTATATTTCTTCTCATTTTACTCCTAAAGAAATCCTACGACCGATATCATTTTAAAAGCAATCATAATACCGACAGACAACACCAAATCAAAATAAACTCCAAAAGGAGGGTAAATTGCTTATGAATGTCCAACCAAACCAAGTACATGAAGTCCTCTCAAAATCAATGCTTGTTGACGGATTTGACCTCGTCTTAGACCTCAAAAAAAGCAAAGGATGCAAACTCTACGACTCACGCCACGACAAATACCTACTAGACTGTTTCAGCTTTTTTGCAAGTGCACCACTTGGCTGCAACCATCCAAAGATGACAACGCCAGAATTTACTAAAAAAATGGGTGAGCTTGCCATCAACAACCCAACAAACAGCGATATCTATACTGTAGAATTAGCAGAATTTGTTGATGCTTTCAGAAAAGATGCAACACCAGACTACTTCAAATACCACTTCTTTGTCGCAGGAGGAGCACTAGGTGTAGAAAACGCTCTTAAGACTGCCTTTGACTGGAAAGTACGAAAAAACATAGCAGAAGGAAAACCAGAACATCTTGGTTCTAAAGTCATCCACTTCAAAGATGCATTCCATGGACGAACAGGATATACACTAAGCATGACAAACACCTTTAGCAAAGACAAAACAAAATATTTCCCAATTTTTGACTGGCCACGAATAACCAATCCAAAAATCACTTTTCCACTAGAAGAAAACCTGCAAAAAATCGAAGAACTCGAAGCAGAAGCACTTGATCAGATAACGGCTTCAATCCAACAAAACCCAGATGATATCGCAGCACTTCTCATAGAACCAATCCAAGGAGAAGGAGGAGACAACCACTTCCGAAAAGAATTCATGCAGAACTTGCGAAAAATCACCTTAGAAAACGACATCATGTTTGCCGTTGATGAAGTACAAAGCGGAGTGGGACTTACCGGTAAGATGTGGGCACACGAACATGATGAGGTCAAACCTGATCTTCTTGCCTTTGGAAAGAAGACCCAAGTCTGTGGCTGTATGGTCGGTCCACGAGTCGATGACGTCGAAGACAACGTCTTTCATGTCTCCAGCAGAATCAACAGTACCTGGGGAGGAAGCCTTATTGATATGGTACGATTTCAAAAATACCTAGAAATCATCAAAGAAGAAAACCTTGTGCAAAACGCAGAAATCCAAGGAAAACGTCTTCTTGAAGGACTCTACGATATACAGGAGCGCCACGACATGATTGGCAACGCGCGAGGAAAAGGACTCATGTGTGCTTTTGATGCACCTTCGCCAGAGAAACGAAATCAACTCCAAGCAAAACTCTTCTCCAATGGACTTGCAATCGTTACCTGTGGCGCCCAGACCATACGATTCCGACCACCACTTATTGTTGGTGAAGAAGAAATCGATGAGATGCTTAGCATCATTGATTCCACGCTCAAAACATTCTAAAAACCAATTTTGAGAGGACAGTAAAAATCCTCTCCATACCTTTTTTTTTTTAAAGACTGCTTAGAAAAGATTATAACAGACAAACCATCTTCTAGAACTGCAAAAAACTAGGAGAAAACATCATGATCAGCATCAAACTCTACCGAAGTTCTGATGATCTCATCCTCGGAGCATGTGATAAAGAGCTACTTGGAAAAACATTCACTGACGGAGAACGACAAATCGATGTCTCAGAACGATTCTACCAAGGTGACATCATTGATGCACAACAATTAAAAGATCTCCTTTTAGAAGCAACAATTGCAAATCTTGTCGGAAAAAAAACAATCGATATCGCACTTGAGATGGAACTCATCGACAAAGAAAGCCTTCTCATAATCGATGATGTGCCGCATGCACAGATTGTCCATATGCTTTAAAAAAAACAGGTTTTTTACAAAATCACCTGCACATCAATAATATCTTTTGAAAGATCTCCATCAGAATCAAACGCATACACTTCAAGACAATGCAGACCACGGTCTCTTGGGACTTCAAACTCAAAGGGATACTCTAAGTCTTCTTCAACAAACTGACCATCCCAATAAAGCGATACTCGCTCTGCATCCTCAACACCTAATTCAAGAGATAAATCACCAAGTATTCGTGGAGCACCTGCTTGAAACAGTGCAAGATTTCTAAACAGAATTGGCAACTCTCTTCCACCAATATATGAGTTATAAATCGCAGGTTTTTCAATTTCTATCTTTGGAACATCTGGAGTGATGTTCCCATAGATTCCATCAACATACAAAATGCCTGTTCCACCATAAAAATTCCTAAAAAACGGACGGCTTTCTGAATGTGCATCATAGGCAACACGGATATATCCATCCTCTCCCCAAGAATCTCCCCAAGTATTACGAATGATCCAACATGCTTGAGCATCATCATAACCAACAATTGTAATCACATGACCTCCAACAGGAACACCAGCATTTGGACTATAAATACCACCAGAATATCTGTTGAAATCGGGCCTTACAAGCATACAGATAACCAAAGGACCATATTCAATTAATGCCTCTTTGATTGCAGTTTCTTCACAGTCTACCCAACCCCACTCAGAAATCTTTACTGTACGGTCCTGCCAGCCTTCAATACTCTGATACTCGGAATCATATGGTCGATGAGGATCAGGAAAACATCCTTCATCTGGAACTCCGTATTCCATAAGATAATTTGCTGCCTCCTGCACATTCACGCCCCAATCTGTTGTACCACCACTATAAAAGAACAGATGAGCTTCAGAAAGATCACAGTCAACATTGTTGCCATATTCATAATGGATCTTCGTCTCTAAGGCATCACACAATGCATAGGCTTCACATGTTGGAGCAGGAGCTTGGTTCTTCATATCAGGAGTATAATCAACACCATCGATATCACACCAACAAAAAGACTCAGGAAGATCATCATCGGCAACAACACCGATACCCAGTGATGAAAACGACATACAAATTAAGGATGCAATCAAAAAAATAACGCCAAACTTTACTTTCATATATGTTAAATTATACTTTCTCAATATTTAAGTATTATTCTAGTAAAACTGAACAAAGAACAAAAACTATCCATCCTAGAGAACCAGACTCTTCTTTACCTCTTCAACCTTCTGCTTCATCTGATCGTAGTGAGTGCCCATCCAATACATCCGAAGACACACAGGACACTTCCAAAACACCTCGTGGCTTTCAAACACTTTTACGGGGACTCGATTCCATACCTTCTGCTTTTCAACTTCAACAAGCAAGGCATTACAAACACTACAACGAGAAAACAAGAATTTCTCATCCCACTCACAGTGTTTTAATACTGAGACAATCTGATCTTCTAAGAGCTCAGATTCAATCAACAAAACCTCAACATCAAAAGATTTACAGCGATTGACTAACAACTTATCGCGGGTAATCACCACTCGTTCTTCCAATTTAGCCTTTTCAACAATGTCATCATCGGAGAGCACACAACCTGCATACAGACAATCAAAGCCAAGAAAACGCAGCCACTTCGCAAGCGAGCCAAACATGCCATCACAAATAAGCTTCTGCATGGCCTAGTTCACCTTATAGCCAATCAATACACCTTCACCCAAACGACGAAGCTCTATTATGGAGAGTGTAATTAGATCAGATTCAACATCTACACCAATGCCGCCAGTCATACCGACTGTCTCTTTTCCACCAACAAGCATCGGTCCGACATACGTCCACAGCTCATCAATAACACCAGCACGAAGGCTCGACCAAATAACTTCCGATCCTCCTTCAATAAGCACTGATGAGATACCATGGGATGATAAAGCCTCCAAAGCTTTTTTCACATCAATATATCCAGAGTCATCACAATCGCAATGTAAAATCTCAACTGAAGGACCAAAACCACTGGCTTTAACACCACTTCCCACTATCAGAATCGATCTTGCAGCTTCATTAACTACCAAGGCATCTCTTGGAGTTTTACCAGACGAATCCAACACCACACGAACAGGTTGAGACACAGAAGCGCCATCGAGATATTTTTCTTTGACGGTCAACTTAGGATCATCAGTAAGAACAGTTCCCACACCCACTACCACAGCATCA
>Ga0207831_100261_pt1 | contig 23096 bp, 19 predicted proteins | sample TtanPargueraPR_7_FD_187741 | JGI IMG/M metagenome (GOLD analysis project Ga0207831, IMG submission 187741) | Aerobic enrichment media microbial communities from Bioluminiscent Bay, La Parguera, Puerto Rico - Tt and M1 (2) (SPAdes) | ecosystem: Environmental > Aquatic > Marine > Unclassified ... | reverse complement strand
AATACGTACAAAAAAACGAATCTGTTGTTCCTTGAGACGGTGGGAAACAAATCCGCTACAAACCTTACCGAGAATTGTTGCAGGAAGCCCTGCGCTGAGCGCAAGGACCACATCACGAGTGATGAGTCCTCCCATAAAATGGGATATTGAATTGGCCAGGCCTGCGAAAAGAAAATAGGATACCATGGTGCCTCTAATCCTGTCAGCCTTCCATGGTTGTGCATAAAGATACATGATTACGGGCGGCCCATTTGCCCCCACACTCCCGCCGCAAATTCCTCCCGACAATCCAGCGATATATGCCCATACAGGATGCAGGTGCATGGTCTTTCCATCCATGAATTTTAGAAATCCAACATAAATGAGGACGATGGCTCCCAATGCAAAAAGTAAAATATTGGCAGAAAAATGTTTGAGAGCATAAACGCCAAACGGCAGTCCAACCAATGATGCTAGCAACATGGACAAAACCGTTTTCAATTGAATGCTTTTACGAAGCTGTATGCTAATGAGGGCATTGAGGGTCAAAGCACAAAGACTAACCAGAGGGACAAGAAATCTGACATCATATTTCAAAGCCAAAAGCGGTAATGAAACAAGAATAATACCGAATCCGGAAACTCCTTGGACAAAACTACCCAGAAAAATGATTGCAAAAAGATAGAAGTATTGGCCCATAAGAGAAACAACCTACTGAATCCTTGGTTCATTCACAACAGTCGAAAGAAACGCTTTCAGGAAAAGAGGCCTTGCCAATAAAACTGGAAACAGCGTATTGAAAATATTGAATCTGTTTTAGGTGAATCGTAATAACATTTGGAGGTTTGCCATGGCCATTGTCATTGATGAAGAAGCCTGCATTGGTTGTGAAACTTGTGTTGAACTTTGTCCTAACGTTTTTGAAATGGATACGAATAACGAATGTGCCACTGTCATCATGTCGGACTCGACGGATGACTGTGTTGAGGAAGCAATTGATACCTGTCCGACCGAGGCTATTTCAAAAGAATAACCAGTATTGTCATTAAATTTGGAAAGGCCGCGATTTCGCGGCCTTTTTTATAATGTTACAGCAAGCCAAGCCGGATAGAATAGACTCCAAGCCCTAAAAGGATGAAGACTTGATGAAGCAGCTGCACCTTCATGAAAAACACCGATTATGGCTACGTGTGGCCATTCCAACGGTAATTTCCCTGCTGCTCTTTTGTTATGTCCTTTTTTTCCTGCATTTCCCATCGATAATAGCCAGCCTAATGGACCACAAGCGGACTTCTGTCAAAAATCTCGTAGAGTCGGCATGGAGTATTCTGGAGCAACAACATGCGCTGGAGCAAAAGGGCACACTTTCACAAACTGAGGCGCAGAGAAGAGCGTTGAACAGTGTCGCAGCCTTACGCTACGGAAATGAAAACAAGGACTATTTTTGGATCAATGACCTTGTGGGCGTAATGCTCATGCACCCGTATCGACCGGATCTTGTTGGTAAAAACATATTGGACATGAAAGATTCCCGGGGGAAACCTTTCATGCGTGCTTTTATTGAAGTCGTAGATGAAAAAGGAGCTGGCTTCGTTGAATACACATGGCAATGGAAAGACGACCCGACACGCGTAGTTCCCAAGATCTCATACGTTAAAGGTTTCAAACCATGGGGATGGATTATTGGCTCCGGACTCTATGTCGATGACGTGGAGGCACAAGCTCAGGGTCAAGTTGGGGAACTGGCAGTTGTCATGCTTGTGGTACTCGGCATCGGCTTCGCTCTTTCCATGGTTTCCATATGGCAGGGACGAAAGGCAGACAGGGTGCTTGCTGCCAGCCAGGAGAAATTCAAAGCCATATTCGACCAGACTTTTCAGCTGGTTATCATTCTCTCTCCAACGGGTACAATTCTTCAAATCAATAAAACTGCTTCCCAATTTCTTGGATATGACGACAAAGACAACACTAATAGTTTCATTGAAAAAATATCTTTGTGGGAACACTCCTCTGAAATGCAAAGCCGTTTTGCGCAAGCCGTCAGCGTAGCCGTAACGGGCGGCATGGATCGTTTCGAAAGCAGTTACCCTGATGCATATGGTCAAACTCGTGTTCTTGATGTTTCTGTAAAACCCGTACGCGACAACACTTCGCAAACAATTGAATACCTTGTGGTAGAAGGTCGCGACATCACAACTATCAAAAAAGCAGAACAGGCCCTTAGAGAAAGTGAGCGATATAACCGTGCGTTATTTGAAAATATTGCCATTGGTATTGCCGTCACCACTCCTCATGGTGAATTTCTAGATGTAAACCCGGAGTTATCGCGAATATTAAAAAAATCTCAGGACGATCTTCTTCACACCAATATTCAGGAACTCACGCTCAAAAAAGATTTAAATATGGATGAGGAGCAACTTGTCGAACTTCAAACGCATGGAAGATATGGCCCTTATGAAAAAGAATTACGACGCCATGACGAGGAGTTGATTCCGGTAAGACTGTCTGGAAGCCTCTTTAAGGATGAAGAATCCTCTTATGTGATTTCATCTATCGAAGATATCACGGACAAATGGAATGCGGAGCGGGACCTTCGCTGGTTGAACGAGGAATTGGAAATGCGGGTTCAGGCTCGCACACAGGCATTGGAAAAATCGCTTTCATCTCTCAAAGAAACACAGGACCAACTGGTTGAATCCGAAAAAATGGCTTCTTTGGGAGGCCTTGTTGCAGGGGTTGCCCATGAAATCAACACTCCGCTTGGCATCGGCGTGACCACGACATCCTATCTCTTACAAAAAATAGATGACATGCTTGAAAAATATGAGCAGGACTCGCTAACGCGCAGTGATTTCGAAAATTTTCTCAACGCCAGTAAGGATTCTGCAATTGCGTCCCTGACCAACCTAACCAGAGCCAGCGAATTGATCCAAAGCTTTAAACAGGTTGCCGTAGACCAGTCCTCGGAATCAAAACGTGAATTCGAACTGAAAGCCTACCTTGATGAAATCCTTCTCAGTCTTCATTCCATGTACAAAAAAACTGGGCACAAAGTTCTTCTTACCGGGGATCAAATAATGCTCCAAAGTTTTCCTGGAGCCATCATGCAAATTATTACGAACCTGCTCAACAACGCACTTATGCACGCCTTTGATGGAATAGAACAGGGAGTTGTAACGATAGAAACTCGTCACGAAGGCAATATTGCGAAAATTATTTTTTCAGACAACGGGGTTGGGATGAACGACTACATTCGGAAACGAATATACGATCCATTTTTTACGACAAGCAGAGCCGAGGGCGGGGCAGGGCTTGGAATGCACGTCGTATATAATCTTGTTAAACGAAAGCTCGGAGGGAGTATCACGTGCGAGAGCGCTCCTGACCAGGGAAGCATATTCGAAGTATCTATTCCTCTTAAAAGCTGAAATACTAATAACAAAAGAAGATATCATCTTTTTTGATGCAGCCAATTCAGCATCTCAAACTTGTTGAGAGAAAAGAATAAATATGAAATAAAGAAAAGTTGAACATACTGATGTAATCATGTCTTGCCCTGTGCCAAATCCGGGCGGCAATATCTCAACTTTCAAAAGGAGAATCATTGATGCGCAAACTATCCTTGCTGTTGCTGGTTTTCATCCTGCTTTTGGGCGCATGCGCCGAACAGCCGAAGCAGGAAGAAAACAAGGCGGGAGAAGAAACCGTCAAAGCTCAAAACTCACAAACCTCCGAAGCCGACCACAAAGACCGTTTTATCTTTGAATCTTACGGCACGTTGCGCAGCCTTGATCCCGCATGCGGATACGACACTGTATCCCACATGCGAGTCATGAATCTCTACGAACCGCTGGTCTTCTTCGATGGTTCCGCTACGGATAAATTTGTTCCGGTCTTGGCCACAGAAGTTCCAAGCATTGAAAATGGTGGCATTACCGACGGAGGTAAGACATATACCTTCAAAATTCGTAAGGGCGTAAAATTTCATAAGGGCGGGGAATTGACCGCTGAAGATGTAGTGTATTCCATCAAACGTCACATGATAGTGGACCAGGAAGGTGGTCCCATGTGGATGATGCTGGAAGCACTCGTTGGTGTTCCCTCCACTCGCAAAGATGGTAAAATCCGTGAAGGCGTTTTTGAAAAAATCGATAAAAGCATCGAAGCCAAGGGCGATAAAGTCATCTTCCATCTGCCTAAACCATTTCCGCCCCTCATGTCCGTGTTGGCATATTCCTACGGCGGAATCATCATGGACAAACAGTGGTGCGTCGCCAACGGCTGTTGGGACGGCAACATTGTCACAGCGGCCAAATACAACAATCCGGCATTTGGTTCTGAACCGCTGGCCAAAATTGAAAATGGTTCCGGACCTTATACAATGCTCAAATGGGAACCGTCTGTAGAATTCATATTCGAACGTTTTGATGGCTACTGGGGACCAAAACCGGCGATTAAAACCGCTATTATCCGTTACAACCAAGAATGGAGTTCTCGCAAACTGGCTCTGCAAAACGGTGATGCCGATCGCGTTTCCGTAGACGCACAATACCTGAGTGAAGTCCAAAACATGAAAAACGTGGTTGTGCATTCCATTCCGCAATTGTCAGTAACTGCGGCCATTTTCTGTCAGAACATTAATCCTGAAGCTAACCCCAACATTGGCAGCGGAAAGCTGGATGGCGAAGGCATCCCTCCGAACTTCTTCTCGGATATCCACGTCCGACGGGCTTTCCTGCATGCCTTTGACCGCACTACATACGCCAGGGACGTCTGGAACGATAAGGTCGTCATGCCTACAAGTCCGAACGCAGAGGGTATGCCGTTCCACAAGGATGAGCCTGTTTATGACTTCGACCTCAAAAAGGCTGCTGAAGAAATGAAGCAAGCTTGGAATGGCGAGTTGTGGGAAAAAGGCTTCAAAATGGTTATCAACCACAACACCGGGAATGAACAACGAGAAGCGGCCGCCCACATGCTGGCTGAAAATATTATGAGCCTCAACCCCAAATTCCAGGTTGAAGTACGCAGCATGGACTGGAAGGACTATGTCATCGCTTATCGTAAATACCAATTCCCCATCTTCATTATTGGTTGGGGCGCAGACTTCCCGGATCCTGACAACTTCATATTCACTTTCATGAGTTCTGATGGTGCGTACGGCAAATTCTCAGGCTATAAAAATGAAGAAGTAAACAGGCTGTGCAAAGAAGGACGTTTTGAAATTGATCCTGCCAAGCGCAAGCCGATTTACGAACGCCTGCAAGATATGTGGTACGAGGAAGCGGTTGGCTGCATGATCTATCAAAAAATCGATCACTTTGCCTATCGCGACAATGTTAAAGGCTTTGTTCCTCATCCCATGCTCGATATTGAGTGGGAAAACATCAAGCTTCTCTCTAAATAAAACAACCAGCAACATCATCGTCCCCGGGGTTTTTCTGGCCTCGGGGACGTAATTTATCACCATGACAGCATATATAATCCGACGCCTGTTCTTTTTGATTTTTGTCCTGTTCGGCGTTTCGGTCCTTATCTTCGGACTGATGATGACCTTCAGCCCCGAACGTAGGGCAGCCGTTTATGTGACATCACCACAACAGGCAAAAAATATCCCACAACTCATCGAAAAATATGGCCTAAACGACCCGATTCCTGTCCAATACTCCCGTTGGATCAAGGAAGTAGCGAAAGGAAATCTCGGCTGGTCTCTCGTTGCGGCTCGTCCTGTTGCCAAAGCCTTCTGGTCCTATTTTCCGACCACTCTGGAACTCAACCTTTTTGCCTCACCACTTGTTATCATAATAGGAATATGGCTAGGAACTTTAGCCGGGGTCCACAAGGACAGTTGGCTTGACCATGGGACCAGAATAGGTGCCATAGTAGGGTGGTCTTTACCCACCTTCCTGTTTGCTCTGATCCTACTCATGGTTTTCTATGGCTATTTCGACCTGTTTCCCCCAGGAATCATTTCCAATGACATCTCACTCTGGGTAATCAACAACCCGGATAAATTTACCCGCTATACGGGAATGTATAGCATTGACGGCATCTTGAACGGAAACCTATGGGTTACCTGGAATGCCCTGAAGCATTTAATACTTCCTGTCATTACACAGGTAATAGTCGTTGTAGCATTGCTTATGCGAGTAATGCGTTCAGGCATGCTGGAAGAACTGTCCAAAGACTATGTTATTACAGCAAAAGCCAAGGGTGCGGATTCTCAGACCATCAATATCAAACATGCCCGTAAAAACGCGCTTATCCCGGTTATTACAGTAGCCGGCCAATTGGTGGCGCTTTCCATGGAAGGTTCCATCGCGGTTGAGGTCGTTTTTGGCCGCCAGGGCATGGGATGGTGGCTTGCGCATTCTGCAACCCAATTGGACATGCCAGTACTCATGAGCATGTGCATGTTCATCGGCTTGGTTTTTGTACTCTCGAACCTGATCATCGACATCATGTACGCGTACATCGATCCGAGAATCCAACTCCAGTAGATGGGGCAATAATACATGGAAGCAACAATACAAACAAAAAATGAACATCCCAGACTACGGGAACTCAAGTTCACGCTACACCGGATATTCAGGAACCCTTCGGCCATTCTGGGCTTTGCCCTCCTCATATTCTTTTTGGGTGTGGCTGTTGCGGCCCCGCATCTGGCTCCTCCCAAATATGAACATGCCCCATATCAGATGCCCCACAAAGGGTACTCTCCAACCCCCAAGGCTCCAAGTGCGGAACATATGTTCGGCACTTCCTCAGGCCAGTATGACATCTTCTACGGCATAGTGTGGGGAACCCGCACCGCCTTCAAAATCGGCCTTTTCGTAGTCGGATTTGCTGGCATCATCGGCATTTCTCTCGGTGTTATAGCCGGATACTTCGGCGGTTGGTTCGATGAACTGCTCATGCGATTCGTAGACATTGTCTGGTCAATACCACTACTGGTCCTGGCCATGACTATAGTGGTCGCATTCGGCAGAGGGCTCGAAAATATAATGTTAGCACTCGCGCTTGTGGAGTGGCGTTGGTACGTCCGTGTCATTCGGTCGGAAGTCATCAAGACTCGACGGCAGGAATTTGTTGAAGCCGCCAAGCTCATGGGGGTCTCGGACCTCAAGATAATATTTCGACATATCCTGCCCAATTCAATTTATCCGGTCTTGATTATGGCCTCCATGGACATGGGGTCCATGGTCATCTCCGCATCGTTCATGAGTTTTGTGGGCCTTGGTGCGCCGAAAGGCTATGCGGATTGGGGGCAGATGGTAGCATTGGCCAGAAACTATATTGTAGGCCCGCCCAGCGATCCCTTCAAATTCTGGTACACCATAGCCTTTCCCGGATTGGCCATTATCCTGTTCGTGTTGGCATGGAACCTCATCGGTGATGCGCTTCGTGACGCCTTCGACCCCAAACTGAGGCGGAGGTAGGACATGAAAAATTTATTGGAAACAAAAGATCTTGTGACAAACTTTTACACCTATGAGGGTGTGGTTAAAGCTTTAGACAAGGTCAGCATTGAAATCAAGCATGGCCAGACTTTTGGACTTGTGGGGGAATCCGGCTGCGGCAAGTCAGTTACAGTCCGTTCCATTATGCGTATCATTCAGCAACCGGGAAAAATCGAAAGCGGTGAAGTCCTGTATTGCGACGATGCCGAATCAGACGAATGTGATGAGTTGCTATCCAAGTCCGAGGCCTGGATGCGTGAATTGCGCGGCGATCGCATCTCTATGATCTTCCAAGAGCCCAACGCCGCACTCAACCCTGTTTTGACTATCGGCGAACAAGTTGCGGAAAGTTACATGTTCCACCGCAAGCGCTCCATAAGCAAACAGGTTCTCAAGGATGTTGCCGAAGGCAAATCCAGCTTCGGATTATTCCACCCCTTTCTCAAATGGGTATATTCAACGGCAGCAGCCAACCCGAACGCCAGGTTGCTCAAAGTGTTGGACCGTATTCCACTGTTAAAATTATGGCGCCGTCCACTTCATCGCGAAGCCATTCGGCGCTCGGTTAAAATCATAGGCAAGTTGGGAATCTCCAATCCGGAAGAAATTGTAACGCGTTATCCGCACAATTTATCCGGGGGCATGAAGCAGCGCATCGTTATCGCCATAGCATTGGCATGCAATCCCACGTTGCTCATTGCAGATGAAGCCACGTCCAACCTGGACGTGACCATTCAGGCCCAAATTCTGGATCTTCTGGGTGAGCTGAAGAGAAAAAAGGCCATATCTTCCGTATTGCTCATAACGCACGACCTCGGAGTAGTGGCAGAAACTTGTGATCGGGTAGGGGTCATGTATGCGGGCACGCTCTGCGAAGTTGCTGATGTAAAAGACCTTTTTAACTCCCCACAACATCCCTATACAAAGGCTCTGCTAAATTCCGTGCCTCGATTTTGCGTGGAAGGTGAATTAGCTACAATTGAAGGAAGCGTCCCCAATTTGGTAACTCCGCCCAGCGGATGTCGCTTTCATCCACGGTGTAAATCAGCTACGGAAATATGCAAGACACAAAAGCCCGAACTGGTCGACCTCGGCAACGGGCACATGGCGGCCTGCCACAATATTCAAGTTAAAGCCGAGGACTAAACCATGGATAAAATACTCGAACTCAAAAAACTGAAAAAACATTATCCCATCATGGGAGGCGTGCTGCGTAAGCAGGTGAATTCTGTTAAAGCGCTTGATGGCCTCGATCTGGATATCTATCGCGGAGAATGTCTTGGCGTCGTTGGCGAATCAGGATGTGGAAAGACCACCACAGGCAAGGCTATCTTGAAGCTACATGATCCAACATCCGGAGATATCATCTATCACCCGACAGAGGAGGGCAAAAGCTACAATCTATCCGAGATGTCATACTCGGCCATGCGTCGAGCAGGTATCCGTAACAAGTTACAGATGGTCTTTCAGGATCCCACAACCTCGCTAAACTCACGAATGCTCATCAAGCATATCATTGCCGAACCTCTCAAGGAACAAAAGAAATGGTCAGCTCGTGATCTTGAAGAAAAAGTAGTGCAACTGTTGCACCTTGTCGGGCTTACCAGCGACCACCTCATGCGTTATCCGCATGAATTCTCAGGAGGTCAGCGTCAGCGCATCGCGGTAGCCCGCGCCATAGCAGCCAGCCCCGAATTCATCGTTTTGGATGAGCCTACCAGCGCACTGGACGTTTCCGTACAGGCTCAGATTCTGAATCTGTTGCATAAGTTACGCAAACAGTTGGGGCTGACTTATCTGTTCGTGACGCATCATCTGTTGGTAGTAAAATACATCTCTACTCGCATTGCAGTTATGTATCTTGGCAAGCTCATTGAGCTTTCCGAAACTGAAAATCTGTTCAGCAACGCAATGCATCCATACACACACGCTTTGCTTTCCGGAATCCCCAACCCAGATCCAAACTTGGCCAAGCCACGAATTGTGCTGGAAGGAGACGTTCCTAGTCCGCTGGACCCGCCGCAAGGATGTCGATTCCATACGCGGTGTCCCTTGTGTATCGACGTATGCAAAAGCAAAGAACCGGAATTGGTGGATATGGGTAACGGTCACAAGGTTGCCTGCCACCGTAGAGAAGAAAGCAGAAAGCTCATAGCAGAACGTTTTGGATCAGCTGATTACTGCTGATCCAAAATAATTACATAGAACGTACCAAAAAGCCCCGCTTCCAAAAGAAGCGGGGCTTTTACCATTATTTTTCTATCCCAATTAATGGTTATCGCAATCGTGATGATCACAGAGGATGTGTTGGTCCTTGATTTTGCCATCAATCCATTGAGCAACCAGTTTGTCAATGTCGCCGGAACATCCACGAACAACGGAGATATTGCTTGCGTTCAAAACGTTGACAGCCCCCTGTCCCATATTGCCGGCCAGCATGACTTCAACGCCTTTTTCCTGAAGAATAGACGCAATATTTGATTTGCAGCCGCAGCCGACAGGGGAGTCCTGACGTTCCTTTGACTGTACTTCATTATTTTCAACATTGAAAATCGTGAAGTATTCACAGTGGCCAAAGTGGTCATCCACGACCGAGCCGCGAGTGGGTACAGCTACCTTCATTACCATTTCCTCCTGAGTGGTTTGGTTTAAGCCCGTCTACACGACAAAAGCACTTCTGAAAAGAGTTACTGATATTTGTATACAGCACAGGTATACAAATAAGCTTTACTGAACGTCTTCTGCCAGCTATGGATTGAATAAAGGAGCAAGAAAATGGGACATTCACACGATCCGCGTATGCACACGGCTGAACATGTTTTAAACGGTGTCATGGTAAAGATTTTTGGCTGTGGTCGCTGCTTTAGCGCACATATCAATTCCAAAAAATCCAAATGTGATTACCGATTCGAACGCGACCTAACAGAAGAAGAGGCCTTAAACATTGAACAGACAGTCAATGAGCAGCTGGGCCGTAATCTGGATATCAGGGAAGAGACGATCACAAAGGAACGGGCGCAAAGCCTATACAATCTCTCGAGATTACCAAACGGCGTGGATAGTGTCCGAATAGTTCATGTGGGAGATTTCGACGCCTGCCCATGTATCGGGGAACATGTAGTCAACACAAGTACAGTAGGGCGCTTTGTGCTCGGCTCGCACGATTTCAAGGACGGAATATTGCGATTACGTTTTAAACTGATGACTCCCTGCTGATGTCTGCATTCTTATATTTGCACTGTTTCGACTTGACTGAAAGGTATTGCCGTGCCCCACAGTGCATGCACTCCCAATAACTTTTTGGAACAAGGCGATTGCTTAGGCAGTTGTACAATTTATGATAGGATTTGGAGCCACATTTTGGGCAAACAAACATTCGCATTATAGCCATAGTTCTCGCCTGGTTGAGAGATACTGCCGGAGTTCGTACTGGGGACAATATTTCGTATTGAGAACGGGACGAAGCAAGCTTCTGAATATTGTGACTCCAAATCATTTAGGATTTCAAGTTAAAAAGTGTAATCCACCATGGAGGAGGATTACACTCAACAAAGTAAGATGGTGTCAAATATCCCCGCTCCGCAACGTTGCTGTGACCGGCTGAACAACCGTTTTACGTCCGCTCAGGTATATGTAGCTCAAAATTGACAACAGGATGACCGCGCCACCAATTAAAGTCGCGACAGGAGGCCGCTCACTGAAAAATATAAACGCCCAAAGAGGAGCCAAAACAGCGCTGATCAGCGTAAGAGTCGCCATCTCTGCAACAGGGATAAATCTTGAAGAAATGGCGTTGAGCACGCGTCCAAGTGGTGCAGACGCCACCCCCATGCAGCCCATGATCAGCCATGTCTGAGTACTGTAATTGGAAGGGGTTGCCGGAATAAACATTACAAGAGCTATAAAGAAACCACCCAAGCCAACCACAGCAAAACGGCTCATCGCCTTGTAACGCCTCCAGAGAGAACCGTTCAGGCCCAAACAAATAACCGTTACTACAGCGAGTCCGTCACCAAGTAAACTTCCACCTCCCAATGAACCGTTCACGACAATAAAAATACCGCACATTACCCCGACAATAGCTAATAGCAACAATTTGCTGGATTTTTCCTTCAAAAAGAGCCATGAAGCCAAAGCCGTGAAAACCGGGCGAGCACTCATAATAAGAACGGTGTTGGCGACGGAAGTATGCTTTATACTCAACACAAAGGTTGAAGCACTGCCAACAATAAGAAGAGCAGAAAAAACTATCGGCCAACCTCCTTCCAACAGCGTTTGCACCAAACCTTTTTTGCTCGTAACTTGAATGACCAAAGCCATGGAAATGGCAGAAAACATTCCGAACAAAAAAGCAGTGTCAAAACCACCGGCCCCCGACAACCGTATGAATACAGAATCAAAACTGAGGAGCAAGCCGCCCCCTAAAGCTGCAAATCGTCCCTTGTTTCTTGAATTACTCGGCAGTATTTCCTTTACGAAAGACATATCCATCATGTACTCCTTGTTAAAATCATACCGGTAGGTATGATTACTGCCCCACATCAAAACAGCTGTCAACAAAATCATACCAGATAGTATGATTGTGTTTCAGGAGAGCATTTCAATGAATAGAAAGAAAGTGAAAAAAGAAAAAAAACAGCAGGATATTCTTCAGGCGGCAACAGATATTTTTTTAAATGAAGGATTTCTTGGTGCAAGTATGGATAAAATTGCTATGCGTGCCGGAGTGACCAAGCAAACCGTTTACCGATATTTCGAATCCAAGGAAGTTCTATTTCAAGCCGTATTGGAGGCTCAAAGAGGGGACATTGACAGCCAATTTCAGCAAGAACTGGATAGAGAAGCCCCAATGGAAGCTCTTACGATGTTCTCCATAGGCTTTCTTGAAATGCACATGTCGGAATCACATTTGGCAGTGATCCGATTGCTGGTAGCAGAAGGGCCGAGAGCGCCGGAATTGACTCGAGCATTTTTTGCCGTGGGCCCAAAAAAGACAAAGGAACGTTTGATGGAATTCTTCACGACAAGATTTAAGGTTGCTGACCCGGAGTATACAGTCAAAATGCTACTGAGTACCCTGCTTTCCTTGCGCATGAATGTCCTTGTCGGCTTGCGTCCAATCCCGACAAAAGAAGAGTTGGTGCATCACGCAAAACGAAGCATTGCCGTATGCATAGAAGGGCTAGTCATACAACGCTCAAAAAAGACTTAATTAGATGTAAACCAACTTCTTGATCAAACATTCTCAAAACATATACTAATACAAATCTTACCAGTATATAAAAAAATGTTAATCTATTTACGTCAGCAATATTTTAAGATTCATTCTTTTTTTTATCCTCATAATAAAAATGTTCTCCCATGGTTGTCTTGCTGTAATCTCCATCATTATTCATCAACCGCTGTAAAGAATAAATATATGGGAAAAAACGAATATGATTGTTAAACCCATAACGATATTCTCGTTCTCGAGGGACGACAAGAATTAGTCTTTTTTTACATACCCTCCGCATTTCTTGTATCATTTTAGTTGGATTAAGAACATGTTCAAGAACAGCCGCACTGACCACCGTATCAAATTCACAATCGTCAAAAGGCAAACTTTCTGCATCACCTTCGATATAATGAAGATTTCTATTTTTTACGTTTTTTAAATTCTTATTTAATGAAATGTCTATACCTGTAATATTAGCCCCACCTTCTGAAAGAATTTTTGCTAAAAAGCCGTTACCGCAACCGACGTCTAAGACAGATTGTCCAACAATATTTTTCTTTATAAAATCAACACCATGTACAGTAATATCGATTTTGCGGTCATAGCCAATAAATCTATTGTAATGGTCGTTAAATTCGATGGAACTTATATATCCCTTTTGTCTAAAATTGTTAAAAAAATCAACCCGGTTTCCCAAACCTACTTTTAATGGGATTGTCATAAATAATTTAGAATCCCGAATAATCGGAGGAAGAAGGTTGTCGAGACAATAGCGAACAAATTTTGTAAATCCAGCAGAAAGAATAAACTTCTTCATAGTAAAGTCCTCAAACGACCTCTTTTAATATAAAACAGATACCAGAGCATCAAAGAGAATTACCAAGATGTTCTACGAGGGAAAACCCAAAATTTTGCTAAAAGATAAGACACAAACGTTGTTATACACACCGTAGCAGCGGAAGTGATTGAGTACGAAAACTCCATAACGTTATACAGAAAAAATGTAAAAAACTGCATCAAAAGTATATTAACCAACGAACGCACAGCATATCTAGGAATACTTTTCATATGTGCTACGTTTGATCTAAAAGTAAAATGTCTATTAACAAAGTACGCAACTACTATTTGAACGCAGTTCGCAATAAAGGTTGAAAGCCATGGAAGAATATTCATTTGAAATAAAATATTACTAACCACAAAAAATATAACAACAAAAACAAATCCAGCAATGATATATCTAACAAGTTCTTCAAAATCATTTCTAATGACCAACTTTAACATACTAACGCAACCAAGTTTTAACTACAGTGCGCATAAAAAAGAATCCATACCTAACATCTTTTCCTTTTTTGCTTTGCCCAAAGCTACGCTTCTGGACGGATATCGGCCTTTCACAAATCCGTGCCCCATTTTTTGCGGCCTCAATGATCATCTCAGCCGTATGATATTGACTTTGAAGCAATTGCCATTCTCGTAATTTTTGAATTCGGATAGCTCGATATCCAGAAGCGCAATCCGTAATCTTTGTACCCTGCAAAAAATTAATTATACCATTAAACACGTAAAGCCCGACGGAGCGAACAGAACTTACTTTTTCAAAATCCCCCAAATGCCGGGAACCTATTACTAAATCAGCATCGCCCTCAATGATTGGCATTACCAGATTTTCCAGATCACTGGGATCGTGCTGGTTATCTCCATCCATCGTAATCACAGCGATGCCATCATTTTTTTGGGCCAAAGAAAACCCAGTTAACAGGGCTACCCCTCCACCAAGATTAGTTGGCAACGATGCGGATGAACAGCCATTCATACGGGCAACATCAAGAGTATTGTCCGTACTTCCGTCGTCAATAATTGTCGTAACAACATTAACTCCACAAATTTGAGGCGGGATTTTGGGGAGAAGCTCTTTAAGATTCTTAGCTTCATTAAGTACAGGAATAACAATCCAAATAGAGTGAGGAGAAATTTCTTTTGAAGAATGGAAACTGTTTTCTCCAAGACTAATAGCTATATTTTTCAAAGTTTGTTTGGTCTTGTAACTCTTTGCTCTCTCCCAGAAAAAAAGCAAAAATAAAAACAAAATGCATATAAGTTGAATCGTTACGATTCGTCCAAATTCAACATTATTCAGTGAAAGCAAAGCCGCGGGGAAAGTCATCATGCCTGGAAATGCAGAAACACACATCAAGCCCAAACTCAAAAGCAAAGGAAGCAGCTGACTGCCTCGAACCTCCCTTTTTTTACGCCTTTGTCGTAAAACAAAAACAAAAAAAATAAATCCTATCAAAAAACCAAAGAATCTTAAACCAAACATTAAAAACTCACAGTGCCTATAAGTTGGATATTTTATAAATGGCTAACACCATACGCGGAGCTTCGTCTACAGAGATTAATTTATATCTATTTTCAAATTTATCATTAAACTGAGAGGGGAAATCTATATTCTTATTATGGGAAACTCTGCGCCATATAGCCAAATAATCTGCTGAAAGTGGTGTTTTCCTTGAGTTTACAACTTCAAGAGAAGAAGAAAAAGGATCATTGGTACTAAATCTTTTTGCGACCGTTGGACTAACTTGTTGAACTTGAAAACCCAATCCCTGAACAGACAACTTGGTCCAGATTAAACCGCGAATGGTATCAGTTGCGATTACTGCACCGGGTACAAAATTTTTGAATAGATAGTGTCGATCCAACCTGAATGGGCACAATGCATTTTGCACGTAGTTATCAATTGTTAATGATTTCCATATTCGAACGAAAGAGGCATTTGAAATGAGAAAAAATACAAAAACAATGCTTGCTCCCCAAACAACAGTATCTTTTCTGTACATTTTCAGGCGAGGCCAAATATCAAACTTCATTGCAACAACAATAAAGTATAAAAACAAAGTGAAAAAAAGAAGATATGTTCCAGGACGGGTGACCCATCCCTTTTGGAAAAGTAAAATAATTTGAAGAATAAAGGAAATAACTACAAAAAAATACAACCGTTTCTCTTTTGAACGCACGGAAGGGGATAAAATAGACAAGACACCTAAAATATATATAGTTAAAGAATTCTGAACATTTAGAGCTTTCAACTGATTCCAAAAAATGTTCAACGAGGGTAAAGTGGCTCGGGAATGGTTGGTGTAAAATAAGTCAAGTCCTCCTTGAGCCCAAAAATAACATCCGACACAAGGGAAAAAACCACAACCTAATAATACTCCATTTTTTATATAACTCTTTATGCCCTTTGTATTATTAAAAAGCAGCGGCCAAAAAGGGAGAAAAATTATAATCTGATTGCGAAGCCAAAAAGATGCTCCAAGCATTAATCCTATGAATAAAGGATTATTTTTTTTCTGTATGGTTAAAAAAAGAGAAACACTTACTACGAAGAAAAAGGGCACCTCGGATAAAGGACGTGCCATTGCCCCCGCAAAAGAATGGCAAGCAGAAAGCAGCAAACAGGCAAAAATAGCCCACTGTTCACCTAAATATCTCTCAAATATACGAAATAAAAAATATATTGTCCCTATAAAACATGGCAAACTAACCAACAAAATGACAATATAAGGCTCATGGATATCGGTAATTTTTGAAGCGAGTCCTGCTAAGATGCTAAAGCCATTATTTGCATACCTGTCTGAAAAAGCAGCGAATCCGGCGTCCCAAAAATCAAGACCGATGCGTAAATAAATCGCAATATCTATTTTATCAGAAACTCCGCGTAAAACTTTCCCCCAAAAAGCGATGACGGAATAAATCAAAACCAACGCCAAGAGGCCATGACGTCTCAAATCAAACATACGATTTTTTGATACCCAAAAATTTACCATCGACTTCTTCCAATAATGACATCCTGCCGAATCGCTGCTGAATAATGATCAACAATACTAAATAAGTTACTTAAAATTTCTTCTGTTAAATAATGGGGTTGAACGCCCAACTCAAGTAGTCCCTGATAGGATGGATTATAGTAATGGTCTTCTGCCTCTTTGCGCGGATTAGGAATTTCTTTTATTTTAACATCGTAGCCAAGCTTTTTGCCTGTGCTAGCGACAAGCTCCGCAAGTTCATTTACAGAAAACGTTTCCATTATCTGATTAAAAATTCGCAGCTCACCATTTTTTGGAGGATTGAGGACAGATTTTTCAACGCATTGTAGAGTATCTTTTATGTTGAGATAGCCACGAGTTTGTCCGCCTTTCCCGTATACAGTCAATGGATGTCCTACGACAGCCTGCACTATAAATCTATTAATGATTGTTCCGAATATTTCATCATAATTAAAAATTGTTTTTAAACGAGAGTCTAGCTCTGATTGATCAGTCTCAATTCCATAAACGGGACCTTGCATCAAATCGGTAACCCTCAGATCCCACATCCTAACTCCAAGCCAAAGCAAATCAGTGTCCATAATTTTGGTTGTATGATATAGAGAACTGGCTTGCCTAGGGAACAAAAATTTGTCCTCACGCCCCTTATGGTTAATTTTTAGCCATCCTTCTTCAATATCAATATTGGGAGTGCCATATTCTCCCATGGTGCCAAGTTTCACTAAAGGTGTTGTCGGAGAAAAATCTCTTAAAGCAAACATGAGATTGTTTGTTACTCGAAGGTTGTTGACCAGAGTAAGATCGGCATAGTTATAGTTCAGCATTGAATATGGAGCTGAAGGCTGTTCTGCATAATGAACAACCACGTCTGGAAGTCCCGTAAAATCTGAATCTATACACCATTGATACTCTGCCTGACCATCAAAAAGGGATCGCATGCAATCAGGTTTGGCGAGGTCTCCAATAACAACCTTAATTTCTTGCCCTGTGAGTTCATACCAAATTTTAGCACGTTGGCTCAAAGTTGGAACAGGATATAGCATACCAACATCAAGCTGATCACAAGAATGGCGGCGAAAATAATTATCTACAGCTGTAACCTTATGACCAAGCGATGCAAAATGCATGGCGGTTGGCCACCCCAAATAGCCATCAGCTCCCAAAATTAAAACATGCAAAACGTTTTCTCCTATTATTGACTAAATAGCATTAGCCAACAGGCCGTGCTGTTCTAAGAAAGAAAGCAACTCATGGTGTGTCATTAATTTTTCACGAGAAGAATCGTAGGCAGTGGGCACAGTCTCAGAGGCTACCCCTAGGTAACTATAATCAATCTTTTTAAAATTACTCAACAGTGCCGGTTTAACGACAAAATAATCTTCTAATTCGATTGTTCGGCGGGTCTCCTCACTAGTCATTAATTCTTCGTACAATTTTTCGCCAGGTTTCGAACCTATAACTGAAATTTCAATATCTTCAGGACGAAAACCGTAGCGAGGAGCTAAGACTTCAATCATAACTTCTGCAAGAGTTTTTATACTAATGGCAGGCATTTTGGTAACAAAGACCTCACCGCCACGAGCCAAACCTATAGAATTGATAACAAGATTTACGCTCTGACGAATAGACATAATGAAACGTGTCATGCGCTCATCTGTTAGAGTCACTGGCCCACCATTTTTAATCTGCTCGTGAAAAAGAGGAATCACAGAACCATGTGAACCAAGCACGTTACCAAAGCGAGTTGATGAAAAAACAGTTTCATGGGAATGAGCGTTAGCAGCCGAAAAAAGCCGTTCTCCCATAAGTTTTGAAGCCCCCATAACACTGGTCGGGTTAACGGCTTTGTCCGAACTTGTAAAAACAACTTTCTTCACCCCATTATCAATAGCAGATCTAATAATGTTATTTACGCCGAGTATGTTCGTTTGAATTGCTTCACCAGGAGATTGTTCGCATAGAATTACATGCTTATAAGCTGCTGTGTGGATTACTAAATCGATATTTCTAAAACGAGTTTGCAATGCATCTAAATCACGAACATCACAAAGATAAAATGAGATATCATTCCGATCTCGAAACTCTTCCATGAGAGCAAAAAGAGCACTTTCATTGTTATCCAACACAACCAAATTTTTTATATTGTATTCTGATGTCAATTGTCTAAGTAGTTCTCTACCGACAGTACCACAACCTCCAGTCAACAAAAGCTTTTGATCTTCAAACATTTTGCCTCGCAAGCAAGTTAAAAACACAATATTTTAAATTAATTCCCCATAAATTTGTTAGGCTATTTTCTGCAAACAAATAACTAGAGAAACCATATATTACTTATCAAAAGTTAAGAACTATCAACAAGCCAAGCAACAACTAATCACAGCGCCTTACAATACAACTTTATGAAAAATACAATCCCCTTACAATTAAGCCTTTTAATAATTAATTAAAGGCTCATTGTAAGAACAATTTGATCCTTACTATTTTAATGCATATCATAATGTTCAACAAAAAAAGGGTTAAGACGTTTTTGTCCTAACCCCTAAAATATGGCGGAGAGGGTGGGATTCGAACCCACGTACGGGCTATTGACCCGTAACTCGATTTCGAGTCGAGCGCGTTACGGCCGGACTTCGCTACCTCTCCACATTTGTTAGCACACAGTGCTGTCAAGCGGAGGATGTTTATAAACAGACTTGGCATAGTATGCAAGCGGGAATTGCCTCAATGTTTCCGACGTTTGAGAAAAAAACGCTTGAGTACTGCGGAACATTCGTCTTTCTGCACACCGCCAACATACCACATATGATGATTCGCAAAGGGCAGGGAATGGCCCTCAACGTTGGAAACCAATGCTCCTGAACGAGGATCGGCGGCCCCAAAAACAACACCGGCCACGCGCGCATGGATTAGCGCCCCTACACACATGACACACGGCTCCAACGTCACAACAAGTATCGTGTTTGTCAGCCTGTAATTACCAGCAGCTTCAGCAGCGTGACGTAGGCACAATACTTCCGCATGCGCAGTAGGGTCATGCAAACTGATAGGTTGGTTATGCGCACGCGCCAACAATTCCCCCGAGGAAGAAAACAGGGCGGCCCCAACAGGCGACTCGCCCACGGCAGCAGCACGAAACGCTTCTTCAAGCGCCACGTCCATAAAACCGCGCCACGAACAATCCTGTGGTGGTTCAGGAACGGCCATACATTGCACGTAAAAACCTACAGCGCCTTGAGGTAATTTACACCGCCTGCCAGCAAGGCCGTCCCGATCTGATCATTCACCTCGCCACGCGTCCAATGTGGATGATTGGTCGTATGGTTGAAGGCTTCAGGGTGGGGCATAAGTCCCAAAATACGTCCTGAAGGATCAGTCAAACCGGCAATTGCTAAAGGCGATCCATTAGGATTAAATGGAAATTCTTGTGTAGGCTCTTTTGTTTCAGGGTTGATATATTGTAAAGCAATCAAATTGTTTGTCTTAATTTTTTCAAGTAGAACTTCATCTTTTGGAATAATTTTTCCTTCACCATGACGAACGGGAACATACAAAGACTCAATCCCCTTGGTAAACACGCACGGAGAATCGGCATTGGGTTTAAGGTGAACCCAACGATCTTCATAGCGACCAGAATCATTATAGGAGAGAGAAACCTGGCGTTCAAAATATTTTCCGCCAACAGCCGGAAGTAAGCCAAGTTTCACAAGCAGCTGAAAACCATTACAAATACCGAGAATAATGCCACCGCGATCAAAAAAGGCTTTGAGCTGATCCAGCAGGGCCTTGCCATCTTCCGTTTCAGACCAACGCCATCTATGTGCAGCCGCCTGTGCGGCCCCAAGGTCATCACCATCCAAAAAACCACCAGGAAAAATCAAATAATTATAGTCATCCATCCGCGCATGACCCGCGGAAAGGTCTGAAAAATAAACGATATCTGCTGAATCAGCACCAGCTTCCCGAACAGAGTGTGCGCATTCCTGTTCACAATTGGTGCCATATCCGGTAATAACAAGCGCGTTGACGCGGGCCATTTAAGTGTCCTCCCGATATTGACATTGCAGAGCGGCCTTGCAAAATAAGCGAAGTACCTCGCCGTTGGGGAGTACATACGTGTGCCCAAGGCGACAGTCAATAAAGCAATAGTTCACGCCGCCACGCGGCTTTCCAGTTTATTTTCAAAGGATTAACCAAGGAGCCAATCTCCAGATGCAAACCAAGTTCATATTCATTACAGGCGGCGTACTCTCTTCACTCGGAAAAGGGCTTTCCGCCGCGTCCATTGGAGCGCTGCTTCAGGCGCGCGGTCTAAAAGCGACCATTCAGAAGCTTGATCCATACATTAACGTGGACCCGGGCACCATGAATCCCTTCCAGCACGGAGAAGTGTACGTTACTGACGACGGCGCAGAGACCGATTTGGACTTGGGGCATTATGAGCGCTATCTCGATGTCCCCATGAGCCAGCGCAACAACTACACTTCCGGCTCCATCTATAACACAGTTATAGAAAAGGAACGTCGCGGAGATTACCTTGGCGGCACAGTTCAGGTTATCCCTCATGTGACCAACCAGATCAAGGAAGCCGTCCTGAACATGCCCAAAGACGAGGATGTTGCACTTATCGAGATCGGCGGCACTGTGGGCGACATCGAAGGTTTGCCATTCCTCGAAGCCATCCGCCAACTCAAGAACGACGTGGGTAAGGAAAATGTACTTTACATACACCTGACACTCGTTCCATACCTTCGGGCTGCCGGTGAGTTAAAAACAAAGCCTACCCAACACAGCGTCAAGGAGCTGCGCAGTATCGGAATCCAGCCGGATATCATCATCTGCCGCTCGGAAGTTGAATTGGATACCGACCTCAAACGCAAAATTGCGCTATTCTGTGATGTTGATCCCGATGCCGTGTTCAGCGCCGTGGATGTAAAAAGCATCTACGAACTGCCCCTGAAATTTTACGAGCAAGGTGTTGACCAAAAAATCGCCATTTTGCTCAAACTTCCGGCCAAAAATGCCCACTTGCATCCCTGGGAATCCTTGGTACACACGCTCAAAAACCCGGAAGGCTCGGTCAAAATCGGCATTGTTGGTAAATATGTCGACCTCACGGAAGCATACAAATCCCTGCACGAAGCTTTGATCCATGGTGGCGTAGCCAACAATGTCAAAGTCGAACTTGAGTACGTGAATTCGGAAAAAGTCACGGCTAAGAACGTAGAAAAGAAAATGGCTGGATTGGATGGAATCCTGGTTCCGGGAGGCTTCGGTTCTCGCGGAGTGGAAGGAAAAATTCTGGCCATCAAACATGCTCGTGAAAACAAAATCCCGTTTTTCGGAATCTGTCTAGGCATGCAGTGCGCTTGCATTGAATACGCGCGCAACGTACTGGACATGGAAGGAGCCAACTCCGAAGAATTCGACTTGAGCACCCCGTATCCGATCATCTACCTGATGAAAGAGTGGTATGATTTCCGCACTAAAAAAACGGAAGTACGCGATGAATCCTCGGAAAAAGGCGGAACCATGCGTCTTGGCGCATATCCCTGCAAACTCAAAAAAGACACCAACGCCTTTACGGCTTACCAACTTGCAAATGTTGAGGAACGTCACCGTCACCGCTACGAGTTCAACAACAAATTCATCGAGGATTTCTCCAAAGGCGGAATGGTTCTTTCAGGCACCGCCCCGGATGAATCTTTGGTAGAAATTGTTGAAATCCCAGATCATCCTTGGTTCCTGGGCTGTCAATTCCACCCGGAATTCAAATCAAACCCCATGCGCCCTCATCCGCTTTTCCGGGACTTCATTAAAGCGGCTAAAACGGAAAAAGAGAAAAAGTAGTTCGCATGAACAACGCGAAACTTTATGACACATGCACACAAGGGCCGTTCATCATTGCCGGCCCTTGTGTGATTGAAAACCGGGAGATAGCACTTTCAACGGCTCGCTCTATCAAAGAAGTTGCAGAGCGGTTGGAGATGACCATCATCTACAAAAGCTCATTTGACAAAGCCAACCGAACATCCGCGTCAAGCTTTCGTGGACCGGGCATGGAAAAAGGGCTTGAAATTCTGGCTGAAGTCAAACGCGAATCCGGATTGCCGGTGATCACGGACATTCACTGGCCGGAACAAGCACAACAAGTTGCTGAGGTTGCCGACGTTCTACAAATACCTGCCTTCCTTTGCCGCCAGACCGATCTTTTGGTAGCTGCGGCAAAAACCGAGAGCATCATCAACATCAAAAAAGGCCAATTCCTTGCCCCGTGGGACATGCAAAACGCTGTGGAGAAAGTCCGTGCTGCTGGCAATGACAAGGTCTGGCTCACGGAACGAGGCTCTACTTATGGCTACAACAATCTTGTGGTAGACTTTCGATCAATGCCCATTATGACAGGCTTTGACGTTCCTGTTGTGTTCGATGCAACCCATTCGGTTCAATTGCCGGGTGGACAGGGTGGATGTTCCGGCGGTCAACGAGAATATGTACCAGTGCTTGCCCGTGCGGCAGTAGCGGCTGGCGCTTCTGGAGTTTTTATGGAAGTTCACCCCGACCCGGATAAAGCGTTATGCGATGGCCCTAACAGCCTCCAACTTGACGACTTCG
>Ga0207831_100258_pt1 | contig 23314 bp, 19 predicted proteins | sample TtanPargueraPR_7_FD_187741 | JGI IMG/M metagenome (GOLD analysis project Ga0207831, IMG submission 187741) | Aerobic enrichment media microbial communities from Bioluminiscent Bay, La Parguera, Puerto Rico - Tt and M1 (2) (SPAdes) | ecosystem: Environmental > Aquatic > Marine > Unclassified ... | reverse complement strand
ATTTCGTCGGTATCGCTTAGTCCGCCGGAGTCTGTGGTTTCTGCGGTGATGGTGTGTGTGCCGTCGCTGTAGCTTGTTGTATCCCAGTTATACGATGTTCCAGTTGTTTTTAGTGATCCATCGATGTAGATTTCTGCAGGCAGTGTTCCATCTTCTGGGTCTGTTGCAGTGACTGAGATGGTGATGCTTCCTGAGACAGTCGCACCATTGTTTGGATTGGTGATGGCAACTGTTGGTGCAGTATTTCCTCCTCCTCCGTTAGTAACTGTGACTGTTACTGTATCCGTGATTCCTCTTGCGGAGGCTGCAATGGTGTGGGTTCCGTCACTGTAGCCAGTTGTATCCCAGTTGTAGCTTAGGCCGGTTGCAACACTTGCTCCATCTATAGTTATTGTTGGATTGTAATTGGAGTTGATTGTTATTTGTACTGTTCCGCTGAGTTCAGCACCATTTGTCGGACTTGTGATGATGACATACGCACCAGGCTTTCCCCTTGCCTGTGGGTTGTTTTGTATGCCATTGCTGGTAATGACTCCTTTCAAATCTTTTTCTTCTACAAATCGTCGTTCTTGGTAGATCTGTGTTTCTGCGTTGTATTCTCCGACAATACCAGGTAGCATGCTAGCTAGGAACATACACACTAAAAGTATCGTCATTATTTTTCTTATTTTCATTTTTTCCCTTCCAATAATATGTGTCTTATTTGTCCCCCACCAAAATTGTTTGAGGGCGAACAGCTAAGCAATATTTCTTAACAGGGAATTTCTTTTATAGGTATCGCAATATCCTGTTTTTCTTAAGACGATACAGTTTTGTAATCAAAGGAAAAATACGTTGTTATACAAAGAAAAAATTGATGATGTTTGTCTTGCATAATTTAATTATTCTTATCTATCTTAAGCTATGAAGATAAAAAATAAAATACAAGTTGAGTAGTTATGATTTGATCTTCTTAATCAAAAATGCATAACAAAACTCGTTGCCAGGCATAATTTAAAAGAGACCTCTTAAATGAACATATTGTTTGTAAAAACAAGTGGTGAATAGTTGAGCATGTCAAAAATGTAATACGGTTTTTACCGAAAAGATTAAGCACCTTTATTGTTTTCATTTTTTTTGGCTTTGGGGTTTTAAAAAATTTTGTAGTGGGGAGAAGAAGATGGATGAGTATTGCGATTCTTCAGCAGACGCTGGTGCAGATGTCGACTCGGTTGTGAAACATTCAAATGATGATATGACTACTCAGGCTTGGTCAGATCAGAAAAAAGCTGAGTTTCGTGATGTACATAGAAGTATTTTCTCAGGCGAAGGTGTTGCTCTTTGTTTGTTTGGTGATGATTTTCGTATTTTGAATTGCAATATCACATTTGCTAAGATAACAGGTTATGACAAATCCGAACTATTACAAATGTATTGGTATGACTTAATTGAGGAAGATGTAGAGGAGTTAATGTCAACAGCAAAACAAAATGAGTATAATCCTGACCATTCTGTTTCTGAATTCAAATGTACGATTTTAACTAAGCAAGGGGAGAGTCGGTTTGTTCATGTGAATCTTATTCGTAGGCCAGCAGCATCAGGGATTCTTGTCTCTGTGTTTGATATGACAGAGCTTAAAAGAAAAGAGAAAAATCTCCTGCGTACCAAGAGGATTTCTCAAGCGTTGATGAATTCACCAACGGTTGCAACCGCGATAATTAAAACTGATGGGACATTGGTTGATTTAAATGGGGTCACCGCCAGTCGTTTTAAAATGTCTGTTGAGGAGATGAGAGGAAAAAATATTTGGAATTTTTTGCCAGAAGATATAAAACTTACACGTCAAAAAAAGGTTGCTGAAGCTTTTGAAAGAGGCTGTAGTGTTCGTTTTACAGATTGCAGAGGTGGAATCTATAATGATAATGTGATAACCCCAATTCAAGAGGACTATTTTGATGAACCATTGGTGTTGATTTCAGCAAGTGATATCACACAATATGTGCTTAGTAAGCATCAAAAAGATATTTTACTTGATTCAATGACGGAGTTGTTTTGTTTTTATGACCTTGACCTAAAAATCCTTTGGGCTAACAGGGCAGCTGCTAAATCTTTGGGTCTTAGCAATAAAGAGATTATTGGAAGGCATTGTTATGAGCTGTGGAATCAAGATGATGTTCCTTGTACCGATTGCCCCTTGTTAAAAGCAAAAGAGTCAGGAAAAAAAGAAAAGGTTGAACGTAAGACTCCTGACGGTCGCTATTGGCAACTATTTGGCTATCCTGTTTTTAATGAAAATGGTGAGCTCTTTGGACTTATAGAATTGGGCGTGGATATCTCTAAAAGAAAAATTGCAGAGCAGCAGGATTTTGAACTTAAACAAAACCTCGAATTAATCTCGGATTATACAATAGATTTAGAGTTGTGGATTGATGTAAACGGCAATCTCATTTGGTGTAATAAGGCAATTGAAGATTTCACTGGCTTTTCTAAGCAGAAAGCTTGTTCTATGTCTCCAAATCAGTTTATTATCGAAGATCAACGCGAATTTTTCAATCAGCTTCTTCAAAAAAGTCTTGATGAGAGATTATCTTTTCAAAACATTGATTTGACACTAGTAAAAAAGAATAATGAAACTTGTCAAATCTCAGCATCTTGGCAGCCCATTTATGGATATGACAAACAATGGAAGGGAATCAGGGCTTCCTTTAGAGATGTTACTGAGAAAAAAAGAATACAATCCCTTTTAGATCAGAGTAATAAAAAATTAATTCAAATCTTGGGGGCCATGGATGAGCTCATCTACATTTCAGATTTGAGGACATATGACCTCCTCTATGTCAATGATGCAGGGAAAAAATTTTGGGGAGAAGACTTTGAAGGCAAGAAGTGTTATGAGTATCTTCAGGACCGTTCAGCTCCTTGTCCATTTTGCACAAACCATATTATAACTAACAATGTAGGTGAATCATACATTTGGGAATTTCAAAACGAGATTACTAATCATTGGTATCGTTGTATTGATAGGGCAATTGAATGGATAGATGGTCGCCAGGTACGCTTTGAACTAGCAATAGATATCAACGATAAAAAAATCATTGAAAATCAAATTCGTGAAAGTGAAGAGAAGTTTAGGCAGATTGCAGAAAATATTGAGCAGGTGTTGTATCTCTATGATCCTAATAATGATGAATTTTTATTTGTCAGTCCTTCATATGAAAAAGTCTGGGAGATGCCTGTTGAGGAAGTGATGAAGGATTCACTTGCTTTTGCTAGAGTGGTTCATCCCGATGATAGGGAGGCTTTTGATGAGGCATGTCGTGGTGAACATGAGGAGGGAAAATATTTCAATCTGAAGTATCGCATTGTGATGCCTGATGGTCGGGTGAAGTGGATTTGGAGTCGTAATTTCCCAGTTTTAGGCAAACAGAGAACAGTTGGCATTTCAGAAGACATCACATTGTTAACGGAGACTCAGAAGAAATATCGCACCTATATTGATAGTGCTCCCGATGGCGTTGTGGTGGTTGATGAGAATGGAAAATATCTAGAAATCAATGAGGCAATGTGTAAAATCACAGGTCGCTCTAAAGAAGAACTCTTATCTATGTCGATTCAGGACACTGCAGTCGATGAAGGTAAAGAGTTAGCGTATAACCATTTTGATAAACTCAAAAAAGAAGGATCAAGTTTTGGTGAAAGCATCTTTTTACATCATGATGGCTCAAAACGTTGGTGGAACATTGATGCGGTTAAATTATCTGAAAACAGATATCTTGGCTTTATCCAGGATATTACAGATCGTAAGAGGTTTGAAGCAGAAATTGAGCAGAAAAACAAAGAACTCAGTCGTATTAATCAGTTAAAATCTAATTTTTTGAACGTGACTAGTCATGAGCTAAGAACTCCTATGACTGCGATGAGTGGATATCTGCAGATGATGAAAAACAACCTGTTAGGGGAGGTAACTGATGATCAGCAGGAAGCAATTGATATTATTCTTCGTAATGCTAATCGTTTGGACAGTCTTGTTGATGATATTTTAGATACGTCTCGTCTTGAATCGGGAACCATGAAATTCCTTCCTCAAAAGACAATGGTTGATCAAGTATTAGATGAGATCAAAAAAACCATGAGAAGCGAGGCTGAAGCAAAACAGATTACGATTGAGATTGAAGTTTCTCCGGGTCTACCGATACTTACGATTGATCCAGATAGAATAAAACAGGTCATCATTAATTTGGTGAAAAATGCTATCAAGTTTTCTTCTGAACAATCGACAATAACGATTCAGGTAAAAGATGGTGGAGAGTGTGTCATTTTCAGTGTGATTGACGAGGGTCGTGGTATTCCAAAAGAAAAAATAGACCATGTCTTTGATGTATTTTATCAGGTTGAATCAGGAATTGATCGATCGTATGGTGGCACGGGCCTTGGTCTTACAATCTGTAAAGGTATTGTGATTGGTCATGGTGGTAAGATTTGGGTTGAAAGCGTTGAAGGAGAAGGTTCAATCTTTTCCTTTTCATTACCAAAGGTTCCGGTAAGCGATGTTGAGGGTAATTTCCAAAAGATTGATTTGTTTAATCTAAATTGATTAATGTTAGGAGAAGATGACCGATTTAACCAGTGCTAGAGCCTTAATCTTTGGGATGAGGTGAGCTGGTATTTTTTCTTCAGTGATGACAAAGAGTCGTGGTTCTTCATTTATTTCAAAGTCATCAACAATTGCTTGTCGTATGCTGATGTTTTCTTCTGCAATAATGCTTGCAACTTGTGCAAGTATACCTGGTTGGCTTGCAGCATTTGGTATGATTTCAAGCACGTCCCATCCAAGTTCTTGTGCCATGTCTCGTAGATGGCAGGTTGGTCTGAGTTGGGTGAATATTTTGGTGAGTTTTTCGTGTTTTTTGATGGTTTCAATAGTTGCTTTGACAGCTCGTCTGTCGAGATTGAGACCTCGTGCTATTTTTGAGTCTGAAAGTTCTATTGGTCCACAGTAGATGCTGTTGTTGTGTAGGTGTAAGCCATACTCAAGCATTTTTTGTGCAATTTTTTTCTGTTTTGGGTAGTCGTCAAAGTAGTGTGTGATCTCTTTCCACATGGTAGAGATGAGATGGTTTTTCCGCGTATTTAAATGTTATTCTTTGTAGGTCTGAAAAAGGTATTAATGTACAATTTTGTACTTTAATGTACAAAAATGAAAAGTATTAAATAGGTGCAAAGCAATAACAAAAATGTGGACAACATGCCGACAACAAAAATCTCACTGCAGCCCGACGACCTACCAAAAAAATGGTACAACATACTTCCAGACCTGCCAAAGCCATTTCCCCCCCATAAAGACCCAGAGGATGGACCGAGCAGATTGCAGAATCTGCCCAACATCTTCACAAAAGAAGTCCTCAAGCAAGAAATGGCCCAAGATCGATACATCCCAATACCAAGACAAGTCCGAGAACTCTACATTCAATCAGGAAGACCGCGTCCACTTTATCGAGCAAAAAGACTAGAAAAAGCGCTCAAAACACCTGCAAAACTCTACTATAAAAGTGAATTCTACAGCCCAACAGGAAGCCACAAGATAAACACAGCAATTCCCCAAGCATTTTATGCCAAACAAAATGGAATAGAAAGAATGGTCACAGAAACCGGAGCTGGCCAATGGGGAACAGCATTAGCTTATGCATGCACTCTCATGAGATTAGACTTAACCGTATATTGGGTCAGAGCGGCATCCAAATGGAAAAAATCAAGAAGGAATTTTATGAAGCTTCTTGGTGCAGAAGTTTTTGATTCTCCAAGCACCAATACAAAGATTGGAAAAGAATTGCTAAAAAAAGACCCAAATCATGTAGGATCACTTGGAATTGCAATAGCAGAAGCAGTCCAAGATGCGCAAAAAGACCCAACGGCAACCTACAGTTTGGGTTCAGTGCTCAATCATGTGCTGCTTCATCAGACAATCATTGGTTTAGAATGTAAAAAACAGTTCAAACTTATTGACGAATACCCTGATGTTGTTATCTCTTGTCTTGGCGGCGGAAGTAATTTTGGCGGCCTGGCAATTCCTTTCATGAGAGATCGTCTTCTTAAAAAAAGACCCATACGATTCATTGCAGCACAAAGTGAAGCAGCACCAAATCTGACTGGCCAATATCGCTATGATTTTGGCGATTATGCAGAGCAAACACCTCTTCTGAAGATGTGTACGCTTGGCCATAGAACCAGCTTTCCACCAATAAAAGCAGATGGTCTGCGCTATCATGGTGCAGCACCAATAATTAGTGCACTACGCAATCAGGGCCTCATCGACACTATCATCTATCCTCATGATGAAGACTATGTGTTTTCTAAAGCAAAACTCTTCATCCAATCCGAGGGATTTTTACCTGCCCCAGAATCTGCCTACAGTATCGCAGCAGCAATAGATGAAGCCATTCGTTGCAGAAAATCTGGTGAAAAGAAAACTATTCTATTCAATGTAAGTGGCCATGGGTTCATGGATATGGAGGGTTATGAAGAAAAGATTCTAAAAAAAGCAAATAACTAAAATGAAAAAAATTGGAGGAGAGAGAAGTGAGCAGAACACTTCAAAAGAAAAGAAGGCTGGTGGTGTACAAGTGTGGCCTTTTAGGCTGCATTTTTGGAGATGAATTTATAACACCTGGGCGTGTTAAAAGATGCGAGGATCAAAAAATCTGATCCATAGATAAGGGGGTTTTGAAAAAAATGAGAAAGCAAATACAAATTGCGGCAGTAGGTGTTGTTGCAATATTGGTTGCTGTAAGTCTTTTTGCGTTTTTTGAAGTAAATAAGCAACCAATAAAAAAGGAAATCCAAGAAGAGCAAATTGAGATTGATGATAGCATAAGTCCCTATACAAATCAAGGGATTATGATTGAAATGCTAAGAATAAGAAATCGTGGTTTACTTGATAAGATGATGCGACTTGGAAGAAGTTGGAGAGATCCTCCAAGTTTTTTTTGGAAATTAACTGTTGATGGCAAAGAATGCGACCCGCAGGGAAACCTTGGATATACTGGGATTTATACTATGTGGGATACCTTTGGAAAAGAGTCTTTTGTAAGTTTCTATGTTGAAGAAGAACAAAAAAGTTCAGATATTTCGATTTCAATCATTGAGCAGACAAAATCTGGTCTTTTTGGGCGACGAACTCAAGATGTTGAAAAACAAACAATTCAACTCTCATATGACTATCGTACAGGCCGATGGACAGGCGATGATCAACTAGGCGATGCAGATGGGGTTGGTCATTTTTTAGGAGAAGAGTATGAGATATGGTTCAATATCTATCAATCAGATTATGACCACGATAAGATACCTTATTGGACTGAAGTAAATGTGTTGGGTACGGATCCAACAAGAGATGATAGCAAAAATGACCCTGATGGTGATGGCATTCCTACTGATTGGGAATGGAAGTGGGGATATGACCCATTTACCTATGATGATCATGCTTCTTTGGACCCAGATATCGATGGCATTGAAAATTGTGAAGAATATCAAATGAGAAAATATCTTTCAAATCCTTTTCAGCCAGATATATACATAGAAACAGATGGGATGCAGAAAAAAGGTTTGATTGATTTTCCCCATGTGTTCTTAGAAGAATCTCAGCAGATGATAATAGAACGACTTGCACAGCACGGCTATTGGGTCTATATTGATGATGGATGGCCCGATGGTCCAGTCAATGGTGGTGGTGAGATGGTTGCTTTCCATCAGAATTTTGATGATGTTGAAGGCCAACAAATCCTTGAGTTCTATACTCATCATTTTTCAGATGAGCGAAAAGGAATTTTTAGATATATTTTGGTTGGCAATCTTCATGGTGGTTTTGCAGCACCATATGAATTCAACACCATGGATACAATCCTTGTTGGAACCTCAATTAGACACACCTTAGAACATAAAAAAGCCTTCACTCCCTATCGTTTCAGATATACTGAGGCAACAGCAGTCTTACATGAACTAGGCCACACCTTTGGTTTGGTTCCAGCAATTTTTAAAGGAAACGACATCCAGCCACGCTGGTGGGGAGACAACAGATATCCTGATATGCCAGATGAGGAGTTTGACCAGTACAACAAGCAATACCTTAGTGTAATGAATTACAACTACATCTACAAGAGAAACTTTTTTGATTACTCAGACGGCAGTAATGGAGCACCGTATGATATGGATGATTGGGCATCATTATATCTTCCAACATTTCAGATAGATCTATTGTCATACGAGGAGCCATCAGATGAGTCGTTTGTTGATTTTGAGGTTTCAGATGAATATCCTGGTGTTATTCTTCCTGGCTGGAAGTATGACCAGAATCTGACCAACCAACACAGCAGTATGCTTCGTAACTTAGCTATTGTAAAAAATGCTGGTGTGGAGGTGAGCGTGTATAAAAGAATCAATCAATCAGATGATGACTCATACGATCTCAAGGTCTATGCAAAACCAAATGTTGAGCCGGTTCATGCTGTATGGTCGCTTGTTGCAGAAGGAAAATTAGCAGAAGATAATTTGCTTGTCTTCTACGATCTTCAATCAGAAATAGACCAAGTACTATCTAATCTGTAAATTTAAAAAATGGGTGTTTGGATTATTTCCTTCCTTTAGTAATAGTTACGGGTTATGGTTCTTTTATTTCTATTGCAAGTTCGTTTCGTCGTAAAAACCCTGGTGCAAAAGGACTATTATATCGCATAAGAAGTGGACTTGAGAGTGCTTTAAGCTGATGTTTTATTAGAGCATCATTGAGCATTTTAGTATGCTCTTTAACAGATTTTTCTGTTGATTTTCCACTGAATCGTAAAACCGCATAGGTCTTTTGGTCTTGAGCTCGTATGATAATCTTTGGATTAGTGGGTTGTGGTGCTGTTTGGGGGGTGTAGTGCTTTGGCAAAACAAAAGCCATGGTGTTTTGTTTGGTGATGACTGGTGCTGTCATCGGTATTTTTTCAGAGTTAATGACTGGCGCAGTCATCGGAATTTTTTGTTGTGTGGTGTTTGCTCCGTTGATATAGTTAAAAAGCATGTTAAAGCCACTATTTTCATATGAGCTTTCTACTTCGGCAAGAACAAGTGGCGGGTAATGTCGTATTTCAAGTGGGCCCAGTTTCTTTATAACTGAATATGGTGCCTGTGCTACCATAAATCTCTTCTCCATCCATCAATAGCGCTTTTAGTATTAAAGATGTATGAATAGCATTAAATAGCCTAAGAATCATCATTTTTCATCAGGAAAGTCAAGATGTTATGATGTGATATATCATGTTTCTAAATTATCTGATACAGATGGTAAAGCTCACAAGAGCTCATATCGGCGTTGCAGTCCTTCCTTCATTTTGGCTTGGATTTTTGTTCGCTCTTTTGCTAGGGTATCAGTTTGATGGCTTTGTTTTTCTAATTGGTTTTGCAATCATTTTTTTAATGTATGCCTCAGCTTCTTATGTGAATGATTATTATGATTTTGAAGCAGATAAACATAATCATCAATTCGGTTTTTCTGGAGGCAGTGGTGTTCTTCAAAAATATCCGATGCTTAAAAAACCAACATTGATTGTGGGCTTTTTGTTTATAATAATATCTTTAGTGTTAACCTCGTTTTTGGTCTATACTATGGTTCTTCCCTGGTGGGCAATGTTATACATTGGAGTGGGGTCGTTTTTTTCATGGTTTTATTCAGCACCGCCCATTCGTCTCTGTTATCGGGGTGTTGGTGAGCTCCCTCATTTTATTGCAGGCCTTATGAATGCTGGTTGGGGTTATATGCTGCTGGTAGGAACAATTGATGGTATTCTCATCATTTTTGCAATTCCTCTCTCCCTTCATTTGTTATGTGTCATTTTACTCTTTGAAATACCTGACCGTGAAGCAGATATTCATGGTGGAAAAGAAAATTTTATTGTAAAATTCGGCCGAAAGAAGGCTTTTTCACTGGTGACATTGATCTTTTGGATGACCACTTGTTATTTTAGTGTTCTTGCATGGTCAGGCTGGTATATGCAAAGTGTCAATTTTTGGCTTGTTGCATTTCTTTCAATGCTACCTTCAGTAATATCTACTGTTGTATTGATAAAGAGAACAGAGGAAAAGAAAAAAGCAACACGATTTGCAATTACATCTGCCCTCTCTTTGTTTGCATTCTCTATTGTTGTCTTAGCTTATTTCATCTATTTGGTGCTATGAGAGATGAAGAGTTCTTGATTTTTGTTTATGTATGTTGAGGTATGTTTTTAGAGCCATGGCCAGATATGATACCAGTTTCCATTAATGGAGATGTCAATGGAAAGGGAGAGAAAGAATAGATTCCCCGTACGCTGAAGATTGAATTCAGATGGAGGCCACAGTGTCCAGTTGATTTGGAAGTTTTCTGCTTGAAACGTACTTGCTTCTGTGTTGAGCCCAAGGTTTGGTCCTTCAATGAGAAGATCAATAGTACTGAGTTGCTCCCAGTCAGTATCAAGTTGTATATAGCCATCTGAGCTGTTGATGTACCATCCAACATCTATTTTTTCTGCGGTTGGTTGTGCTTCAAGTGTTGCCACCCAATCTTGTATCTCTATGTAGATGTCGATGGTAAGAGAAGGGTTTTTTTCTATGAGAAGAACACCAGGATTGGTGAGATTCCATGTGGTGGTGATGTCAAGCTCATCGACTTGGGAAAGACTCATTTCTATTTCTGGATTGAGCAAATCATCAGTGATGCGAAGAGTGCTTCCAGTACTTGTTACATCAAGATGAAGATATCCGTTTAGTTGTGTTGGAATCCATTGTACTGAAAAACTTTGTGGCAGTGTGCTTATCTCAACATATTTTGCCGCGTTAAATTGTTCTGTGGTAATAAGCATATCAACATCATGTGAACTTTGACTTTCATAGACGATGCTTCCACCGGTTGTTTGGAAAGGTTCTGTTGTGAGGGTGAAACTGATGCTTTCGGGTAAGGGGTTTAGCTCAACGGTGGTTTCTTTGTTCTCGGTATCGGTGATTGTTGAGAGTTTCATGCTAAGGGTTGGCTCGATAGTTGATGCTTCCCTGCTAAAGCGGTATTCCCAAGTATCTTCTGATGGAGTCGAACTCAGTGTTGCTTGTGTGCCGACTGCTGGGCTGAGACTGTAGGCTAGTGTTCGTTTCATGGGTTCTTTGTTGTATGTTCCGTAGATGTTTAGGCTCATGTCATCTGCAGAGCCTTGGTAGGTTGGATCAGATCCTATGCTAAGTCCTATTGTACCTTGTCCTATGTTGTAAAAAATTGAAACGGAGAGATCCATACTTTGAGGTATCTCATTTGTGAGTTGATTGCTGGTGTTGTATCCTACCTCAACAGTGTTGTTAAACATCTGCGCTGAGAGTTGGAAGTCTTCATCTTTTAAATCATCATTGAGTCGGTTGATGGTAAGGCTGAATCGTAGTCCTATCTCAAGATCAGGGCTTGTTGACAGAGTGGGCAATATGAGATATTTTATACTGATGTCTTCCCCATTTATCCCTGTGTTTTCATCATCATCAATATCGATGTTGTTTGTTGCTCCAAAGATGACATTGGTTGTTTTTTCATGGGAGTTGAGCTGTGTCGTAATCCTACTAGTGAGCAGGTCTTCGATAATGGAGAGAAGATCATCACTCTCAAATTGTTCTTTGAGTGTGAGTAGTGGATTTTTTTCTCGCGTTTTTTCTTTTATTGTTGGCTGGAGTTTGTTAGAAGAATTTGTCTCTAGGGATGTTGTTGGTGTTGCAAGACTTGGAGAAAGACTTGCTGTAAGTAAGAGAAGAGTTATTGCGGCTGCAGCATACGAACTTAAAATCCTTTTCTTCTTCATATTCTCGCCCTATAGTATATATTAGGTGGCAGGATATTATTAACACTTTCTATGCATGGCAGCAATAAGCATGGTTCTAATTGCTTTTTTTGTGAAAACATCCTTCTTTTTTCTGAGATTGTTGTTTTATCAAGATTTGTTCCAATAACTACTTAAACAAGAAATGCCCCTATGAATGTGGGGTAGTTGATATGAGAAAAAAAATTGGCCTGTTTGCGGCAATAAGCACATTTCTTTTGATTTGCATTGCATTTGCAGGTGTAGTTGAGGCAGAATCAATTCAACAACAAAGCACGAGTGCTTTTGGGACATTTCTTGAGGATATATCAGATTGGTTTCCAGGATTTTTACTTGTTCAGTTGCTAAAAGGCGTTCTTGCACTGATTATGGTATTGTTAATCTTATTTGATTTAATTGATCCTGAAGAAACACTGTGATACAGGTCTTGTAAGCCTTAAAATCGGCCCATGAAAAGCTATTAATAGCATTGTGTATCTAAATTAGAGTGGGAAGTTTGATTTTTTATGAAGATTACAGCATGTCCTAGGTGTGGAAGCACAGATATTTCTGCTGGAACAATGGGTTCTGGTATTTTGTTTGGTATGAGTTCTTGGAAGGAGGAATGTCGTAATTGTGGCTATAAGGGAGCATCTCTTGTTTTTGATTCAAAAGAGGACTATCTTACTTTTTTACGAGAAGTAAAAGGTAAAGAATACAAGTCAAGTGAGATAAAACCAATAAAAAAAGACGTTCTGACTGATAAGAAAGACCAAAATGAGATATGCAGTAGTGAAGAAAACCAACATTGGCATAAACGCGATTGGTGGATTGAGATTGTTGCAGCTTTTGTGTTGACGGTTCTTTTGACGGTATATGGCAGTATTGTGAGCAGTCAGTGGTACGGGCTTGCAACGGGCGTGTTGTATTCATTTTTAGGTTTTGTACTTACCTTTGTCACTTTCTTGTTGATGATTGTCATAATTGAATATTTTTCATATCTTGTTTACAAAGCAATAAAAAAGCAATGCTAAACTTCTTTTTTTTCTTAGAAAAGGGTTTTTGACTCAGCGACTTTAGAGTTGATGTGTATTTCTTCAAAGAGCAATGAAAGATCTGGTCGAGGTTCCCAGCTGAGCCCATCAACGATTCCATAATGGACTTTTGTATGATACAGTGGAATACAGTAGACATCATCCATTGCAATCTCAAATCCTGATTGCATGGTTTCAAGGCGTCTTCTTGAATTCATGATATAGGAGATGTTATCAGCAATGGAATCGATTGTAGGATTATGGTAATAACCAAGATTGTAGCTGCCTTTACCTCCCTTGTCATCCACACTATGGAGAATGTAGGAGTAGACTTCTTCAGCATCTCCGGTTGTTGCAAGCCATGACATGAGATAAAAATCACTTTCTCGAAGCAAGATTTTTGAGTAGTATTCTGGCCCAGGCATACTGTTGACGGAAACGTTGATGATTGATTTGAGTTGATGGGCGATTTCATCTCCAATTGGCATGTTTTCTGTATTCCAATACTCAGGGATGTCCAACGTCAGGTTGAAGCCATCTGGATAGCCTGCCTCAGAAAGTAAGGATTTTGCAAGTTCAACATCATACTCAGGTGCTTGGATGTCTGGATTGTATCCATAGATGTGTGGTGAAACAAGTTGATTTGCAGCATCTAAGGAGTTGTTTGTTACATTAGCAAGAAAAGCACTGATGTTGATGCAATGTGAGAGCGCTTCTCTGACTTTTTGGTGTTTGAGTGGATTGGTTATGCTTTGATTACTAGCACTTTTTTCTGCAAAATTAAAGCTTAGATACGTGACAGAGGGCGTTGTGATGGTGATACTGTGCACTCCTTTTGTTTTTTCAACTTCTGAGATGTTTTTAAGACTTATTGTTGTGATCTGGATTTCTTGGGAGAGAAGTGCACTGTAGGTGTCACTGGTATTGTGCATGATAGATACGACAACAGTTTTTACATCAGGAAGATCTCCCCAGTAATGTTCAAATCGTTTGAGTGTGTAGTTTGTTTTTGGTGTGTAGTTTGCAAGTTGGTATGGTCCTGTGCCGATTGGCCAGGAGTGGTCTGCCCCTTCGATATAGTCTTTGTTGATGATGGGCAGCTCAACGAGTGTATTAAGCAGTAGCGGTGTTGGTTTTTTTGTTCTAATCTCAATTGTTTTGTTGTCGATGAGGGTGATGTTGTGTATGGGTTTGACGAGTTCTTGGTACATGGATTGATTGTTGTTGATGATGAAATCAAGGGAATATTTTACGTCTTCGACAGTCAGTGGGTCGTTGTTGTGAAACAAGACGTTATCTTGAAGTTTGAACCTCCAGGTGAGATTGTCTGGATTTGTCCAAGATTTTGCAAGTCGTGGTGCGATGGTAAAGTCTGATTGCCGAAAGACAAGTGCTTCATAGATGTTGAAGTTAAATCCTACTGTGTCGACATCAAAGCTGTTTGCTTGAGGATAAAATCCTTGGATGTCTCCATGAACTCCTACGATGATGGTTTGATAGGTGTTGATGGTTTGATTACTTGAAAGGATGCATCCTGACAGTGGTAAAAGTAGGAGTAGTTGAATAAGTAAAATTACGATAATCTTGTTTTTGTATTCCATCATATCAAGTAGTTCCCAGTATACCATATTTTATTCTTATAATATTTCCATTTTTCTATTGATTTTTTTGTTTTTCTGTAAGTATAACCATATAATATAGTATTTCTTGAGAGCTAGCAAAAAAGACCAAAGGATGAGTTTTGTATGTAACCTTTTCTAGTTTTTCCAAGATTTGACAAGTTCTATGATGGCTGCTGAGTCGATACGATAGTTTTTTCTCAGTTGGCTAGGGCTTCCTGAATGGGGGATGTCTCGTATGCAGAGTTGTTGGATGTGTGGAAGAACACTTGAGACGATGCCTCCTATTGCATTGCAGTAGTGGTCTTCAACAACGATGATTCGGTCTTGGGATTCTTTTGCATGTTGTAGCAGGGCTGTAGCATCAAATGGTTGCAATGAGTAGAGATCTATGATGCGGATGTGTATTCCTTCTGATTTAAGTTTGTGATAAGCTAAGAGTGCTTCATGAACAGTGATTCCTGCTGTGATGACAACGGCAAAATCATCATCACTTGATTGAAGTACTTTTAGTCCACCAATGGGGAAGGTCTCTTCAGGAGAATAGATGACTGGTGTTTTTTCCCGCGTTGTTCTGAGGTATCCAATGCCAGAAAGTGCGCTCATCTCTCCTAAGAGATATTGTGTTGAGACGGCATCACTTGGATAAAGGACAACAGTGTTTGGCAAATTAAGAAATAAAAAGAGGTCTTCAAGCCCCATCTGACTTGCACCATCTTCTCCGATGCTGATCCCTGAATGTGATCCGATGAATTTGATGGTTGAATCAGAGATTAGGGCCATGCGTATGAAGTCATGTGCTCTGGTGAGAAACGTTGCAAAGGTTGCGATGTAAGGAAGATATCCTTCTGCTGAAAATCCAATTGCCATGCCGACCATGTTTTGTTCGGCAATAAAACTTTGATAGCTTCTCTGCGGATAGGCTTTCATGAAGAAATCAGTCTTTGTTGAGTTGTTGACATCAGCATCGATGACGATAGCATGAGGATTTGTCGTTCCGATATTTTTAAGGCACTGTCCGAATGCTTCTCGTGTTGAGATGTTTTCTCCTAGTTGGTAGATGGTTTTTTCATAGTGTGAATCGAAGTGATGAGATACGTTGTTTTTGCAGCTTATCTTTGAGCTGAGTTGTAGGGTTGGGTTTGGCAGGTCTTTGAGTGCTTCTTTGAGTTGGTCTTCACTGAGTGCTTTTCCATGCCAGCCTTCTTTGTCTTCTAAAAGACGGACTTTATGGCCTTTGTAGGTTTTTGCAATGATTGCTGTTGGTCTGTCGGTACTTGTGGTATGGTTGAGTGTTGAGAGGAGTTCATCGATATTGTGTCCATCAACGATATGTGCGCTCCATCCAAATGCTTGGAATTTTTCTTGGTATGCTTTGAGGTGATGTTGATGCAGTGTTGGGCCGCTTTGGCCAAGGCGGTTTGCATCGATGATGGCAGTGAGATTGTTGAGTTTGTAGTATGCTGCGGTGTTTGCTGCCTCCCAGTTAGATCCTTCTGCTAGTTCCCCATCACCTAAAAGGACGTACACGCTGCTTGCACTGTGTTTTTGTTTTTTGGCAAGTGCCATTCCAACCCCAGCGCTAAGACCTTGGCCAAGGCTTCCTGTGGCGACTTGAATGCTTTGTAGTCTTGGTGTTGGATGTCCTTCAAGATTACTTTTGAGTTCTCGGAGATGGATGAGGTCGGCTTTTTTGATGCATCCAGCTTCTGCATAGGCAGCATAAAGGATGGGTGCTGCATGGCCTTTTGAAAGGATGAACTCATCTTCAGAAGTCATCTGAGAGAAAAAAAGGGTACTGAGGATTTCTGCACAACTCAGACATGAACTTGGATGCCCTGATTGTGCTTTTGTTGTGGAGAGTAAGCTGTGTACTCGGAGTTTATCCGCCATCTGTTGTAGCTGTATTGATGTCGGCATGCTGACTTTTTCCTCCTTGTAATATGTGTTTTGTTTCTATCTTGTATGCTTCGACATTTGGCTGGTCGAAAGGATTGACTTCTAATAAGAATCCTAGATACATCATCTCCATCATCTTCATCTGCAGCAGTTCTCCGATGCTTGTTTCTGATTTGTCTGTGATGTTGATTTCAACAAAGCTTCTGTTTCCTTTTCGGTAGGCTTCTTGTGTGCCGGTAAGTATTGCATCCATGATGTGATGTAGTGTTGTTGCTTGGATGTTGTCAACAAGATGTTCATACGTTGGATTTGTAGGCACCGTGAGTGTGGTATTGTCGTTGTTGACTCGCAGAAACGTGGTGAATTTGTCGTGTGGTCCTGCAAGATAGAGTTGTGCCATGGAGTGAAGGTCAGTTGAGCCGATGGAGACAGTTGGTGTGATGCCACAGTTGACGTGGTTTCCTGCGATGTCGTATTCCTTTCCGATGCTTTCTCCCATGAGTTGTCGATACCATTTACCGATTGATTCAAGCGTGTTTGAGAAGATGAAGGTGTCATGGATGACTGCTCCTTCGTGTGCATGGTGATAGATGAGTGCTGCACTAAGGGCTGAGGGATTATCGTTGATATTTTCTTTGAGTCCTTGGTCTCGTGCGGTTTTTGCACCGGCAAGTAGTGCTTGTAGATTGATTCCTACCATACCGAGTGGAAAGAGCCCAACAGCAGAAAAAACAGAGAAGCGACCTCCGACTTTTTTTGGGATTTGTAAGATGCTGTATCCTTCTTGTTGTGCAAGGTGGTAGAATTTTGAGTCTTTATCTGTTGTGATGACGACGTAGTCTTGATAGTTTTGTCGATAGGATTTTAGGACGTCAAGCAGTATCTGAAAATTGGCAAGGGTTTCTGTTGTTCCACCGGATTTGCTGACAGCGTTGATGATGACATTTTCGTTGTTTTGTAGTGCTGTTTTGATGGTATGGATGATGGTGCTGAGATGATCGGTGTCTACGGTATCTGCATAATGTATCTTTGGTTTTGAGTTGGTGGTGTTGTAGTGTTTTCCAAGCACTGCTTCTTGGACTGCAATAGTGCCAAGATTGCTTCCTCCTATGCCGACGACGACGAGATGTGTTGGGTTGAGTTGTTGTTTTTCGCCTACAAGAGCGGTGATGTTGTGTATCATTTCTTCATCGTCTAAGAGGCAGAGGGAGGCACGCTCGTCTTCATAGTTGCTTTGTAGTGCCTGCTGCATTGCACTGAGTTCTGGCTGTATTCGCTCTTGGTAGTCTAAGAGACAGTTGTGCTCAATGCTGCAGCCTTTTAAGTTGAATTCAAGTTGGTGATTCATTGGTGTTGTCCTCCATTGTTTTTTGCCATGTATTCACGCAGTTTTTGATAGGAATCATCTCCTCTTTGGTAGAGTTCATGATATTTTGAGATGATTTCATGTGCTTCATAGACATCTTTTGCAAAGAAGAGTTGTTCGTAGTCTTCTTCACTTAGATAGCCGAGTTTAAGCGGGTTGTCTTTGACCCAGCGCAGAAAATTCTGCCAAAGATCTCCAAGTAGGATGATGGGGATATGTCCTATGTGTTCTACTTGGACAAGCTGCCAGGTGTAGCAGAGCTCTAGAAGTGTGCCAACTCCTCCAGGTGCAACAACAACTGCATCTGAAAGCAGCATGAAGTTGTCAAGTCTCTCTGAGAATTTTTCAAAATCTTTTTTGATGTCAAGATGTCTGTTTGGTTGTTGTTCTGCAGGAATCACGATGTTAAGTCCTATTGTTCTGGTGAGATGATTTGTTCTTCCAGTGTGATGTCCGCTGCTTGCAGCTTCCATGATGCCTGGCCCTCCGCCGGTGACGACATCGATGTTGTCTGCTCCGATGAGTTTTGCAAGTTCATAGATGTCTTTGTATGTTTCATCGTCCTTATTGATTCTTGCAGACCCAAAGATGGCGACTCGGAAGTGTTTTTCATAGGTGTTTTTTTCGTTGTAATGGTCCATGCTATCTCTTGATTCCAGCGGTTTTTTATTGGGAGGAGATGTCTTTGGTCTTAACAAAAATTCTCAGTGTTCTTCCTCCACTTTGCAGTCAATTCTACATTGTATATCTTTATATTAAGTTTGGGAAAAACTTGGATGCTTTCTACAGTATGTTTTTTCTTTTTTTCTCCAATTCTTCGTTTAGATAGTCTTTATTTCCAAAAAGAAGTTTGATGTAGTCGAGTTCTAGGGAGATCATATCTTCATCGTGTTTTTTGAGCCATTCGGTAAGCCAGGCAATGCGCAGTAAGATGATAAGGTCAACTAAAGTGTTGTAACTTTTCTCTGTATAGATCTCTGATTCGTGGATATTTTCAAGAAATTTACTTGAAAAATTATCAAGCAGTCCACTTGGATGTTCTACTCCAAGACATCCAAGTAGGTTTGCAGCATCATAAAGCTCTGTTTTATATGAGCAAAACTCCCAGTCAATGATTGCTTTGATGTCGTCTTTTTCCCAGATGATGTTGAGTGGATGGATGTCTCCATGTGAAAAAGTAATGGGTAGGGTTTCAAGCATTGGTAGTGTTGTAGTTTTAAGATGTGTGGTGATTGGTTGGATCTGTGATGCGATGTGCGGATGGTGATGGTTCATCTGAGAAATCGTTGTTTGAAGATATGATGAGAATTTGAACTGATTGGTTGGAAGCAGGTGACTGAGTTTTTCTGTTGTTTTTTTAAGTGAGATGAGAAATGCTGAGATTTTCTCTCCTCGCCATGAATCATGAAGATAGTTTGTTCTGCTAAGCGGTGTCCCATCAAGATATCTGCTGAGCTGATAATAGGAGTTGTTGTAGGGGAGCTGATAGGTGTGTTGTATACTCAAAATATAGGGGTTGAGATACGGCAGTTGAGATTCTTTTAGAATGGTTAGTATTTCTGCGATGTTTTGTTTTTTTCTCAGTTGGTTTGGATGTATTTCTTCTAAAAGAAAGAGTTGGCTGTTTGTGTCTTTGATTACTAGTCGGCTGAGTACTCGTTCTGGACTGCCAGAAATTGTGTGGTTGGTACAGATGCTGTCAAATTCTAATGAAAAGCTGGAAAGTATTTCGCTGAGTTGTATTGAGCTAAGCTCTTTTGATTGCGTTGGTGTTTGAATCATAAGAAAATACAATTTTTTTTATTTGAGGGCTTTGACTTCTAAGAGTACTTCTTCTGCATGTCCTTGGACTTTTACTTTTGGCCAGATTTTTTTGATGATTCCTTCTTTGTCGATGAGAAAGGTGCTTCGTACGGTTCCCATGAATTCTTTTCCCATGAATTTTTTCTTCTGCCAGACACCATATTGTTCTTGTATTTTGTGATCGGCATCACTGATGAGTGTGAGATTAAGATTCTTTTTTTCGATGAATTTTTTATGCGATTCACAGGAGTCTTTTGAGATGCCAAGAACAGTTGTATCTGCTGTTTCGAAATCTTGTTTGTATTTGGTAAACTGCATGGCTTCAAGACTACAGCCGGGGGTATTGTCCTTAGGGTAAAAATACAAAACAACATTTTTTCCTTTGTAGTTTGAAAGACATGTTTCTTCTTCATCTTGATTGGGCAAACAAAAATCTGGTGCGATGTCTCCTTCTTGTAACATATTTTGATGTTCCTCCAAATATTTGCTTTCAAAAGCAGCGTTGTTTTCTTAAAGGTTTGTAGAGCCAAGTAAAAAATTTTTTATCGTCTCTTTTCTTTCTTCGATGTAATCTTTGGTGGCTTGTCATGAATCGGTGTTTTGTCTCTTTTTTAGATAAGGGCTCTAAAAAAATCAAAATGGAGGTTGACTGTAAGATTGCATCAAGCTATTCTCAAAAGGCAAAGGGCTTGATGGACAAAAAGAGTTTACAGTCTGACGAAGGTATGCTCTTTGAATTTTTGTTTGCTTTTTTTCATCTGTTTTGGATGTATCGGGTGTTGATTCCTTTAGATATAATCTTCATCAGGAACGGCAAAGTAAGAAAAGTCGTACAAGCCGATGTTAAGTCAGGGATTTGGTCGTTGTTGTGGTGTTGTGGTGGTTGGTCAGATATGGTTATGGAAGTTAATAGTGGATTGTGTGAAAAAAACGGTATTGTCCCTGGCTGCATTGTTAAAAAACAGATGAACTAGTTATTCCTCGGGGTCAGGTTTTTTTATGCCCCATGCGGTCAGATTCCATGCTCGGTCATGTAAGAAGAAGATGATGAGTTTGGCAACGATTTCTACTCCTCCAACAGAGAGAGCGAAAACAGCATCTCCCGAAAAAAGATAAACAATTGACATAGTGGTAACAGTTGCAACGACTCTCCAGCTGATGGATTTTACCATGCTTCGAAGGGGGGTTTCAAATGCCATGTGGTTGTACTCCAAAGGTTTTGTATTGCGTTTGTATTAAAAAATATGGAAGTGGGCCCGCCCAGATTTGAACTGGAGTCTCTAGCTCCCAAAGCTAAAAGGATGGACCAAGCTACCCTACGGGCCCTTTGTGGTATCCTGGAAGTGTTGGGGTGTATGGGGATTTGTTATTTAAATCTTTTATTGTTTAGCAAATGGTATCTGTCCCTGTAAAATCCTCTGTTTCAAGGGTTGGCTATCCAATGTCTTTATATATCAAAAGCTGTATACCCTGGCTACCTTCAACATATAAATATAAGAGTCAGGTGAACTATGGGCAAAGGAATTAATGCCGCACGTAAGCTGAAAAATTCACGGAAAAAACAACTGTGGAGCGATAGAGCATACAAGAAGAGAGTTCTTCATCTTAAAGAGAAGGCAGATCCTCTTGGTGGTGTGGCCCAAGCAAAAGGCATTGTTGTCGAAAAAGTCGGTATTGAGGCAAAACAGCCAAACTCAGCTATTCGGAAATGTGTCAAGATTCAATTGATTAAAAACGGTCGTCAGATTACAGCATTTGCTCCTGGTGACAATGCAATCAGCTATATTGATGAGCACGATGAAGTTGTCGTTGAGGGTATTGGCGGACGTATGGGTCGTTCATATGGTGATATCCCTGGTGTTCGTTTTAAGGTAATCAAAGTCAATAATGTTTCACTAAACGAGCTGGTTCATAAGAGAATCGAAAAACCAATGAGGCGTTAGATATGGCAGAGAGTCAAAGTGTGCAGGGTTTTTTCCCACAGCTTGCAAAATATGATATGGCAGAAGTCAAAATTGAGGACAAGGGTCTTGCTCGTTATATTAATCTTGAGATGAGTGATTTCTTCCTTGGTGCTCCTCATGCAAATCGTCTGTTTGGAAAATCAAAGCTAAGCATTGTCGAGCGTCTTATCAACGGCATGATGAGAACAGAAATCTACAACGGCAAGAAGACCAAAGCCTACAAAGCCGTTCGTGATGCATTTGAGATTGTTGAGAAGAAAACAAAGGCAAACCCGATTCAGGCATTAGTCGACGCTCTTCAGAATGCATCTCCAAAGGAGGAGACGACGCGTCTTCGTTTTGGTGGTATCTTGGTTCCAAAGGCAGTGGATGTTGCTCCTCAGCGTCGTCTTGATATTGCATTAAGAAACATCTGTAAGGGTACGATTAATTCAAGCCATAAGAGCAAGAAGAGTGTGGAATCTTGTCTTGCTGATGAGATTGTAAAAGCAGCAAAAAATGATCCTGCTTCGTTTGCTGTGGCAAAGAAAAATGATTTGGAGCGTATTGCAAAGTCGGCTCGTTAAGTGAGTCGATTTTTTATTTATTATATGACTTGTGTGAGGTTCTTGTTATGGGACGTAAAGAGGATAATATTGCAAAAGCAAAGGATTTGATGAATAAGCTGGATTATATCCGTAATATCGGTATTGCAGCTCATATTGATCACGGTAAGACTACCTTTTCTGACAACCTTCTTGCTGGTTGTGGGATGATGAGTGAAGATCTTGCTGGAAAACAATTGGTTCTTGATTATGAAGGCCAAGAGCAAGATCGTGGTATTACAATCAATACTGCTTCTGCTTCGATGGTTCATACATTTAAGGAAAACGACTATCTCATCAATCTGTTGGATACCCCTGGTCACGTTGACTTTGGTGGTGATGTGACTCGTGCGATGCGTGCTGTTGATGGTGCCATTGTGTTAGTGTGTGCTGTTGAAGGGGCTATGCCTCAGACGGAAACTGTTGTTCGTCAGGCTATTCGTGAGAAAGTAAAACCAGTATTGTTTATCAACAAGGTTGACCGTTTGATTAATGAGTTGAAGGTAACGCCTGAAGAGATGCAGGAGCGTTTTGTAAAAATTATTCAGAAGTTTAATCAACTGTTGAATCGATTGTTGCCTGATGAGTTGAAAGGCAAGTGGAATGTCTCTGTTGCGGATGGTTCTGTTGCTTTTGGTTCTGCCTATTATAACTGGGCTATTAGTGCCTCATATATGAAGAAGGCTGGACTTAATTTTAAAGATATCTTTGATTATTGTGCTAAAGACGATCAAAAGACTCTTGCAAAAAAGGCGCCTATCCATGAAGTTGTTCTTGATATGGTTATTACCCATCTTCCAAGTCCAAAGGTTGCTCAAAAGTATCGTATTCCTCATATCTGGCGTGGAGACCTTGATACCCCTCTTGGAAAAAGCATGATGGAGTGTAAGGAAAATGGTCCACTTGCCTTGATGGTGACAAAGATTATCTTAGATCCTCATGCAGGTGAGATTGCTGTTGGTCGTATGTATAGTGGTAAGATTCAGCGTGGCCAAGAGGTCTACGTTGCTGGTATGCCAAATAAGAATCGTGTACAGCAAAGCAATGTGATGGTAGCAATTGATCGTATTTCTGTTGATCATGTGAGTGCTGGAAACATTGCTGCAGTAACTGGCCTTAGGGATGCTGTTGCTGGTAGTACGGTAACAGATAATCCTGATGCTGAGCCATTTGAGCGTATTGTGCATGTCAGTGAGCCTGTTGTGACTGTTGCAGTGGAAGCAAAG
>Ga0207831_100254_pt1 | contig 23480 bp, 15 predicted proteins | sample TtanPargueraPR_7_FD_187741 | JGI IMG/M metagenome (GOLD analysis project Ga0207831, IMG submission 187741) | Aerobic enrichment media microbial communities from Bioluminiscent Bay, La Parguera, Puerto Rico - Tt and M1 (2) (SPAdes) | ecosystem: Environmental > Aquatic > Marine > Unclassified ... | reverse complement strand
GAAGTACGAAGCGGAGCGGCGGGAACAGAAAATCGCCCTGCTCGAAAAGGAACAGCTGCTGCAGACCCAGGCGCAGCTCATCCACGCGGAAAAAATGGTGACGCTCGGCGAGATGACCGCGGGGCTCGCCCACGAGATCAAGAATCCGCTGAATTTCGTGACGAATTTCTCCCACGTAGCGAATGAAATGCTGACCGACCTGGAACACGCAGCGGACGACGGCACGCGCGCTGATATCACCGCGGAGCTGCGGGCAAACCTTGGCAGAATCAGGGAACATGGCCTGCGGGCAGATACCATCGTCAAGGGCATGATGCTGCACGCCCGAGGTGTCGCCGGAGAACGCATCCGCACGGACGTGAACGCCGTCGTCGAGGACGCGGTGGAACTGGCGTACCAGGGGATGCTCGCGGTTCACGGCTCCGCCGACGTTACGCTTGTGCGCGACTACTCCTCTGAAGAACTGGGAGCGATTATCGTGCCGCAGGAGATCGGGCGGGTGGTACTGAATCTCGTCAACAATGCGATATATGCCGTCCGAGAACGGCCGTCCGCATCGGGACCGATTCCCGCCGGACCGGAAGCGACCGCTCCGGAGGCGACAGCATCAGAAGGAGGTTCTGCTCCTCCCTCCGCGCTCACGTCGGGAGCACAGCCCACGGTGTGGATCAGTACTGCGCTTCATGGTGGGAACATCGAAATCCGGATCCGCGACAACGGCCCCGGCATTCCGAACTTCATCCAGCAGAAAATCTTCCAGCCCTTCTTCACCACCAAGCCCACGGGAGAAGGCACCGGACTCGGTCTTTCCATGAGCTACGACATCGTCGTCAACGGCCACGGCGGAACGATCCGCTGTGAGAACAGCGACGACGGCGCGGCGTTCATCATCGAGCTTCCCGCGTAGACTCAGCGCGCAAGGACCATCCGTCTCATCAGTACTGCGTCTGCGGTTTCCAGCCGGCAGGAGTACACTCCCGACGGCAGGTTCGCCGCATCGAAGCGTATCGCATGTCGTCCCGCTGAATGCATCGTGCCCGTCACAGGACGTGCCACGACTCGTCCGAGCGCATCGGTGATGATCAACGACACGCGCATCGGACGCGCAAGCGTATAGCTGATCGTGGTCGCGGGATTGAAGGGATTCGGGTAGTTCTGATGCAGCACGCAGGATGCAGGATGCATCGGTGAAGCATCCACGCCGGTTGTGGGGGGCGGTGGAACCGGGATCGTCCTGCGGTCGACGAAACTGCGGCCGCCGGTCTCGAGAGCGGCACTGATCGTCACATGCGTGATGTCCTTCGGGATGTCGACATCCATGCTGTCCCGAGCGGAGGCAGCCGCCTGCAGGGTACCGAGGGAGAACGCACTGTCACCGACAACCGTCACACCGGCAGTCAGAACATCAATGCCGGCATTCGTGCTGTTCGCCTCCGCACCTCCCACGTTTTTCACCGTGAAGCGGATACGGCAGCGGTCGCTCCCCGATGCTTCGTTTCGCACCATATCAGCGTCGACGAGGGAGAGCGCCGGCAGTGTCATCAGGTTTCGCGTGCCGGTGACCATGGTCGTGAGATCGTCAACCGCTGCGTCCAGCGGACCGATGATCGAATCGATTTCCGCGACCAGGGCGGTCTGTTTCGATTCGCCAGGACCGAGAACATAATCCGCCAGAGCAACCGACAGCACGGCGCGCCGCGTCTTCAGCAGCTGCGCGCGCGCAAGCACGCCGTAATAATCGGCGCGCAGATTCTGCTGCGCGTACATGTCCGCCGGCGCGATTCCCAGCAGCGGCCGCTGCATCGTGGAAACTTCCGCGATCATTTCCTGTCCGCTGCGCCGCAGCGCATCGAAGTGCGCGGTGATGTAATCGGTATCCGCATCGAGCACCTCCCCGCGCAGTTGAATAAGCATATCGCGATCATCGGAGACACCGAAAGCATTGGCCGTTCCCATGCGTTGCATCGAGGGCACAGCACCCATTTCATTCCTTCTCGTGCTACTGCTCCTGCTCCTGCTCGTGCTACTGCTCCCTCCCTGCATGCCGCTATTCACCGGATCAAAGCTTGCCTCGCCGGCATCCCGCAGCGCGGCCGGCATCGAACCGAGATCCGGGATGGCATCGGGTGACGTCAGAAAGAGGAAGCGCTCGACCGGCACCCCTGCCCGTGCAATGGCATCATGCATGCCGTCAACGAGCCGAGGCCGGACATTCCTGAGTTTGAGCATGAAAATGTCGCGCGGATTGCCCGCGGTCTGCGTGATCGGGTAGGCCGCATCGAGGCCGTAGCAGATGCTGCTGTATTCACTGAAGTCCGCGCTCAGGGCGTCGACGTCGCCACGCAGTGATTTGATCGCGGCATCGCGCTTCGTTTCCGCATCGGACTGCGTCCCGGTGATATCGAGCTGTTCGGTGCGCTGCGCGAACGCGCCGATCAGCGGATTCACCGCAGGGATGAAGTACCTCCCCAGCATCCGCTCCTGCCAGTAGTCGAGCGTCGACAGCATCAGGGGCGCCGTCAGATCCGGAACATCCCCCTTATTGCGCAGTATTTCCGACATGAACGCATGCATGTCCGCGCCGTCCTTCGATCCCATCAGGGTATGCAGCAGCACCAGGTTATCCGCGAGGGAGAGCGTGACGTCTTCCATGCCGGCGGTGACATACACATCCTCTGCCTGCAGATACTCCCGTTCCTGTTTCCACGCCAGCGCCAGCGCGATGAGATTTTTGCTCAGGATGCCGCCGGCGCGACCGGCCTGCAGAGCGATGTCCCGGGCTCCCGAGACAGGAGGAATCGCAACCGCATCGCCCCAGCTGTCGAGAATGGATTCTTCGAAGAGGATACAACGCCTCATTGCGTCTGTGGCAAGAACGGGATTCTCGGGATGCACGGCACGCCATCCGGTAATCAGCGACCGCACCTCCGATTCATCGAATTCCCTGTCATAGCTGCCGAACAGCGTGCGCAGGTCGGCCATGTTCGCATCCCCGGCGGGGAGCATTGTTTCGAGACGGGCGATCAGCTGCTCCTTGGAATCGAAGGCCGCGCGCAGCTCGGGCGGGAGCGGCTCTTTCATCGTGGTGGCGCTCACGACCTCCGACCAGTCCGATATCCCTTCTGTGTTGAATGCGCGAATCCGGTAATAGTACGTCGTCTGTTCCGAGAGGCTGCCATCGGTGAACGTCCGTATTCCGGCACCCGGATCCGCCGCGATGGGCTGGAAATCCGCGGTATCGCCGGTGAGTGAGCGTTCGAGGTTGAATCCATCCTCCTTTGAAGGATCCGGCATCTCCCAGCTGATTTCGATCTGAGTATCGCTCAGAGCCGTCGCCGCGACATTCCGAGGGACGGATGGAAAATTCACCTTTTGTGTCCGTGCGCTTGCGATACCGGAGAAGTCAGACGCACCTGATCCGTTCACCGCACGAACGCGGAACCAGTATTCCGTAACCGGCTGCAGCTGCGTGACCGTATAGGTCACAGCCTTTCCGTCCGCATCAGGGAGGATCCTGTAGAAGCTTCCAGGATCACCTGAGGGGGACATTTCGATTTCGATGGTCTCCGCAAACGACGGAGTCGGGAGTATCCAGTGCAGTCGGATGGAAGTGGGTCCCGCCGCTTCCGCCCGCAAACCGAATGGCGCGGATGGAATCGGTGAATCCATCGTCGTCGCACTGTCCTCTTTCGACCAGTCCGACACCCCCTGGTCGTTCTTCGCCCGAACGCGATACCAGAACGTTGTTGTCTTCGGGAGATTTTCATCGAGAATATCTCCGTCACCGGGACCTTCCGTTGTCAGCGGGTCCCAGCTTCCCCCCTCCTGCTTCCGCTCGACGTCGTACCCGTCCTCGTTTTCCGAACCGCGCTGCCAGGTGACGCGGATGGACGTATGATCGACGGCGGAAGCGGACAGATTGAGCGGCCGCGCCGGCTTCATGCGTGTTTCGATCGTGACAACGTTCGAATATCCGGACGCCGCCTGGTCTCCTACTGCGCGCACGCGGAAACGATTCGCGGTTCGCGGCGTCAGTCCCTGAACGTCGTACATCGACGCATCAGCGTGCGTCGTATGCAGCGTCACCCATGCGTTATCATTCTCACGGTGTTCGATCTCGTACCCGGACTCGCCCGTTGCGTTGTCTTCCCAGTTGAGCACGATGTTTGTTTCCGACATGAGCACGCCGGAGAGGTTTGTTGGTGCGGCGAGATAGAGCAGGGTCGTGGCCTGGGCGATGTTTGATGCAGCGGATTGAAGATCATTGGACAGCGTTCGGACGCGGAATTCATATGATGTTGCGGGCTGCAGATCGCTCACCAACCACTCCTCAGTCTCGGGGGACACAGTATCCGCGACCTGCCACACACCACCCGCTGGTCTGAATTCAATGAGAAAACCCGATTCCCCATCGATTCTGTCTTCCCAGGTGAGGCGGACTTCGACCGCTGAATGGGCTTTCGCCGCAAGATTCGCCGGTGCGAACAGGTCCAGCGTCGTGATCGATGCGACATTGGAGGACGGTGACGGAACAGATCCTTCGACGGCATAGACGCGGAAGCGATAATACGTCAGCGGTGCCAATCCCGTGATTCTGATGGATGTACTGTCCTTTTCAACGGTTCGAATGATCTTCCATATAGAGGAGCTTTCCGATTTTTCAATAACAAATGCGTCCTCATGATCGGATCGGTCCTGCCATTGAAGCAGCAGGGAGGAAAAAGACACCGAGTCCGCAGTCAGGTTCCCTGGTGCCGGGAAAACCGGCATCGTGATCTGGATGGTATTCGAATAGTCAGACTCGTAGAGCGCATTTATGGCCTTCACTCTGAAATAATGTGTTTGGTCGGGCTGCAGATTAATCGCGGTCAGCGCACTGGCGTCCATCCCGGTCGTGGCAAAAATCTGCCAGTTGGCATCCCCCGCATGGTGCTCGATTACGAACGAGGATTCACTGTTCGAATTGTCCGCCCAATTCAACAGGGCTTTGGTATATGTCAGTGCGGCACCAGTAAGACCGCTCGGTGAATCCGGCGGGGTAACTGATGCGTCGAAGAATGAGAGAATCATGATGTCCTGTCCCCCTCCATTCGATGCCTGGATCGGATTCTGAACAGGCAGATCGGAGCTTGTTGTCGATCCTGCTACGACTACCCTGCCTGCATTATCAATGAGCACACCTTCAGCGATATCAAGCGCTGATCCGCCGAAATACGTCGACCAGTTAATGCCGCCACCGGTATCTGCACGTGTAACGAATGCATCTGACGAACCGGCGAGCGCGGTCTGCTGAGCAGCTACGAGAGGAAAATTCGAGCTGCTTGTCGATCCTGCGATAATCATCCTGCCGTTCGCATAAAACGTGATGCCCAAACCTTCATCTCCGCCATTTCCTCCCAGATATCCGCCCATAACAAACCTGCCGGAAGAATCGAGTACGGCTATCAATGCGTCCTTGCCGCCCTGTGCGCTCGAATATATTGCGTTCCTGACAGGAAGATCCGTGCTGTTTGTTCCCGCTGTTATTGCGACCATTGCGTCCGGCCCGCATGCAAGACTCCCTGTTCGGCCGTTTATCGGATCCCCTTCGTAGCCACTTCCCCCATATCGTGTGGCGCGGATGAGATGGCCGGATGAACTGATTCGTCCAATGATCAAGTCATCACCGCGCGAAGGAACAGACATCGATTGATTTGGCAGGGGAATATTCCCGCTTCGACTCAAACCGGAGAAGGCGGCATTTCCATTGGCATCCACATCGATCGCACGCATGTAGTCCAATGCACTGCCGCCATAGTAGGTTGACCATTCAAGAGCACCGGTTCCTGTCAACTTGAACAGAACAATATCAAAATTTCCCGCAATGCTATTTTGGAATGGTTTTTTCAGTGGAAAATTGCTACTCTCTGTCGTCGCACCCGCAAAAATCGATCCATTTTCATCCATCGCCACCGCACTGAACCGTTCCTGTCCGCTGCCGCCGAAGTAGGTCGACCATTGAACTGTTCCGGTGCTTCCCAGTTTGACTAAAAAACTATCCCCGTTCCCTGCCTGGTTGGGTTGTATCGCATTCCGAGTCGGGAAATCGGTACTGCCTGTCGATCCAATCACCACGATATCCCCCGATGCGTCTGCCGCAACATCATAACACCCATCCCCCTCACTGCCACCGTAATATGTCGCCCATTGCAGTACTCCCCCAGGGCTCACTTTGATGATGACGGGATCGTATGCTCCGCCCTGATATGATGTCTGAACAGCATGTTGCACCGGGAAATTGGTGCTCTCTGTAAATCCCGCCACAATCACATTATTGCTGCCATCGATCGCTGCTCCATTGGGTGCATCCAACATGGAGCCCCCGTAATACGTCACCCAGGGATCGATGATCAAATCTCTTGCGCGATCGTATTTCTGAACCGCAAATCGCACTTCGGTACCATCGACAAGAAATGAAGAGGGAATATTATCAGAGTATTGCTGATAGGTCAGTGGTTCAGATTCGCGCACGGATCCGAGAGCAGTGTGCACTTCGATACCGCCATCAAGTTGATGGACAAGCCTGGTTGCACCGCTGTATCGCAGACGGATTTCGCTGACATTCCCGCCGGGATGAACGATGAATTCATACTTCAGCCGCCCTTCAATGATTCTGAAGCGCAGATCGATGTTCGAATAGATATCCTCATACAAGAGTGTGGCGAATCCAGGGACAGCGGCGATGCCCTGCGGACAATGGGCGTAATAGTAATTCGTGTATCCATCGAGTCTGTCTCCGGTCACAAGCGGTACACCGTGATTGCATCCTGTAAATCGGATATCCAGTCGATGGTACGAGGTCCTCCTCACACCGATAAAATCCTCTGTCTCCGTCTTTGACCTATCCCCTGTCGCCTCACTGATTCCCTGCTCGGTCGTTTCACTCTCTGTGAACACCACACTCATCTGATCCCGCATGAAATACAGCTGTGCATTGCCGGCATCGGCATAATACAACACGTCCGGAACGGGATCTCCATCGGTGTTCACCAATTGTCCGCGATTTGGAACGAATCGAAACAGCTGCGCATCTACAGCGGTCCTGGATACCTGCGGCATCACCATCATGTCAACGGGGACAACTGCAGCACCCGGTGTCCCTGTCCGACCGTGCTGCTCTGCGAGAGCACTGTTCACAAGCAGGATGGAGAGAACTACTGAAATACAAGACAGGGTACAAGACTTGAGACGGAGAATGAACATGATAATCTCCTTCTGTAATCCAGGCAATGACGCAATAGTCCCACCGCTGCTGCGATGGAGTTTCCGGGCTGATCGCTGTAATCGGAAATGGACACCAAATATTACGAAAATTCTCTCCAGAAAGGCAATGCGTAGTTCCACCCATTTTGGGTGCGTGCGGCACACACGCACCTCTGTCAATGAAAAATGGGTGGAACTACGTATTGAATCCATTCGAAACCATGCGTTCCTTTCTGCTGACAACGCACAACCCGGACAACGTCATGCGCATTCTCATCGTCGACGATCAGCCGAAAGTCCGTGCAATGCTGCGCGCGCTGCTGGCTGGCATGGATCTCGAGTTCGATGAGGCATCAAATGGATCGGAGGCTGTCGAGCGATATGCCTGCGTGTCCAGTGATCTCGTACTCATGGATGTGCGCATGCCGGTGCTGGATGGCATCGCAGCCACCAGACGCATCCTGGCATCGGATACCGGCGCGCATATCGTCGTGGTTACGGATTATGACGACGAGGACTGCAGGCGCGAGGCCATGGCGGCCGGGAGCAGGGCTTTTTTCTGGAAAGGGGATCCCATGGCCCTCCGTGCCTATGTCCGGCAGCTTGCCGCAGACGGATTCCCTGACTCGATCAACTGAACAGGACATACGACGCATATCTCCAGAATACATGAAATCTCTTCACAGACTATCGAGGTAACAAAATGAAACAGGTATTGTTGTTTTCACTTCTGACTGCATGTTCACTATTGATGGCGAGGGGACTCGAAGCACAGAGTCTGAGGATGATTACTGATGTCTATCCGGCCAGCACGGCCAATGATCTCACCGTCTGGTCCCGCACGGTCTTCGACAGCAAGATTTTTTTCGCGGGGAATGATGGCGGTTCCGCAAAGCTGTACACGATGGATGCGAGTGGCGCAAACGGTTTTCTCCCCCAGCTTACACTGACTCCCGGCGCGTCATTGAACCACAAGCTGCACAATGCCGGGAATTACCTGGTGTTCTGGGGAGATGACGGCAAGAAGGGCGCGGAGCCATGGAGCAGCGACGGGACGGCAGGCGGCTCCGTCATGCTCGCAAATCTCGATAAAAAAGACGGTTCGCAGCTCTTCCATTCCATCGTCAGTATCGGTTCACAGACATATTTCGGATGCTTCGAGTCGTACAGCACCCTGCCTCTGAAAAGTGATCTGGGACTATATGAGACTGACGGGACGCCGCAGGGAACGAATGAGATATTCGATGACCTGTACGTCAACAAGCTCATCGGTCTGAACGGGCAGCTTGTCATCGACGGATCGGACAACACCTCCGTCGGACGCGAGCTCTGGCTCTATGATGGCAGTACCGTCACCCCGATCGGCGTCCTCTCTCCTGGATCGGTCGCCGGTGATGACGATTTCCCGTATGCGCAGTGGTACAGCCGGCATGTCTACAAAAGACATGAACCCGTCGCCGCCGCGAACTGTGCATTCTTCAATACATGGAGCGACGGCGAGGGTAATGAGCTCTGGTGCACCGACGGAAACGCGCTGCGTCAGATCACCGGAATCGGCAATGGAACATACTCCACGTATCCGGTTCAGATGACCGTGATGGATGGTACGCTGTACTTCGTCGGATTGGACGCCATGCATGGCGCCGAACTCTGGAGTTTCCCTCTCGGAGATCCAATGAATGCCGGCACTGCCTCGATTGTGCAGGATCTTACGGGCGATGCCACGCGCTCTGAGCCCTGCTGGCTCACGGTGTATAACGGCGAGCTGTACTTCAGTGCATACACCGAGACGACCGGCAGGGAGCTGTTCCGATATGACGGTTCATCCATCACACTCGTCGCCGACATCAATCCCGGTCCGGCAAGTTCGAATCCCAAGTATGCTCCGGATGAGGTAAGCCCTTTCTGGTTCGAAATGTGGGAAGATGACCCGAGCGGGCTTTCCCTTACTGTATTCAATGGCAAACTTTTCTTCGCGGCGGACGACGGCATGAACGGTATTGAGCTCTGGTCCTATGACGGAACGTCGGCAAATCTCGAATGGGATGTTCATGCAGGTGCCGGCAGTTCCGATCCGCGCTTTCTCACAGTACTCAACGGCAAGCTCTATTTCACCGCATACACGCCGCAGTACGGACGCGCGTGGTACGAGTTCGATCCCGGCGGCAGCAGTGTCAACGAGCCGCCGGTGGCAACGGCTTCGACGACTTCCATTTCCGGCCTGACGGTGGTGTTCAGTTCGTCCGGATCCTACGATTCGGATGGGACAATCGTCAGCTATTCCTGGGATTTTGGTGACGGCACAGGATCCTCGACGCAGGCGAATCCCGTTTATACCTATGGCACGGCGGGAACATACACGGCCACATTGACCGTGACCGACAACGGCAGTGCGACGGGAACGGACGTGGTGACAATCACGGTAAGCACGCCCCAGAGCGGCACCATGTATATCGCATCACAATCCGTCACGCGCGTCTATCTGCCGGGAAACAAGATCGCGGCAGAAGACCTCGTCGTGATCAGGGAGTATCCGGGAGGACAACCGGTGGAGGGTGCGGTCGTGACAGCGTCCTACTACTCTGCGTCGACGGGAACGACCTCCGGCACGACCAATGCGAGCGGAGAAGTGACACTGACGAGTTCATGGGACCGAAATCCCAATGGATCCTGGTGCTTCGATATCACGGATGTGCAGAAATCAGGGTATACGTATGACGAAAGCAAAAACTCCGTCGCGACGGTGGCCTGTGAGGCCTCTCCGAAGAGAGGCGCCATGCATCCCGCCTCCTGTCTCCTCTATGAGAACTACCCGAATCCATTCCGTCACTCGACGAGCATCGCGTTCCGGCTCAGTATGGAGGGCAGGATACGTGTCATCGTTACAGATCTCCTCGGTCGCGAGATTGCCCGTCCGGCAGATGGGATTTTCAGGAAAGGCACACATACATTGATGTTCGACGCGACATCACTCCCGTCGGGAATGTATCTCTATCGTCTCGAGACGGAGGCGGAGACCCTCCAGCGCCACATGGTTCTACTGCGGTAGATCCATCCGATTCCGGCGGACAGGTTTCGCGATGAAGCCTGTCCGCTATTGTTGGATATTTTCATCGCTTATACTTATTATATATGGAATTCCAGAACATTCTCCTATCGAAACGGACAATGTGTCATGAAACCACGGCACGCACTCACCGCGCTCCTGTGCGCCGCAATCGTATGCGGTGTATGCAGTGCCTTGCAGGCGCAGCAAAAGGAAATCGATCGATTGAACGTCGATCTGGAAAACACGAAAGAGGATACGGCCAAGGTCAACCTCCTGAACGCACTCGCAATGGCCTACGTGAACCGGGATGCGGACACGGCCTCCTCGTATGCGCATCGGGCGCAGAAACTGGCGGAAGCGATCGACTACCCACAGGGCATTGCACGAAGCCTCAATCATCTCGGCCTCCTTCGCTCACGGCAGGGAGCAGCAGCGGAAGCACTTGCACTATACAGGCAAAGCCTCGCGCTATCTGTCGACCGTGGAGAAAAGAATGATATCGCAGTGTCCCATTCCCGCATCGCGACGGTGTACACGGAACAGGGCAGATATGCAAAAGCGACGGAGCATTACACGAGCAGCCTAAGGATTTGGAAGGACCTTGGCAAGCAGCGAAGTATCGCAAACTGCCTGAACAACCTGGGTAACATCAACTACTTAACGCACTCACCGCGAAAGGCGGAGAAATATTACCGACAGAGCCTCCGCATATTTGAGGAACTGAATGACTTACCTGGCCTTTCTGTTACCCATGGCAGTCTCGGAATTCTTACCCAGCATTTTGGTCGAACCGAGGAAGCCATTAAACATTTCCGGGAGAGTCTTCGGATTTCCGAGATGCTGGGCGATCAGCACAGAAGAGCTAAGAATCTCTTAAATATCGGCGTTCTGCTTGATCGGTCCGGATCTCTTGCGGAATCCCTCAAGCGCTATCAGGAAAGTCTGCATATATATGAGAATCTTGGGAACAAACGTGCTGCAGTGCTGTGCCGTATGAACATAGGTGCGGTACTGCAGAAACAGGGGCGATATGCAATGGCTCTCGATCATTTCATGCAAAGTCTCGACATTATGCAATCCCTGGGAGACAGACCGAGTATTGCCATGTGTTACTGGAATATTGGAGTTATTTTTGGTCACAAGGGGAAGCATACCGAGGCACTCAGGCACTTCCAGAAATCCCGATCGATGTACGAGGAAATTGAGGACAAACGTGGAATGGCCCGGTCCCTGCTGAAAATTGCGGAAATGAACCGCAAACTGCGCAAATCACCGGAAGTCGTACTGAAATCCCTTCAGAGCTGCCTCAACATCTTCGAGGAACTCGAAAATCAGAGCGGCATTGCTGATGTCACGCATGAAATTGGTATCCTTTATCGCGAATGTGGGATGTACTGGGAGGCAATTCCCTATCACGAGCGCAGCATCAAGTTAATGAACGAGCTCGGTGAGAGGGAGAAACTCGCGTACGCACTGTGTGATCTCGGCTGGGACTACCACTTTCTCGGCGATTATTCCACGGCACTTGCGAAAATGGAACAGGGGCTGGAACTCGCCGAAGAACTGCATGCCACCGAAGCCACTTCCTGCGTTCTCAGTCGTGTGCACAAGCTGTACGCAGAGTCCGGTGATTTCCAGCGAGCATATGAGTATCATCAACGCCGAATTCGCCACCGTGACAGTATCCGGACAACTCAGGAAAAACTGCAGCTGCGCGAACTCATGGAAAAATATGAGTCCGAACAACGACAGCGCGAGATCGAACGGCTGGAAAAGGAAAAAGCCCTTCAATCCCTCGAACTGCTTCAGAGGAGCGAAGCCCTCCGACGCGCGCAGCAGGAGACGGAAATTCATCATCTCGAATCCCGGATGGCCGCCGCACAACTGCAGAGCAAGGAAGCCGAGGGATTGCGGCAGCAACAGCAGATCGATTTACTGGAAAAGGATCGCAAACTGCAGGCTGCCAGTCTCGAGCAGGAAACACTGCTGCGCAACGCGCTTATCGGCACTGCCCTGCTCCTGCTGATAATAGGTCTGCTTGTATTCCGGCGCATGCGCGATCGTCGACGGACCATGGAGTTGAAAGCACAGGTGGCGGAGACACACGCGCAGACAGCGGATATGGAGAAACTTCGCATTCAGGCCGAAGCCGAGCGAAAGGAGAAAGAATCACAGCGCATGTTTGCGAGAGGATTACTCGAAGCACAGGAAGCGGAGCGAAAGCGTCTGGCCGGCGAGCTGCATGACAGCCTCGGACAGGATCTCATCGTCGTGAAAAACCGGCTCCTGCTTCTTCGGGAGACAGCGCCGGTCGACGGGGATCTCGATGAGGCCATCGCGGGAGTGGGGGAAACGCTCGAGGACGTGCGCCGGCTCTCGCGCGACCTTCGTCCCTATCAGCTCGATCGCTACGGCATCGGCAAAGCCCTGCACGCACTCATCGATCGCGCCGATGAATCATCTCGTGTACGTTTCACGGCTGAAATTGACGAGGTGGACGGCATCTGGAGCAAGGATACGGAGGTCTGCATCTATCGTATCGTTCAGGAGGGGATCAGCAACATCCTTAAACATGCGCAGGCGGAACATGCCCACATCCGACTGCTGATGCGTGACGACGGAATCTCCCTGTTGATGGAAGACAATGGTACAGGTCTCCCGAAGGCACTTATCGATGGGTCGCTTCCAACAGGATTCGGTCTCAAGGGGATGGCCGAGAGATCGGAAATCCTCGGTGGCGAAATGAACATTACGTCCTCTCCCGGAAACGGCACAAGGATTGAAATGCGTTTACCGCTTCCTGTCACCGCCACAGAGACGACACATGAGGATGGAAATGTCACGTCTTCATCCGAGGCATCCACCACAACGGCACCGTTGGAACAAGCATGAGTGACCCTCTCACCATCCTGATCGCGGATGATCACCCCGTCTTCCGCACGGGACTGCGGCAGATTATCGTGCGTGATTCGACGCTGCGTGTGGTCGGCGAGGCGGCCGACGGAAACGAAGCGCTCGAGGCGATTCGTTCTCTGAAACCGGCGATCACGCTGCTTGATCTGCACATGCCCAACATGGGGGGACTCGACGTCGCCGCGACGGTGAACCGCGAACGCCTTCCGGTCACCCTGCTCGTCCTGACCATGTATGACGACGAAGACATGTTCAACGAGGCCATGGAATACGGCGTGCGGGGGTATATTCTCAAAGACAGCGCCGCGCTGGATATCGTACGTGGTATCCACGCTGTCGCTGAGGGGGCATTTTACATCAGTCCCGCCCTCTCCGCCGGCACGGCAAGAGAGAATCACGAGGATGAATCGGGTTTCGAGCAGCGCCTGCACCTGGATGCACTCACACTCGCCGAACGGCGTATTCTCCACCTCATCGGGGAGAGCAACAAATCGACGGAGATCGCGGAAACGCTTTCCGTCAGTGTTCGGACCGTCGAGCGGCATCGTGAAAACATCTGCCACAAGCTGGGGCTCTCGGGTGCTTACGCCCTGCTGCGGTTTGCGCTCGAGCACAGAGCGGTGATTTAATTTCGCATGAAAATGACGGACCATTCCGCGCACGGCGTGCCAGCCGACAGCGTGAAAACGAGCACCGTAGCCGTGTGCATGGATTGCCCGTGCGTGCGCGTGGCGGGCGCATCCTCGGCTGCGATTCCGGAACGGATTGAGATTTTTCCCGTCCCCGTTCGTGAAGAGGCGACCGTGCTGCTGAGATGGTGTCACCACGCGTGGGATGACATTTCCGGTATTGCGGTAGAACCGCCCGAAGATGCCGCATCCGACGGGATTACGGAAGTAATTCTTCAGGGGAGACTGCGTCGAAGGGTTTCTGGCTGAAGGATTCCTCCAGGCGAACGATCCTGTCATCGATATCCCTGTAGAGCGGAGGTGCCTGGAGCGGCTCGCCGCCGTACTTTTGAAGTTCTTCTCTCAGAAATCCGATGTATGCCAGCCCGATCGCTTTGAGCTTGCGCAGCATGCCGTGCTTCATATCGCCGAGCTGGATCTCATTCTGGTCCGCGGCTGTCCGCAGGAGTTCATCAAAAAACTGCCGGAACTTCCCCGTCCATTTGTACGTGTGACGATACACTTCAAGCTGCGAGCTGTCGGCCGCGAGCCACGACAGCTCGGGATGATCTTCAACAAGGTTCATCTTGATCCGCAGGCGTTTTTCCTCATGGCGCAGCGCCTTATGGAGAAACTCGGCCACCGGGATCCCGAGGTGGATGTCTCTGTGAACATGGTCTTCCGCGAACTCGTTTTCCAATCGCATGGCAGCATCTGGTGTTTATGGGACATGTCAGCGCATGAAGAATCCCGGCCGGTGCCGGGAGTGCACAATAAGATACAGCAATCACCAACACGATCGTAGCCCGGTCACCAGGATTCCACCTGACTGGCCTGCATCACGGAAACGCTCATGGCGCGCCGATCCTGCCCTCCCCTGGGGTGCACTGCTGCTGCAGGCGTTCCATCCCCGTGCGGTAAAAAAACGGCGCGAAGCATCCACGGGAAACTCTGTCTTGGTACACTGCCAGGGCGGAGTCAGTCCAAGGGCGACGGTAAACAGGGCTTCGGTAGGAGAAGTCATCGGTGTTCAGGTGCTGTGAAACATCTCCTGAACCTACAGAAATCAGCGGTATCACGCTATGCGTACCCACTCAAAACAGCGAAGAGCAATATTTTTCATACCTACCTCCAATTATTTAAGGATTCCGTGAATCACTATTGTTCTTTGGATAGTATCATTCAGTATGCCAATAATAAACACCTCATCCTTGAATACACGAATGTTCGTAATGAAATATGCCGGATTTGATATCTCCTTAATATTCCACCAATCAGTTCCGTTATAATGGTACACGTTCCCCATTGCCGTTCCCATGAATACATCATTCATTGTTCTTCCATCAACAGCTCTGGTATTTGCGTCGTCAGGGGTTGAGAACCAGAATTCGCGCTCATTGCCATTCATACGAAATATGTTATAACCGAGAATATATATATTTATCCGGCCCTACCCACATTCTCCCACCCCATTCCCTATTATTTGTCGAGGAGTCTATTATAGACCAATTATTTATCCCGCCTCTATAAAGATAATATGTAGTTCCTCCCGCATCATGTGACAAATATGTCATAAATACGGTTTCACCTTCTCGATCGACCGCAATATCTATTCCACCGTAGACATCTTTATGACCATATGCAGATGTAATTGGGATACTATCTTGTTCCCACTTGTTGTGACTGAAGTGCGCCACATACCCTTTTTCTCCACCTATCCAAGCATCATTTATTGACGTACTATAGACAGAGGTTATCTCTTTGGGCAGTTGAAGATTGTGCCAGGTCCATTTCCCTTTTTCATAGGAGACTACTAGGTCTCTTGCACCGCGCCGTGCAGGCGATATAAGCGAGCCAACTGCCCAGAAGCTACCATCCCTATTATCATAAATCCGTCGCGGAACTCCAACTGAGGGCAATCGTGCCTCATCATGAAATGGATAAGGCATCCATGTTTCGCCATCATAGTGCCAAAAATATCCATATTGCCCACCCGAACAATATCCTGCAATGAAGACATTATCTGTACCCCTAGCCGCGATCTCGGACATTAATGTCTGTCTCGCATCTTGATATTGAATTGTATCAACATTCCATATGTAATCCCTTCTACCTGGAGGGTCCGGTTCAACTATTTCGCTCTCACTGCAACTGATTAGGCCAAGCACGAGAATAACTATGTTTGTCCGAAGTAATGGATGACGAGACCCCATTCTTTGGTCCAGTCCGAATGTTAGTTTTGTCTGCAATTGAGGGCTCCCCTTAAACTGTACCAGCGATAAATATTTCGTATCTGGATAATTCTTAATAGCTTTTGCGTATTTAATGTCGGCACTGCAGAAATACATAAATGTTCTATTAATCAGTACAGGGTGTTGTTTTATATGTGCTGTAAAATCATTGACAAAGGATACTGGATCTTTTGCGTTATCCATTATCTCAGACATTTTTCTACATGCTTCTATTTCCTCATTAGTCGGTTCTCTGATGTCGATAGGGAAGTTAGCATCCGCCTTCTCCCACCCACCATCCGAGTAATAATCTACAACAACACGTCCAAGAACTGATCCAGTGCGATATCCATCGCAGCCTGACTGACCGCCTAGCACACCGTCAATTGATATAACGCCAAAACGATGATTCCCACCAGGCTCAACAACGTTGACGTGAAATAGGTTCGATGTGTCTTGAATTGGACGGTAGGTTGACTTGATTATGCTCCCTGACTGGAATCTGTATTCCGCATAGTAATTATCAAAACTTCCCACAACGTGAATCGGTTTATCACTGTGGTTCTCAATGGCAATAACATATCCCAACCTATCTAAGCCACTGAAAGGATTATCAATATTTACAGTAATTTTGATTGGTTGCGCAGTGGCACCCAATGACGTAATAATAATTATTATTAACGTCCTCATAGCTTGCTTAATCATAATGACCTCAGTTACGGCAGTATGTCGGTTTAGTTGCGTATTGCTCTAGCTGCGATTTGTGGGTATCACAAAACTCGATCTGGTCTGACCCCAATGTTCGTCACTGAGGTATGTTAGTTTAATCGACACTGTTCTATTTGGGATTTCTCGACAAACATCTTCCGTCTCTCTACTAATTCTTCAAACGGAACGATCGCACCTGGCGCCGGTGGACGGTATCCAAGCCCGCTATGTGGGCGGATTTCGTTGTACTCGCGTCTCCATCTTTCGATGAGCACCGTGGCTTCGAGCAACGTATCGAATTGTTCCCGCGAAAGCAATTCCCTTCGCAGCGTTCCATTGAAAGATTCATTGTATCCATTTTCCCACGGACTACCTGGTTCTATGAACATGGTGCGAACTCCGATCCGCGCCAACCAGTCCCGGACGCGAGGGGTGGTGAATTCCGAACCGTTATCACTGCGGATATGCGCCGGGAGGCCGCGACGAATGAACAGATTGATCAAACATTCAACGACATCCTCCCAGCTCAGTCGCATACCAACAACAATGGCCAACGACTCCCGGGTAAACTCGTCGATGACTGTCAGCATGCGGAACTTCCGCCCGTTGGAAAGACGATCCTCCACGAAGTCATAGCTCCAGACATGGTTTCGATGTGTCGGTCGCAGACGCACGCACGATCCGTCATTGAGCCATAGGTGCCTACGTTTCCGCTGCTTTCGCGGCACCTTCAGACCTTCTTCCCGCCAGATGCGGGCTACACGCTTGTGATTGACCTTCCACCCCGTCTCACGCAGCATCGCCGTCACCATTCGATACCCATAGGCGCCATAGGTGTGCGCTGTTTCGATTACGGCTTTACGGAGTGACTCCTCGTCCGGTCTGCGGCGCGGCACATAGCGATATGTGCTTCGGGGAATCTGAAGGACACAACAGGCCCGATGTTCGGTTACATCGCAGATGCACTTTATGTCATCGACTAAATGCTTCCGCTTCACCGGGCTGAGTATTTTTTTGAGGCCAACGCCATTCCTTCCTGAAGGATCCGTATGTCAAGCTCCTTCTCTGCCACCAGGTGCTTCAGACGGGCGTTCTCTTGCTCGAGTTCCTTGAGCCGCTTCGCCTGGTCTGTCCGCATACCCCCGTATTCGTTGCGCCACCGGTAGTACGTCTGTTCTGTCACCTCGATCTGACGAACCGCCTCACTTATGGATGACCCCTCTGCCACGAGAACCTCTACCTGACGGAGCTTCTGGATGATCTGTTCGACACTGTGCTTCTTTCCGGCCATTTTTGTCTCCTTTCCAACTGAATGTACTCAAAGACTAACATACCTGCTTGTACAATTTTTTGGGGCTAGATCACGCAAGGTCCCTCTTTATGATTCCCTCGCTCGAGAGCTGGAGGGCTTCCCCCATCGCGGCCGGTACGTCATGGCATCGGAATACAATGAGCTTTCCGACGAGCGGATCCTTTCACAGAAATTCCTGAAGTACCGACGTAGGCACCCCAACCTCCCGCCTATCTCCTTCCATGGACTGCGGCATTCTTTCGCAACCAACCTCGCCATGCAGGGAGTCCCTATCGCCGTATTGCAGAAACTACTCGGGCACCAGAATATCGAGACGACGATGCTCTACACGCACGTTCAGGAAGACCATGTGCTCGATGTTGCCCGACGTGCCTCCCTTTGACTACCAAAATCGCTACCAAGAATACTACCAAAACTTGCTCCAGCATGCCGCAGAACGCCCTTTGAGCTGCTTCGGGCGAGGACATAAAAAAACGGCGTGAACCTTGATTTCACGCCGTTTTTTCAGTGTTTTAAGGCCCTTCGGCCTCGTACACGCGGGGGGACTCGAACCCCCGACCCGCTGATTAAGAGTCAGCTGCTCTGCCAACTGAGCTACGCGTGCACTACAAAAGTAGTGCACGCATGAGTTTTTTCAAAATTTGAGATCGTTTTTCTGGATAGATATTTAAGATGGTGCGTTCGCGGGTAAAAAACAAATGTGATTACACGTCCTATTTCGCTTCCGCAACGTTCTGCAGCATACGGTTGAACAACGCGTCCGAGCTGCGGGCGAAATGTCCCGGCTCGTTCATCATGCGATCGATCTCGGCGAGATTTGGTTCGTGGTCGGCTGTGATCTTCGTACGGTAATAGCCCGAGGTCTCGATCATCCAGCTGTATGACTGGCCGGGCACCGATTTCTGCTCCGGAACACGGAAATCGACATCGGCCCACTGGCCGGTGTCAAGGGCACAGTAGTCTCCGTCCTCTTCGAGGAGCTTCTCGAGACAATCCGCGCCGTCGTGCCGAACGGCTGCAACAGGACGATAACGCTCGGCGGCAACGTCATCATGCAAACGGTCGTCCATGGCAACACGGCTCACAAGCCAGATGCCCGCGGGCGCTTCCAATCGCAGACGCAATGGACCGGAATTCACCTCGGCAATCCCAATACGCAGCGCGACGTGACGATACGCACCGACGCCGACTTCCCATACGTACGCGGAATGCCGCCATTGCGTGCCATCCCAGACCTTCACCTGAAGCATGCCCTCACGTTCCATGACTGTCCGCAGACGGGCGCGTTCTTCCGCGCTGGCGTTGCAGAGGTCGTAATATGACTGGAGCTGACTGCCGAACAGTGCGAAAAATCCGTACTGCACGTGCGCACCCCAGTCGGTGTTGCGCACGCGGAGGATGAGCGTGACGGAATCACGGTCGGCGGGACGCGCGAACGTGCATTCCATCCATCGCCGCTCGCCCCAGCTTCCCCGATCCGGCTGAGGCAGCACGGTCCAGCAGCTCTCGTCGGCGTCCCGCACGAGAGGAAGGATGTCCTCGCCACGGTCGCTGCGGGCAGACAGCGGCGGATGTGGGACGGCGGCCAGCAGGCGGCCTTCTTCGGTAGCATACAACTCCGTTCCTTCCGCATGCGCAACGCGCATCAACGCGAGATGATCGATGGAATCCACTTCTTGCAGGAGATCCGCGAGACGCAGCCGCACACGGCCATCAACGGGCCGGGTGTGTTCGAGCCGTGCAACATCACGGCGCTGCGCGGAGCGGAAAAACGAACCGCTCAGGCATTCCATTTCCACGCGCCAGTCACCACCGGTACAGCCGAATACAAACGGACAGCCGCTTGACCATTCCCAGTCGTTCGATCTGTCATCATCACGTCGCGAACTCGAACTGCTGGATCCACCGCCCGAGGACAGACTGCTGACAGCGGCTGCCCCAACGAGGACGGTCAGGTCCACGGCGGCGCCGACCAGCGCCCCGATGGTGCGCCCGGTCGAGGAGTGTTTTGTACGCTGGATATGATGGATATCACCACCGCGAAGTTCTACCATGCCGGAGGTGGTCAGGAGACGCACGGATTCCTGCGTTTCCAGCCGGGAGTACCGGAGCTGTTCACTCACGGGAGGCGGGAACCAGCGTCCGCCATCACACCAGCTGATCCCCTTGACGGCGGGCCAACGCATGGTGACAACGTCATCGCTGTCCGGCAACCGGTAATACATGCCAAGCTTGTACGCACCGAGAAAAATGGCGTCAAGAGAATCTCCGACTGCGCGGTGGAGTACAATGGGATCGTTGATGCGGAGTTGCTGCCGGTTTTCGCAATCAATGACGGGACCACGATTCGCCCACACGACGAGTGAATCCCGATGCGGCACCGGCTGCCCCATGTAGAGACCGCTGAGCATTCGACCATCCTGCAGCGAAAGGATCGTGCTGTCACCGATGTTCATGTCATCGAGCTCCTGCCGCGACGCTCCGACGAATTCCCCCTCCCCGAAATTGTCGATTGCCGATCCGATGTGATACCCGAGCAAAGTGCAGCCCGACAGCGAGAGCAGGCAGAGCAATCCGATGGCACAGATGAACTGAATGCGTTTCATGACAAATCCTCCGTTGTAGACTGACTCTGCGGGAAGAATACGTCAGTCCCCTCCCCCGGTTGTCATGGAAATGTCAAATGAATAGGAAAAGCTGTCTGCGGTGCTGACTGGTGGCGTGGTTCACCGCTCCCTGCGGTCGGGACAGCCGTCCTCGTCCTGGAAACCGTTGCGGGTTTCGGGCATGCGGGGACATTTATCCACCCCGTCACGGAATCCGTCGCCATCGGTGTCGGGATTTTCGGGATTGGTGTTTGTGACGCGCAGCTCTTCGAAATCCGTCAGCCCGTCATCATCCATGTCCGGATCCTCGGGATCGGTGCGCTCGATGCTGCGCTCCTCGAAATCGGTGAGTCCGTCACCGTCGGAATCGGCGGCGGAGGCATCGGTCGTGGCGCGAAAAACCTCGTCGTAATCGCCGATCCCGTCTCCATCAGTGTCGGGCAGGAGAGGATCGGTGCCCTGCGTATTGAATTCCTCCCCGTCGGTGAGTCCGTCACTGTCGGTATCCACGCGGTTCGGATTGGTCCCGAGCAGAACCTCCTGCCCGTCAAAAAGCCCATCTCCGTCCGTGTCAGCTCTCAGCGGATCGATGGAGAAACGCTGCACCTCCTCGGCATCATTGAGACCATCGCCATCAGTATCGGTTGTGTCTGCACGTGTTCCGTATTTGATGGCTTCCTCGAAATCCGTCAGGCCGTCACCGTCGGTGTCCATACGGCGCGGATCCGATTTCGCATGTGTCACCTCGTACCAGTCCGTGACCTTGTCGCCATCGGTGTCCATGTCGTAGGGATTGATGCCGAGACGTTCCTCTTCGTCATTGCTGAGTCCGTCATTGTCAATGTCATTGTCCGGAAACAGGAATACCTTGACGCCGGCAGTCAGGGAGAAATAAAAGTCGCTGGCCGTTTCGGCGGCGTTGGGATTGCGGCCCTGGTTCTGCTCGGCGTAGTAACGGTCACGGACTTCTCCGGAAGGGAATGCGTCCAGATCACCGATCATGGTCAGGTTGGCGCGGATCTCGGTATTGAATGCCAGACGCCGGCCGAGCATCAGGTCGACTCCGATGCCACCGGGGAACACCCAGGCCTCCTGCCGCGGCGTTTCGGGAGCATAGCGCACACCGCCGAGAGAGAAGTCCTCGGGCGTGTACCACAGCCTGCCAACACCGCCATACAGATAGGGATTGACGAAACGCCCGGGCAGAAGATCGAGGAAGAGCAGTCCGCTGAAGGCCTGGAATTCCGTGGTGCGGTCCACCTGGTTCGGCGCCTCTTCACCGAACTGCAGCTGATAGGCCGTGCCGGTATTGCGCCGCCAGCGCCGGCTGTAATTCAGCACTCCAATCTCTCCCTGTATACCGAAACGGAGATAGGAACCGATCGCATAGGTGGCCTGGCCCCAGAACATCTCTCCCACGCTGTGATCGGTGAACTCGCCGTTGATCTTTGCCAGACCGCCGCCCGCGGTGACGCTGAGCATACCCTCCTGGTAACGGGGACGGCCCTGGTAAATGACATCCTGCGCGGTGAGCGGGATTTGAGGGATGCAGAGCGCCATCAACAAAAAGCCGAGAAAGATGTGACGATGCCCTCGGCCGCTGGCTGTTGGCCGTTGGCCGCCGACGAAACTTCCCTGGATGGAATTCTTCTGCATCAGCGCGTCCCTCCTGCGCGATCGCCGAGTTTGAGAACGTGTATCTCAACGCGCCGATTGAATGCGCGGCCAATGTCGGTAGTGTTGTTCATGATGGGCATGCTTTCCCCGAATCCCTTTGCCTTGAGACGGCGGGGCGCGACACCCTGCTGCACAAAGAAATTCTTGACAGCCAGCGCGCGACGCATGGAAAGATTCTGATTGTATGCTTCGGTACCCTCCGCGTCGGTATGCCCGCGGATCTCGACGATCATGTCGGGATAGGCACGGAAAATCCCGACCTTCTCCATCAGTTCGGCCACATATTCCCGGCGGATGATGGCACGATCATATTCGAAGTGGATGTCCGTCAGGTTGAATGTCTTGCCTTCCTCCAGCACGTCAACATCGAAGGTCGGCAGCGGATTGACCAGATCCGCCGCGGCAAAATCGTAGGAGTCGTACATGCCGCGGCCTCGCGCGGAAGTGTCCACCACCCCGAACGGCACGATGTGCTGCACTGCGCGTGGGACATACCCGCCGTAGCGCGCAAGCAGTTGTTCAGGAGCAGGACCGTACACCGTTCCATAATCGATGCGCCAGGGACCGCTTCCCGCTCCGGCCGAAACACCTTTGCCCCTGCCGCGCAGACGCTCGTCACGAGGGCCGGCATATCCTTCCGTTCCGCTGCCGTACACCGTGGTATAGTCGATTCCACCGGAACCTTCACCGGTGGAGACACCCGTTCCGCCACGGCCGCTGGCATCGCCCGAGGCCGCATCACCTGCGTCCCCGTCACTGCGCACAACGCCGCGATCCACCCCGCCCGCACCTTCGCCGGTGGAAACGCCCGTGCCGCGTCCCCCACGGTCATCACCGTCACCATAGCTGTCACCCACGTCTCCATCGCTCCGCACGGCACCGCGATCCGGTACACCGGTATCTTCACCGGTAGGAACACCCTTGCCGCGCCCGCCGCGATCATCGGCGTCACCAGAGGTGTCACCCGTCTCGCCCCCGCTGCGCGCCAGATCACGGTTCGGATCACCCCTACCTTCACCGGTCGGAACACCCTTGCCGCGCCCGCCGCGATCATCGGCGTCACCAGAGGTGTCA
>Ga0207831_100253_pt1 | contig 23753 bp, 22 predicted proteins | sample TtanPargueraPR_7_FD_187741 | JGI IMG/M metagenome (GOLD analysis project Ga0207831, IMG submission 187741) | Aerobic enrichment media microbial communities from Bioluminiscent Bay, La Parguera, Puerto Rico - Tt and M1 (2) (SPAdes) | ecosystem: Environmental > Aquatic > Marine > Unclassified ... | reverse complement strand
CTAGGAGAATGTCGCTAAGAATCATACTTGCTAGTGGTACAACAAATGCTATTGTTGTGGGCAGAAGAAGTATTGCAAGAAGTGTTGCTGCCATGATGAGCTCAAAATTTGGGAAGGGTTGAAGTCCTGTTGAAACGAGTAGATATCTTGAAAGGGCGCCAAAAAGAATCAGGCTTATGAGTAAAGTGATTTGTTGTAGATGACTTTTTTTCATAAGGTTTTCCTCCGCCTTTAATCTAAAAGCTGGTGTAACCGATATGTTAGGCGTGTTATTTATTTTTGTGGAAAAAGTTCAATTGGACGTAGCTGTGCAGAACCAATTTCTTTGATTTGATGTTGTAACTTTTGTTTTATTGTCGTACTGCAGGAAAAGATGATGGTTATGGTATTTTCTTTGTTGTATTTGATATTGTGGATTTTTGTTTTTCCATGGAGCATGTTTACGATTGGTTGGCTCTCGGGAGTGTTTGGGAGTATGAGTTTGAGGTGGTGAAGATCTGGGAGTTTAGTATCTATTGCTGCAAAAAGAGCTTTTATTCCTGTGTTGTCTTTGACGCTAAATGGTATAAGGGAAACAGTTTTGAGTTGTGGAATTGTATTGAGTGTGTTAATTTTTTCTTCAAGGTCTTCTTTGGTTATGAGATCTGTTTTATTGAGCAAGATAAGTAGTGGTTGGTCTGCTTTGATATGGGAGAGTTCATCAAGGCTGACTTGCAGTTTTCTCTTAAGTGCGTTGTATGAATCACTCACATCAAGGACCAGGATGATGAGGTCTGCTTCTTGAATTTCTTCAAGGGTGCTATGAAACGCATCAATAATCCATGAAGGAAGATTATCGATGAATCCAACAGTATCGGTGAGAAGAATGGGCAGCTGACTACTTGTCTTATGCTTGGGAATTCTCCGAGTAGTAGTGGAAAGTGTACTGAAGAGTTTTCCTTCAACTTTAACATTTTCTTTTGAAAGAAGATTAAGAAGACTGCTTTTTCCTGCATTGGTATATCCTGCAAGACTGATGGTATAAAATCCTGTGTTGTGTCTGGTTTTTCGTCGTTGTGCTCTGCTGTCTTCGATTTTTTTGAGTTGTCCCCGTATTTTTTTCATCTGTTTTTTTATCATTTCGTAGTAGTCGTCGACTTGGTATTCTCCACCAGACATCAGTCCTGGGTGTTCTCCCATTCTGCTACGATGGATGAGTTCTTTTATGTACGGTCGTTCGTAGTGGAGTTGCGCGAGTTGTACTTGTAGTTTTGCTTCTTTTCGTTCTGCATGTTCTTCAAAGATTTTTAAGATGAGTCTGACTCGGTCGTAGATCTGTAGCTTGAGTTTTTGTTCGAGTGTAAACCATTGGCTTGGTTTGAGTTCTCCGTTGACAATAACAATATCTGCTGGTTCTTCTTCCAGGTATTCTTTGATTTCTTCAAGTTTTCCGATGCCGATGTAGGTATAGGGATCTGGTGTGTTTCTCTGTTGGATGAAGATTTCTTGTATGTTGTAGTGCAGTGTGGTGATGAGTTGGATTATTTCTTCGTTGTCCTCTGAAAATGAGATGATGATGGCTTGTTGATGTATGGCGTTATGTTTCATTGTCTTTGAACCATCGTAGTGTTTGGATGAATCGTTGGATGACGGTAAGGGTGCCTACAAATGCAAGGATGAGAAGTAAGAGGTCGAGTACGCTTATTTGGTAGGGTAGTTGGTACTGTGGATAGAGTGTTTGGAGGTATTGAAGCACTGGAAAGATAGTGAGCAGGATGAGTCTGTCTGCTCGGCCCATGAGGCCTCCATAGTTTCGTTTTGCACCAACTGCTTGTGCTTGTGTGCCCATGTAGCTTGTCAGAAGCATTGCTGAAAGCGCAATGAGTCCTATATCGAGTCGTGTCCAGCTGCTCAGTGCAAGTCCTCCGACGATAAAGACATCTGCAAAGCGGTCAAAGGCGTGATCAAGAAAGTCTCCTCTCTTGCTTGCCTTGTTGGTAAGTTTTGCAACTTTTCCATCTATTGCATCAAATAAGCCGTTGAGAAGAACAAAGATGCTTGCAACAAGTAAATAGAGATGTGTTGTTACTTGCTCAGAATGTGACAGGAAGAGAGCTATTCCTCCAACTAATGAGCTTATGAGTGCAAGTACACTGAGTACATCGGGATTTATTGTAAGAAACGGCCTTGCAATCTTGTTGAGTAATGGATCTACGTTTTGTCGTTGGCTATCAAGAACCATGGATTTTTTCTTCTCCGATTTTTTTATCTAAAGTGTTCTTCAGTCCAATCGATGCGTCCTATTTTATAGTTTGGTGTAGCAGCAAAACTGTTTTGGATGATACGGTGGATTGCCTCTGCTGTTTCATGAGGTATATGATTGGTTGTATCGATTTCAAAAAGATCGTCTTCTTGGTGAAATTCTACTGTCTCACACAATATAACATCAAGTGCTTCTGCTTCGAGGTTTTCAGCTATTTTTTCACTGCTCCAGTCTCTTGTTTGTAGTCTTCTTTTGAGTTCTTGTGGATGACATCGCAAGATGAGCACTTTGGAAACGGATTTAAGAAGATGTGTGGCATGCCCGTCAAGGATGATCGGCTCATCTGATTGATGATGTTTCTGCAGATAATTGTCAAGTGCTAAAAGATCAAGGTTTTTGCTGTTTCTTTTTTCATCAAAATCTATGATAAAGTCATGCTCTAGTGCTATCTGGTTTTGTGAAAGAACAGTATAATGATATGTTTTCTTAAGCAGTTCCGCAATGGTTGTTTTCCCTGTTCCTGGTGTTCCGGTGAGTGCTATGATCATACGAGTGTGTGGTAGTCGTATCCTCGGAAGTCTTTAGTAAAACAGTAGTGGAGTGTCTGATACTCTGCTCGGTAGTCTTTGATTGCTTGTGCTACTTTCTTTGGATCTTCTTTTTTGAGGATGACACGTGCGTAGAAGGACGCAACATCTTTCATCTCATCTTCTTTCATGCCGATGCGCGTAAGCTCTGGTGTTCCGAGTCGAAGACCACTTGGGTCTCTTGGGTCGGTATCGCCTGGTATCGTGTTCATGTTGGTGATGATACCTGCTTGTTCAAGTGTCTTTGCGGCTTCTTTTCCTTTTCCTGGACCAATTGAGAGAAGTATCTGATGGCTCTTGGTAAATCCGAGTTTTTCTCCAAAGACGGTGAATCCTTCGTCGTGAAGTGCTGCTGCTAGTGCTTGGGCGTTTTTGATGGTTTGTTTTGCATAGTCTTCTCCAAATTCTAGGTGCTCTGCATAAGCAATTGCCTTTGCTGCGACATGATGAAGATGATAGCTGCTGGTGACTCCTGGAAAGACTCCGTAGTTGAGTTTGTTTAAGAATTTTTTATCTTCATCGGTGTCTCCTTTGTGATCAGAGATAATCATTCCCCCCTGTGGACCGGGTAGTGTCTTGTGGGTACTTCCGCAGACAACATCTGCTCCTTCTCGCAGGGGATCTTGGAATTGTTTTCCTGCAATGAGTCCTAAGACGTGTGCTGCATCATAGACAAGAGGTGCTCCAATCTCATGTGCTGCTTCTGCAAGTTCTTTGATTGGGCTTGGGAAGAGAAACACTGATCTTCCGTTTAGACATACTTTTGGTTTGACTTTTTTGATGAGTTTGACTGCTCCATCAACATCGATGTTCATTTCTTCATCGTTGAAGGGATAGCTGATAAGCTCAATTCCTCGAATTCCTGCAGCTCCCCATTTTCCAAACGAGATGTGTGCTCCGTTTGCAAGATCAAGCACTGTTGCCTTATCGCCTGGTTTTGCAAGAGCTTTTAAAATTGCTATATTTGCGGTGGTTCCTGCAGTTGGCCGTACATCTGCGTAGTGACAGTCGAAGAGTTTTTTTGCAAGCTCAATTGCCTTTCGTTCGACGTTGTCAAAGACAAAGCATCCTTCATAGTAGCGGTTACCTGGTGTTCCTTCAGCATATCTTCCATGAAAATCAGTGATAAGCATCTCTCTGCAGAGTGGTGAGAGAACATTTTCACTGGCTATCATTGGCAGACTGTTGGCAAAGAGTTCGTTGTTTGCTTTTGCCTGGGTTCGGATGTATTCTACTTCGTCATACCAACTCATAATGTATCACTATGTGGGGGTATTAAAAATAGTAATAAAAACCTATGGGAGCTCTATGGGATTTTTTTGGTGTTTTACCGATTTGATATAGGGATTTCTATGAGTTCTCGAGGTGTTTTTGTAAGAAGTTCACATCCGTTTGCAGTAATAAGGACGTCGTCTTCTATTCGTACTCCCCCAAGATCTGGCAGATATATTCCTGGCTCAACAGTGAGAATCATTCCTTCTTTGAGGGGTTTGCTGCTTTGTGAGTTGAGCCCAAGGCAGGGATCATGGACGTCAAGTCCAAGGGCATGTCCGGTGCTGTGAATGAATCTTCCTTGATAAAGGGTATTGTCGATGTGGGTTCGAACGGCATCATCGATGTCTTTTCCAGTGGCTCCTGGTTTGAGAAGGTCAAAAGCAATCTGTTGTGCTTCTAAAACGATTGCATGGATCTCTTTTTGTATGGCATCTGCGTGTCCGTAGACATATGTTCTTGTAACATCACTGTTGTATTTGCGATAGGTTGCTCCAAAATCGCAGAGTACAAGATCTCCTGCTTTGAGTGCTTCTTCTTTGTGGGTATAGTGGGGTTGACTGCTGTTTTCCCCAAAGCTGCTTATGGTTTCAAAGGCTGGTTGGTCTGCTCCGTTCTTTTGTATGAAATAATTGATTTCTGCTGCAAGTTCGTATTCTTTAAGCGGTGCTTTGATGATGTTTGGCAGCTCTTGTAGTGTTAAGTCTGCAATCTGACAGGCTTTTTTGATGAGCTCTATTTCTTTTGGTTCTTTGATGCTTCGTGCAGTATGAAGAGCGTCTGAAGCATCTGAAAAATCTGTAGTTTTATGATGTTCTACGAGTTGTTTGTAGTCATAAAGGCTAAGTGAGTGTGAGTTGACTCCAACATGGTCGTCTTCTCGGAGTTGATCTGTAAGATGCTTGTGCAATTCTTCTTTTTTTGTGTAGGTGAGTATTTCTGCATCTTTTGCTTCTTGGGCGGTTTCTGCTTCAAGGATGCTTGAGATGATGAAAAGTTGGCCGTCTCTGTTGGCTATTGCAATACTCCCTTCGTGCAGGCCTGTGGTAAGACCTGTAAGGTAGAAGAAATTGGAGTCAGGTTGTGAGCCGTTTTTAATCAAGAGTTTGGTGATGTTAGAATCGGTGTGTTCAAAGATTTTTTGTATGCGTTGTTTCATCCGATACTCTCCACTGAAGGGTAGTGGATTGTTGTTAAAAAACTAATTGATGGTAAATGAAGAAAGATGAAGAAGAATTTTTAGTTTCCTTCTTCGTATTCTGTGAGCTCTTCGATAAGTGAGTTGAGCTGAGTGAGATTAGTCCTTGTATCTTCAAGTTCTTTGAGTTTTTCTTCCTCAAAGGATTTAAGGATTTTTGGAAGTTCTGTATTGAGTTTGTAGATGTGTACTGGACGTCCTTTCCCTTGTTTTTTTATGTCGCGTTTGCTGACCCAGCCACGCTTACGTAGTTCTTGCATTGCTACACTGACTTCGGGTTGTCGCAAGTCTGCGCCTTGCTCGACTTCTGCACTTCGACATTCTTCTACTTGTGAGATGTACAGTAAGGTTTTTGCCAGATTTTTTGGCATACCCAAGTCTGAAAAGAGTTCCACCGCCTGGTTATCGAGGTCATCGAGTACGATTGATTTCGTTCGTTTCATGCCTTTCTCCTCGGAAAAATAAATCGGGACTTATGTATATATATTTTTCTTATTTTTCAACTCCGGACTCCACCTTGCAACAGAGCAAAATAGTTTATTATTGGAATTTTTTTATAGTTATTTTGCTTTCTTTACACATTTCTTTTGACAAATCATCGGGGTAATCTCCCTCGTAAATGATTTGTGTGACTCCAGCATTAACAAGCATCTTCAAGCACACAACACAAGGCGTATTGGTACAATATAAGGTGGAATCTTTTATTGAGACACCAAACACCGCTGCTTGAATGATTGCGTTTTGTTCAGCATGAAGTCCTCTGCAAAGTTCATGGCGTTGCCCTGAGGGTACTTTCAGCTTTTCTCGGAGGCATCCAACCTCTTCACAGTGAGCAAATGATTTTGGTGCTCCATTATACCCTGTGGAGAGAATATGTTTATCTTTGACAAGGACCGCTCCAACCTTTCGACGCATACAGGTGCTTCGACTTGAAACAACATGCGCCATTTTCATGAAATATTCATCATAGTTGGGACGATTTTCCAAAGAATACCCCCTAAAACCCAAAACAGTTGGGTCCTTAATAATACTATGTCGACAAGTTTAAAAGCTACTTTTTTTAAAAAGCTTTATTTTTTTATTTTTTCAAGGATATCTCTGTTTCTTCTAAATCATTTGGAAGAAATGTATTTGGAAATATCTTACGTGCTTCCGAGATGAGGGGACCTACATCAAGATAACGAGGACTGATGTGAACAAGAAAGAGACCGCCCACTCCTGCTTTTTTTGCCACAGTTGCGGCTTGTTGTGCAGTACAATGGCCATATTGATAGGCAAGGTCTTCAAGATCAGAACTATACGTTGCCTCATGAATGAGCAGATCTGCTCCTTTTGAAAAATTACTCATTTCTTCAACAAGTCTTGTGTCTCCCGAATAGACGAGGCTTCTTCCCTCTCTTTTTGGGCCCATGACATCTTCGGGTTTGAAGATTCTTCCATCATCAAGTTTGATTTGTTGTCCTTTCTGGAGTTTTCCAAAGAGTGGACCTTCTGGGATTCCAAGGCTGAGGGCTTTTGGTTTATCAAATTTTCCCGGACGTTGTTTTTCTTGGACTTTATAGGCATAACATGGGATTCCATGGGAGACTTTGAGTGCACTGATATTGTAGCCGTCAAAGTCTAGGATTTCTTTTGGTTGTATCTCATGTGATATGATCTCATAAGTTGGTTTGAAGTAACCTAGGCTTAGGAGTTGTTGCACGAGTTGATTAATCCCTGGAGGGCCATAGATGTACAGTGGTTCTTCTCTATCATTAAGCTGCATTGTTTGTATTAATCCTGGGAGTCCTAGGAAGTGGTCTCCGTGAAAGTGGCTGATGAAGATATGTTTAATCTGCATGTAGGAGAGATTTGATTTTTGAAATTGTCGTTGTGTTCCTTCTCCGCAGTCAAATAAGATGATGTCGCTGCCTCGTTTTACAGCAATGCTTGTAACCGATCGTTTAACAGTAGGCCAGCTGCCGCCTGTTCCAAGAAATATCACTGAGAGTTGTGTCATAGATGCGCGGCTGCGATAGGATGAATATATAAAAAGGGTTTTGGTGGCAGGTTTAGTAGTTTGTAAAGAGGCAAAAATATCGTGTAAGGCTTTTATGGACTCGGAGCGGATATGTTTTTTCTAACCTCAGATAGTCTTGGGCAAGTGTGATGTGGTCGGGGTTTGAAAGACCGATGACTGCTTTTCCATTTTTCTTTAGGATTTTTTGGAATTGCTCAAAGGTTCTCTTGTAGAGATCGTTGATGTTTTCTCCCTGTGTTGTTGTGCTTTTTCCATAGGGAAGATCGGTGACGATGACATCTATTGGTGTAGAAAGCTTTTGGGAAAGATTCCCTATATCACTTTGCATGAGTGTGTAAGAGGACATAGTGTAATATTTGAGGTTTTCTTTGCATCCTGCAATCATTTCTTCTTGGAGGTCAGATCCTATGATTGGGATGTTGAGTAGGCCTGCTTCAATGAGTATGCCGCCTGTCCCACAGAAGGGATCTAAGAGAGTATCTTTCTTGGTTGCATCAGAGAGATTGACGAGTGCGCGTGCAATTCTTGGATGTAAACTTATTGGTGAGAAGAAGGGACGATGTTGTGCTTTTCTTTGCTCAAAGTCACTTCTGTTTATTTGGCCTCGTTTTAATGTAAGAAATGCTTGATTTTCAAGGAGGATGAGGCGAAGTTCTATGTCTGGGTTGGTAAGGTTGACTGCATGGTTTTTTGTATAGATTTCTCCGAGGATATGGATGTAGGGTGTGCTATCTTTTGTTGTAGTGTTGAGTGTACGTATGCATATGCTTCCGGATTCTTTGAGAGGATGATGCTCTGCCATCTCTTTGATGCTTTTTTCATCTATTGGGCATTTACTGATGTATTCATTGATGTTGTAGCAAAGACTAAGTCTTTTTTTGAGGCTTTCAACAAGAACTGGATTGTCGGTTGTGATATCAAGAAGCAGTATTTCTTTGTGCTCAAAGAGAATCTCATATTTTTTACTAAAAAGTCCTACGACATGTAGAATCTCATCTTTTGGCAGTGTCGGATGTTCTTTTGATAGTTCAAAGAGCAGTTTCATTCAAAGACGCGCCCTGGATAGTTGTTTTATTTAAATGTGAGTTTGATGAGAAACGGAGATAAAACCGTTGTGACGACAGTCAGAATTACTGTTGTTGCCAAAAAGGTGTTTGCCACACCATCAGCTATAACGCCTTGATAGATGGCACTGGTGACGATAATAAGGGCGAGTTCCATTCTAGGAACCATTCCCACTCCTATCTGCATACTCTCTTTGGTTGTAGTTCCACTAAGTCTAGCTCCAAGGCCACATCCCAAAATCTTTCCAACAATTGCTGCAAATAATACGACTAATACAAATGGCAGAATCCCTTGAAACGATTGTGGATTTTGATAAAGATCAGTGATGAGCACTGCACCCACCCAGACAAAGAAGAGCGGTACGAAGAATCCATATCCAACGGTTTCAATGTCGTCTATGAGATGACGGGATTTGAAGCTTTTTCCAATCAGGATTCCTGCAACAAATGCTCCAATGATGCCTGCAATATCGAATTGTTCTGCAATGTAGACATAAAAAAGGAAGATGGCAATGGAGTAACTAAGAAATGCTTTTGGAAGATGTATTTTTTCCCCAAAATCTAAAAGCCGTTCGATGACTTTAAGTCCTATATATAAGAAGACGATGAAAAATAAAACGATTTTTAGGCCAATTGCAAGTGGAGAGCTTATGCCCAAGGCAAAGGCTAAAAGTAAAACTCCAAGAATATCATCAATGACTGCTGCTCCAAGGATGATGCTTCCAGCTTTAGAGCTGAGTTTGTCCATATCCATGAGTGCTCTGACAGTAACTCCAACGCTTGTTGCGACAAGTACAAGCCCAAGGATGATGCTTTCTGCAGCTGTGTAGTTAAACAATGTGGCACCAACATATCCTAATCCAAAGGGAACAACAACTCCGCCTATTGCGACAGCAATACTTGGTTTGCCGAGTTTTTTAAGGCTTTTTAGATTGGTTGAAAGTCCGCTGATAAATAAAAGAAAAAGTATTCCGATATCTGCAAGCACTCGAAAATCTGGTCCTGTGTAATCTAGCATCGGCATGGCAAGACTCATTCCTGCAATGCTGATGGTTTGTCCATGAAACCAAAACAATCCCGCTGCCCCAAGGATGACGCCGCTGATGATTTCTCCGATGACTGGTGGTTGATTGGCTCGCTCAAAAAAATAGCCAAAAAGTCGGCTGAAGAGCAGTGCTAGGGCAATGAGAAGTGCAAAGTCTGTTATCGTTTAGTCCACCTTCTCATCTGTTTTTTTCTCTGCACAGAACTGTTCGTTTGTTATTGGTATGTATTGTGTGGCATCGTAGTATTTTCTGATGAGCTGATGAAGCGTTATTTCTCCGATGAGTTTTCCATCATCAACAACAGGCAGTCTTCGCAGTGAGTATCGGGTCATTTTTTCTAAGACGCTGAGGATTTTATCCTCACATTGGCAGGTGACTAGTCGTTTGCATTTGATGTCTCCAGCAGTTTTTGCCGTTCCATATTGTATACTTCGTATGTCAGGCATACCAAAGACGTAACTTGGATATTTTTTTGGTGCAAGAATCGAGAGAACGTCGTGTTCTGTGATGACTCCTTTTAGGATTCGATCTTCTTTGTTGTTGACGACCCAGATGTGATTGCGAGCCCCTAAGACATTGAGGACAGTCAGCAATTCTGCATCTCTTTCGACTATCGGTATATCCCAGACTCGGCGGTCCATGAGTTGTCCTACTGTGAGTTCATAGAAGTCGGCGACAAGTCTGTTATTACTCATATTTTATCCTCCTGATTATCAGGGTATTTTTGAAGGGGTATGATGTTTTGCTTTTTGTTTTTTCTTATTGTTGTCATTTATGAGCTGGTCTATTTTTCTGTGGAGTTGATCGTCGCCTTCGATCCAATAGGAAGGCTGTTTGTTGGGTTGGGGATTTATCTGATTATTTACTGGTTTTGGTGTTTTTTGCTGGGAAGTATTTGGTTCTGATCGATGAATATGAATTTCTTCGATTCTATGTGGATGTGGGGTTTTGGAGCTTGCTTTTGGTGGAAGCTGCTCTTTTTTTATTGGTAGTGGGGTAGTTTGGATTTTTTGTCTGGAAATTATTGTTGGTTTGGGTTTTTTGTGTTCTGGTTTTTTTGGCTGAGAGGTTTGTGTGTTTCTTTGTGGCAGTCTTTTGTTTTTTTGTCTGTTTCTATATTCAACAAACCAGACTGCAAAAATCACAGCAACGATACTGAAAAGTACTGGCCCCATCTCCATAAAAAATGAAACGAGTTGATTGCCTTCATCGGCTATTCGATTGGTGATACTTATTGAGGTTGTCACTGGTTGATATCCTGTTTTTGTTGCACTAACGCTATATTGTGTGGTGGCATTAACAACTGGTGCTGTGATTTTTACTTGACCTTTGCTATCTGTTGTTTGCTCATTGAGAACATCTGTGCCATCTGAGAAGAGAACGGTTGCTGATTTGAGGGGTTGTCCGTCTTCGTCATAGACGGTTATTGTGAAGGTGTTTTGTTCTTTGATGGTGCTTGGTATGTCAAGGGTAAGTTTTTGATTGCTGACAAGAAATGTTTTTTGTACCGGCAGATAGCCATCTTTTGATGCTGATATGGTAAAAGTTGGTGCATAGAGTTGGAATTGTTGACTTGTGATGAGAAGTATCGGCTCTTGAGTTGTTGTGATGTTTGTTGCCCAGGGAAAGCTTACTGTTACGTTTGTGAGTGGGTCGTTTAAATCCGTGGTTGTCACATAGAGATTATAATCTGTTCCAACAAAGAGGGTGAATGTTGAAGGGATGTTTCCATCTTCGTCGTAGAGGACAAAATTTAGTTGGCTTTCTTCTGCACATTGGCTTGGCAGTAGTACAACTATGAATAGTATACCAACTAGGATGATGGTGTTGTATTTTATTCTCCTCATGCCACACCTGTGCGGGATTCAGAGTAGGTCAATCATATAAAAATGTTAGTGTATTTGAAGTTGAAAGTGTTTTTTTAGAGTTTACTGAGTTCTTCTTTGAGTTGTTCGATTGCAGGAATAGGTGTTGGGTCTGTCTTGTTGAGTAGTGCTAGATAGACGCTGGTGTAGTCTGCAAGAACCATCAGGTAAAGTGCCCTTGAGAGGTTGTTTTTTCCATGGGGACTGATTTCTATGAGATGTTTGACTGGCGTTTCTGGATAGCTTTTTTTGATGAAGTTGTAGCGAGCCGATATCATTGCACTTTCGTGACTGCGGTCTCTTAGTAGTATTGTTGAGAAGTGTTTGGCAAAGCTTGTATCGCTCATCCATCCACAGATATCATTATGATTTGCTTCACTGAGGGTTGAGCAGAAAGCAATTTTTTTTGCGTTTTCGTTGATTTGTTGACGAAATCTCAGTGCTATTGATTGGTAGGGGCCGTATCCATAGATGTGTGGGATGCTGCGATGAAGTTGGCTGGCAAGTTGTTTTGCTCTGTTTTCTTTTTCTGGGATTTCATGTGAAAAATGCCTGCAGGCTTCTTTTACGATGTCTTCTGCTTCTTCTATTTCGTGGTGTATGCTCTCTTTGAGAACGCCCATTCGTTTGAGCAGTACAAGAAGTGGAAAGAGAAGATATGCTACTGCGGCTCGTGGTGGTAGGCCTTCTGGTATTTTGATGAAGTTGGCATTGTGGTGTTCGCAGAGTTCTTTGAGTTTTCCACCTGAGCCTATGCAGAAGATGTTGCTGTGTTTTTGACAAGCCATTTTGAATGCTGAGAGGACTTCTTCGGTGTTGCCGCTGTAGCTTAGAAAGAAACAGAGTGTGTCTTTATGTGCCCATCTTGGGATGTCAGATTCTTTGTTGACGGTGAGCGGCACATGGATTTTTTCTCTGTAGACATCTTTGATGATGTCGGCGCTGATTCCTGATCCTCCCATGCCTGTGATGATGATATCATCTATTTTAAAAAACGTTGGTACTTCTGCTTTTTCTGCGATGTCGACGGCTTCTTTGATATGGGTTGGGTAGTTTGCAAGCAGTCCTAGCATATCTTTTGTATCAAGTGTTTTGATGATTTCTTGGTCGTCTAACATGATTAGTCCTCAGTTGTTGTTTTCTCCCACACCAGAATTGTTATGGACATTTGCATTATTAAGACTTATTCTCCAATGGCTTTGGAGTCGACATAAATATAAATCTCTGTGATATGCGTCTTTTTATGCTGTGTGTCTCGGGTAAGGTTCTCTTGGAGGATGATTTTTTATCAGGTCATCTTTTGGTCGATGAGTGTGGTATCCGTTTTGAGCAGGGTGCTGTTCCTTGTAAGCCAAAGGCACATGGTTTGATTGTTCCAAAGGCAATTGATGCTCATACTCATATCGGGGATTCTTTTGTCAGACAAAAAAAGCTGAGTCTTCCACATGATCTCAATGCTCTTGTGGCGCCTCCAGATGGGTTGAAACATCGTTTGCTTTCTTCTGCTTCTGATGAAGAGATTATGGAGGGCATGAAAAACTCTCTTGTTGAGATGAACAAGTGTGGGGTGTGTGGTTTTGTTGATTTTAGAGAGGGTGGAAGTTTAGGAGTTGAGTTGTTAAAGAACACTTTGAAAAATGATTCTCCTAAAGCTGTTGTCTTGTCTCGTCCTAAGGAGTTGTGTTTTGATGAACAAGAGATTTTATCACTTCTTAACTCTTCTAACGGTATTGGTCTAAGCGCGGTTGCAGATTGGGAGTATGACGATGTCCTTCGTATTGCTCAGATGTGTCATGAGAAAAAGAAGGTCTTTGCTCTGCATGCTAGTGAGCAGCAGGCTGAACCGATCGATAAGATTTTGGATCTTCATCCTGACTTTCTTGTACATATGCTAAAAGCTTCAAGAGATGATTTTGAAGCGATCTACTCGGAGAACATCCCTGTTGTGTTGTGTCCTCGTTCAAATGATTTTTTTTCTCTTTGTGCAGATTTTAATGTAATTAAAGAAGTTGGTGTGAAGGTTTGTCTTGGCTCTGATAATGCTATGCTTCATGAGTTAAATGTGTTTGAAGAAGTCGCTTTTCTTTTAAAAAAGACAAAAGCCTTTGGTCTTGAGGAGCTGTTGCGCATGGTTTCGTTTTTTCCGAGGAAATATTTAAATCATGGTGGTTGTTTCAGCAAGAAAACCGTATTTGAGGATGGGTTTGTTGTCTTGGATGAAAATTCGCTTCAGCCCCTCTTTGTATATTAGGTGATTTGGAGGTATGTATGGATGCTTGTCTCTGACGTGATGTCAACGGATTTGGTTTTTGGTTATGTTCCTGGTACTGTAAAAGAAGCTTTAAAGATTCTTGCAGAAAACAATGTTTCTGGTATTCCCCTTCTTCAAAAAGATACAAAAAAACTGATGGGCGTGGTGACTCGTAATGATATTTTTGCAAATCCAAACGAGACACATCTTGCTTTGATTATGACTGATGATCCTGTGTTGATTCAGAAGGATAGGCCGTTGATTGAGGCTGCAAGGCTGTTGTATGAACATAAGATCCATGGTCTGCCTGTTGTAGGTAGTCGTAAGAACCTTGTTGGTGTCATTAGTCCTGCAGATATTCTTCGTGCTCTCCCAAAGGAGGAGTATGATGATGTGGTTGAGAATTATTTTCATTCAAGTCTTGTTCCAACCTACAAGGAGGTTCCGTTAAATGTTGTCATGGAGATTATCAGTGTGACAAAGCAGACGGTGTTGCCGGTGTTAGACGACGATCGTAAGGTGTGTGGTGTGATTGGTGAGGGCGATCTGTTTAAGTTGAGTCATATCCGTGAGAGTGTTGCTGAGACTGGTATGGGTATGGGTGGTGATGAGGATGCATGGACTTGGGAAGGTATTCGTGATACGATGCGTCTTCATTATTCGACGTCTGAAGTCGACATCCCTAAGGTTCCTGTCTCTCAAGTCATGGTTTCTGATGTGATTACTGCTTTTGTAAAAGATCCTATCTCTGAGGTTGCTCAGAAGATGTATAAAAACAATATCAGCCATATCCCTGTTGTTGATTCTGATAAGCATTTGAAAGGTATTGTTTCTGATATTGATTTGATGGCTTGTATGTTTCACGAATGTAAGAAGAAGCCGTGAGGAGTTTCTTCTTTGGTTGAAAAGTTGTGTTTCGGGTGATTGCTGATGGGTCAGGATAGCTATGAGAAAATCATGATGATGGCAAAACGCCGGGGTTTTATTTTTCCCTCGTTTGAATTGTATGGCGGGTGTGCTGGTTTTTATGATTATGGTCCGTTTGGATCCGCTCTTAAAAACAATGTGGAAAATTTGTGGCGTAGTTATTTTCTTTTGCGTGATAATTGTGTTGAGGTGTCGACTCCTTCGTTAACATTGTATGAGGTATTGGATGCATCGGGTCATGTGAAGGAGTTTACGGATTTAACGGTTGATTGTTCGAAGTGTTCTCAGTCGTTTAAGGTAGAAGACATTATGCCTGATGAGCCGGGTTTGATGCCTGAGGATGCGGTGAGTGCTGGCCGGGTAAAATGTCCTTCGTGTGGTGAGGTTCTTGGTGATGCTCATCCTGTAAATTTGATGTTTCAATCTAAAGTTGGTTATGGGAATGCGCGTGATGTGTTTTTGCGTCCTGAGACTGCTCAGGGGATTTTTACCAATTTTCATTTGTTGTATCGGTTGATGCGTGAGAAGCTGCCTTTTGGCGTGATTCAGGTGGGAAGGGGTTATCGTAATGAGATTTCTCCAAGGCAGGGTATGCTTCGTCAGCGTGAGTTTAATATGGCTGAAGCAGAGATCTTTTTTGATCCCAAAAATAAGTCTCATCCGAATTTTTCTAAGATTGAAGATGAGGTTTTGTTGTTGTTTGACAATAAAGATGAGTTGAAGTTGTCTGCAAAGAATGCTGTGTCAAAGGGAGTAGTCAACAATGAAGCTCTTGCCTATTATATGTGGATTGCACAAGACTTCTTGTTGTCGATTGGAATTGATCCAAAGAAGTTTCGGTTCCGAAAACATGCTGATGATGAACTTGCTCATTATGCTCTTGAGTGTTGGGATGTAGAACTTTTCTCTGAGCGTTTTGGTTGGGTTGAATGTGTTGGTATTGCTGATCGTAGTGCTTTTGATTTGAGTGCTCATGATGCGGCTAGTGGCGTTGAGATGAAGGCTCTTCGTAAGTTTGAGGAACCAAAGGTTGTTCATGTGCGTCGTATTGTTCCTGCAATGGGCAAGTTAGGTCCGTTGTTTAAGGGTGATGCTGGTCGTGTGAAGGAGTTGTTAGAAGACCTAGATCCTCCAAGTGAGAATGGTCCAGTGTCCGTTGTTCTTGATGGAAAGTCTGTTGAGATTCCTTCTGATTGTTTTGAGGTTGTTGAGCGTGATGAGAGGCATGCTGGTGAGAAGTTTTTACCTCATGTAGTAGAGCCTAGTTTTGGCGTTGATCGTATTATCTATATGCTTCTTGAGCATTGTTTTGTTGAGGAAGAAAAAAACGGTGAGCTGTATCGAGTTCTTCGTTTTCCAGCTCGTGTTGCTCCGGTAAAAGTCGGTGTGTTTCCTCTGATTGCTGATGAGAAACTGATGAAGGTTGCCTCTGGTATTGATGAGGATCTTCGAAAAGCAGGCCTTAAGTCTGTGTTTGATTCTGGTGGTACGATTGGCCGTAGGTATGCTCGTATGGATGAGGTCGGCACTCCTTTTTGCGTGACAGTTGATTTTGACTCACTTGAAGATGAGATGGTAACGGTTCGGCTTCGTGATACTGCAGAACAGAAGAGAATTAAGATTGCTGAGGTTGTTGGGCATCTGAAAGAGCTTGTTGGCAGTTAAGGGTTCTCTGGTTAGACTTTCTCGGTTATGTAAAACAAAAGTATGTTTCTTTGCTCACTAAGACTTGTCTGTGTTTCTTCTTGCGTTGCTGTAAAGGTAATACTGAAGTCTCCAAATCCAATGATCATATTGCTTTGTAGTGTAGCACTTTCTCTTGATTTGAGCAAATCTATTGTTCCTTCTGTTTTACCTTTAAAGAGTAGATATGGTCCTGTTGCTTCAATGCTATAACTTATGTCTGTTGCATCAGCACCGCCTGTGTTTGAAAGCGTTGCAGTTAAGCTGAAGAATCCTTCTTGGCTGACGTTGCCAAGTTCAAGTATTGGTTGATTTGGTTGATACAATTTACAACTTGGATCTCCAAAGAGATTTGTCTGGTAATACACCCAGCGCATGCAGCTTCGCTGGATGAGCGCGAGATTGTCGTGTTTGCTGTCATGATTTGCTTCTCCAAGACTTGTGAGTCCTTCAGAGTAGATGGCATCCCAGAATTCTCGTTGGTATCGTTGACTGTCTCCATCGGTTCGATACGCCCAAAAAAAGCCATAGCGTGCGTTCATAATGACCGCAAATGCTCCTTTTGAATTTTTGGCAGTGAAGTATTCTGCGATACAGTCGTATCCTTCAGGATCATCAAATCCTCCTGCCATGCATCCTTGGCTGTAGATGAAGGTTGGCTTAGTGTTACTGATTTGACCGACTTGGGTGTAGTAGAGTTTGAGGTTGTAGTAGTAGTTTGCATGTCCGAGGTGGTTGACAAGATGATATCCTTGGCTGAGCGCAGAAATCATATCTGGACTATCCCAGGAGGTATCTCGTTCGTAGAGCTCATCAATTTGGTAGAGCTCTGTTGGGATTCCTTGGGTGGTGTAGCCATCTTCACTGCAGACATCATAGAATTGATCAAGGTAGTTTCCTCCATAGCTTGCTACGCCGTAGTTTCCAAGGTATTCTCCTGCAAAAAGAACGCTATATTCATGTTCGTCTGAAAGATCACGTGTAAGATGAGCTATGGTTTTTTGTACAAAATTTTCTGCTTCTTGAACTGTTCCTGCAGGTGCTCGTCCAACAAAAACTTCAGCAAGAAGGTCGACATCGCCTCCGTCTTCTCCATCTGTTGGCTCTCCCCATTTGGTGTCGTTGTCGTAGTTGTATGGTCCATCTAGACAGGCGTAGTAGAGGTCACTTGGCATTCTTGTCGAGAGTGGATAGGTGTCTTCGTCATAGCCTGAGACATACAGCATAGCAGAAGGCACAAGATTGTGGTCTCCTGCAAGGAGGACATAGTCGATGCCATGGTCTTGGTAGTAGGTTCGAATGGTGTTTCGTATGTCTTCTGGCCAGATGCTTCCAATCTCATCGGTGGTCAAGATGACTGTTTCTAATCCTTGTTGATTATGGATTTGTTGCAGTGGCAGAAAACTTTCTTTAAGTGTTTGATTAGTGATGATGAGTAAATCATACTGCTGTTGTTTAGTTGTTGATTCTTGATATGGGTAACTGAAGAGTTGTGTGGGATTGTCGATAAGTGTTTGCACATAGTTTTGGTCGTTTTGTTCTCCCCGATAGTTTGAGGGAAAGCTTTGATCTAAAACAGTAGAAAGGCAAAGGTCTATTTCTGGATAGTAAGTGAGCTGTTGTGTTTGACAGTTATAGTGGTAGGGATGGAGTAAGACGACTGCTATTTTGTATCCTCTATAGCTGTATGTTCCAACGTGTGTGTAGAGTTCTGGCGGGCTTGATTGGATTGCTTTTATTGGTTGTTGAAAAGTAGTAGTGCTAAGGGGTATGCTTTTTGGTGTTGCTTGGAATCTGAAGTGTTCTTCAAGGGTGATTGGCTCGCTACTTTGTACAGTAATTGACTCAAGCTTTGTCCCATAGGGCAAAAGGATGTAGCAGGCTTTGCTTGGAAGCATGGGTTTTCCTTCTTGTGTTGAAATTGCCATATCAGAGTTTGTGATCTCATGAAATCCTTGGGAGTCTAGCTGTATTGTCGGTTGGCTGAAATGATAATTAAAACTGAGTATTTCTGATGAGGTTTCTTCTGCCATATGAGGTGAAAAAGTTACAGTCAACAAAATAACGAGAAGTAGGCTAATCAGTGTTGTGTGGCGTCCATGCATTGATATTCCCCTTGTTACTATTAATTAGAGAATTTATATTTAAATAGATATGGGTTGTGGTTATGGGCTGCAAAAAAATCACATGTTTTTTTTCTTCAAATGTAAATAGAGCGGTCCTGCAAAAACATAGCCAAGGATTGCAACAAGGAACAGATACACTGGTATGAGTGAGTCAATTGTATAGTCATTGATGATGACGATGATAACTAAAAGTGCTGTGATAAGATTGATTGGAGTAGTGTTTTTTGGATAGAGCAGCGGGCTGAGTAGTAAGAAGCTGAAGAGATAGGGGAGAACTACAATGAAGAGGGGAGTGATTTGAAGCGTTGATACAAAAATAAGGGTGATTGCAGCAGCACTGACCGGAAGGCCGGTGAAATGATTTTTTGTTTTGAGTACGTGAAAACTTGCAAGCCGTATGGTGCTGCTGATAAGATAGAGCAGAAGACCAAGAAGCAGAAGCGTGCAAAAAACATCATTTGTTGAAGTAAAAGTATTGAGGATAAGAAGTAGTGGTGCAAGGGTAAGACTTGTCATATCTCCCATTGCTTCAAGATAGTTACCAAGCGGCCCAGACCCTGTTTTTCTTGCAACAATACCATCAAGGCCATCAGCAATTATTGCAAGCAGGATGAGCTGTATTGCCGCGCTGATGTTTCCTTGTATGGTTTGGTAGAGTGCTAGTGTTCCAAAGCAGATGTTGAGCAGACTGATGAGGTCTGCATAGGTGAGCAGTTTAAGCATGGGATTGTCCAAGGCTATCTTCTCCTGCTTTTATTGTTTGTTTTTCTTCAACTGACAAAGTAATATTCATGCTATTTGGTAGATAGACATCGACTCGGGAGCCAAGTCTGATGAGTCCAAGGCGTTCTCCCTTTTTAATGCTGTCTCCTTCATTTTTATAAGGCACGATTCGTCGTGCAAGTGTTCCTGCAATCTGTACGATCTTGATGATGTCGCCTTTTGGTGTCTGTATCAGTGTGATGACTCGTTCGTTTCGTTCTGAGTCTTTAGTAAATGCTGGAAGATATCCTCCAGCTTTGTGAACGATTTTTATGATTTTTCCATCTGTTGGACTGCGTTGGATGTGGACGTTGTGAAGATTCATAAAGGTGATTATTTTGGTGCAGGAGTCAATATCGGGATCATCAGTATGTTGGATGGATTGGATGACACCATCAGCAACTGCGACAATTCCCTCAGCAACTCTTCTTTCAGGATCTCTAAAAAAGATGAGTAAAAGTAAGGTTAAAAGAAATAGTATGAGTGTAAGAAGACTGAGTGTTGCTTGGAGTTGATTTGAAGTTATCAGTGTGAACACAAAGAAGAGAAATGTGATGATAGCTTGGATCACTATCCAATGTTTTCCTCCTTGTGCTAGTCTCATTTTTTGTCTTTTCCCCCAAACAGTGGTTTGAGGGTCCGCTCAACGGGACCATCATGGTTTCGCAAGTTGAGAAGGTTGAGTATCTCATCGTAGAGTTGTGGTGTCAGTCTGAATGTGATGAAGAGAAGTGCAATGAGGGCAAACAGGCTACCTGCTTTTGCAATGATATTGTGGGCAAGATTAAAATCTGCAATTCCTGAACCAACAAGCCAGATAATGCTCGTGTTTCTAATAAGGTTGAGAAGATAGATAGGGATAACAGTTGCAGTGATTGCTAAAAGTCTTCTTTTCAGTGGCGTATGTGGCAGAGGAAGTAACATTCCAACAAAAAGCACCATGCTTTGTATGGCGGTACAGGCAAAGATGATGGTGATGGTGACACTATTGTAGAAGATGAATTCTCCCGTCTGTTGCGCTGGGACTCCAAGTGCATTGAGTACGATTGTTGTTTGTGTTGCAACTGAACCTATGAGCATATCCCTAAGTCCAGGTATTGCCGATTCTATGGTAAAATAGATGAGGCCTGCAATAGCTGCTCCTCCGGCCATCCAGTTGAGACTAGAAGACCTTTCGGAATTTGTGCTCATGCTATGCCATTCCTGATAGGCCAGATACATGAGGATGTAGACTCCGATGATACAGACTGCAGCGTTAAACACATCCCCTCCTTCGCTAAGATACAGAAAGGCTGGTTGCATACTCCAAAAAAACGAGAAAAAACTCCAACCGACAATATTGAGAAGCGATGCCGTCTTTGCAGTGTTTTTACTTAGAAATCCTCCTAGAAGTGCAAAGAGTCCTATGTAAAGCGGCATAAGGACGAGTTGTTGCATCTGTTCATTTGGTGGATAGGGATAAAGAAAGTAGCCAACGATGAGCATGAGTGTTGGTAGTGCTAAAAATAGTGCTGTGATAGTGAGGTCATTTTTTTTAGATGTCTCTTTCATACTGTCCTATTCTCCTCCAAATGGCCTTGCCAGGTATTGAGCCTGTTTTTTATAAAAGTATGCTCAACTTTTTTTAGAGAAGTCTTAACAAGGTAATAGTCATCCTATCTGCGTGTCCTTGAGAATCGACTGCAGTTGCTGTATAACTATGGAGCCCATAGGGAATGGTTCCACTGAAAATGAAGCTCTGCCTTTCTGAATCAAAAGCAAGACCTAATGCAGGATTATCATCAATCTTCAAGCTGACTTGCAAATCCTCAGAAATGGTTGTATCATCTCTTACTTCTATCTCGAGAGGATCACTGTTTGTAAATGACCCAAGAAGAATACTGTGGGAGAGATAGTAGAAGTACATTGGGATGGTATGTTGTGCTTGTCCTTTGATGTGAGTGTATCCTTTCTGTGGATTTTTAAATGAGAGTATTGGTGCAGAGGGCTCAGCAATTTCATTATTTTCTATGCCCGCATATCCTCCTAGGCGCAGTGTGGGATCTCCCAGCAAAAGAAATTCTTCGATAGTAAATTCATCAGTTGGAAGATCACTTCGGTACGTGATTTGTGCTTGTGTTAACATATCCCCAAGACTAGTACTTGTGTTATATGATTTGTAAAAATCTAAGCTGAGTTTTTCACATCCAAACGTTGGCCCACCAAATGCTGTTCGTGTTGCCCCAATTGTTGCTATTGCTCCACCGTTTGGAGCTTTGAGAAAGACACTTGCATACGGGTCTAGTGGCATATCTGCTGAGATGAGAGGATGGCGTGTGGTAAGTTGAAGAGGCTGATATGCTCCATATTCAATGAGATCACCATACGTAAAGTCAAGTTTTGCAGTCAAGCAGGCATCAAAAAAGATTATCGGTAGTTTGTTCTCGTTTGCTAGGTCGTGGATGTATGGTGTAAAATATGCTTTGAGTTGATGTTCTCTTTTCGGTTTGTATGTGCCCATACCATGTTCAAATCCATGACCACTGTAATCAACAAAACCGCAGCCTTGGTTGATTGCCGCATTGATGGTGTCTTTGTTGAAGTTATCTTTGCTTGTCCAGATGATGTCTCTAGCGGTAAAATCTGTCATGACTTCCATGACAAGTTTATTATGTTCTTCTCCTTCAAAATCTGAATCAAAGATCCCGGGGAAGGTATCTCCGCCGATGTAAGTGATGGTGTGATACCAGTCTTTTCCATATGTTTCTGTTTCGTAGCAAATAATTTTCTCAACTAGTGTCCTAAGTTCTGCTCGGTTGTTGACTGGCAGTCTTCCGATTTGAACATCTGGGTAGAGATCAACAGTATCAACACCAGATTCACTGAATCTATCATCTTGATTGGTATCCCAAGATGAGAAAGTGCCATCTGCATTGTAGAGATCTGCATAATAAAGGTCACTGAGTGTTTGATGGATGTGAAAATTCATGATTTTAACGTGTGTTGTTCGGATAGGAAGCTGATCGATGTTTCCAACAAGAAGCACTGCTGGTATGTTGTAGGTTTCGACCTGGTCTTTTATTGCATATTTTATCTGTTCTATTTGGTCTCTTCCTTGATAATGATGTGATTCAATGTCTGCTAGTGTGAGTAGTTTTGTATGGATGCCCACTGATTCTTTGTGATCAATGAGTGTGCGTAGATCTTCCGTGTAGGTAGGTGGGGTGATAATGAGAAGGTCATAATCTTCTTTTGGCTGAATAGCTGTGCTCTTTGGAGATTTGGTAAGAATTTGCAGTTCGGCATCGGTTATTGTTGTAAGTGTCTGGGTAGTTGGATTGTAGGAGACTGGATGATAGGTGATGCTAAGAATCGTCTGAATGCTGTTGTCAATTTGTCCTGCTCCAAGTGTTGTTGTGTAGAGTTGCTGTGGTGTGATTGTTGATTCATAGGATTCTTCATTTTTTGTGTACGGTTGTGGCAGGTTGATTGTTTGTGCGCTACCATATTCTTCTGGGTAAAGTGTAGGCTTTGGGCTTTTGTCTAATTGTTGTGTGCTACTCTTCAGAGGAGTGATACTGACTTGTTCAATTGTGGTTCCAAGTGGATAAGTATATGTTTTTGTGATGGTGGGCAGTTGTGGGTCGCCAGGTGTTGGGGCATAAGAGTTTGCTTCTGCAATAGTTATTTCTAAGTCGCCTTGACCATTTGTTTGTAGTGTTGGAAGTGTGGTTTTAATGTATTCAACAAATAGCTCAGAAGACGTTGTTTCTGAATTAGCACTAATAAGATTGACACTAGAAAACAGCAGTATACTGACAAGGATGAAGGTTTTTATTTTATCCATTGTTATTTAATAACTTGTTTTAATTATTTAAAGATTGGCGGTGGGATGGGTTTTTTAATTTGTTGTGCATAGGGGTTTGCTGTATGAAGGTGGAGCTGGTTGGCTTTTCTCCGGATCCTGAGAAGGTTCCGGGCATGGCTGCAATGTTGACGCATAGCGAGAAATCTGCTTCTGAGCTGCTTGAGTGCTCAGATGAAAACCTTTCAAAAGTGTTGTCTCATGTGTTGGCTGTTGGCCATACAAGTGTCATTGAACATGCAACTTTTACATTTGCAATTAGTGGTGTGAGCAGGTCGTTGACTCATCAGTTGGTACGTCATAGACTCGCAAGTTATGCTCAACAGAGTCAGAGGTATGTGAATTTAGTTGAGCCTTGTTTTGTGACTCCGCCAAAAATTGAAAAGGACCCAAAGCTCAAAGAAGCCTATGTGAAGAGTATGCAGGCGATTTGGAAGCAGTATAATGAGTTGTTGGAATTGGGCATTCCTGCAGAGGATGCTCGATATGTTCTTCCAAATGCGTGTTGTACAAATATTTTGGTGACGATGAATGCTCGTTCGCTTCTCAATTTTTTTGAGCTGCGTTGTTGTCTTCATGCGCAATGGGAAATCCGAATGCTTGCTCAAAAGATGCTTGCTTTGGTTAAAGATGTTGCTCCAGTGTTGTTTAAATCGGCTGGTCCTCCTTGTAAGTCAAAAGGTTTTTGTCCTGAAAAAAAGAAGGATTGTCCACTGTATCCTAAGAGTTGAGGTGAAAGTATGAATCTGCCTAAGGCGATTGTAAATTGCGCGATGACTGCTGATGGAAAGCTTGCCTTTGCAAGTGGTAGGCAGCTTCGTATTTCATCTGAGCAGGATATGGCTCGTGTGCATCAGTTAAGAAAC
>Ga0207831_100250_pt1 | contig 24053 bp, 23 predicted proteins | sample TtanPargueraPR_7_FD_187741 | JGI IMG/M metagenome (GOLD analysis project Ga0207831, IMG submission 187741) | Aerobic enrichment media microbial communities from Bioluminiscent Bay, La Parguera, Puerto Rico - Tt and M1 (2) (SPAdes) | ecosystem: Environmental > Aquatic > Marine > Unclassified ... | reverse complement strand
CAAATTTCTGGCCAATATTCGCGAAACGCAGGCCATCCTGCACGTGGTCCGTTGCTTCGTGGACGACGACGTAGTGCACGTTTCCGGTTCCGTGGACCCGTTGCGCGATATCGAAGTCATTGAAACGGAACTTATTCTCGCCGACGTCCAGACATTGGAGAACCGCCTTGAGCGCATGAAAAAACAGCTCAAGGGCGACAAAACCCTTGCACCGAAAATCGCGGTAGCCGAAGCCTTGCTGGAGCACCTCAATCAGGGGGCACTGGCCGCCACCTACCCGGACATGGACAACAAGGCCATGCAGGAACTGCTCGACGAACTGCGCCTGATCACGGCCAAAAACATGATCTACTGCGCAAACGTGGACGAGGAAGGTCTGGGCGAGGACAACGAGTTCGTCACCTCCGTTCGCTCTCTGGCCCAGGAACGCGGAGCCGAATTCGTCAAGATCTCCGCCCGAATGGAAGAAGAACTCGTAGGCCTGGACGACGAGGAATACGCCGAATTTCTGGAATCTTACGGGGTGACCGAAGCCGGTTTGGAAAAAATCATCCGCACGGGCTTTCATACGCTTGGCCTGATCAGCTACTTTACGGCAGGAGAAAAGGAAGTTCGGGCATGGACCATCCATGACGGCGACAAGGCTCCGCAGGCAGCAGGCGTCATCCACACGGACTTCGAACGCGGCTTTATCCGGGCCGAGGTCATCAGCTACGGCCATTACGTTGAACACGGTTCCGAATCCAAATGCCGCTCCGAAGGCGTGCTTCGGGTGGAAGGCAAGGACTATGTAGTCAAGGACGGCGACGTGGTCCACTTCCTTTTCAACGTATAGAATCAAATTGCACACAACAAAAAGCGCACGGCCGGATATCCGGCCGTGCGCTTTTTTGTTGTATCTCCAAAAAAAACATCACAACCGTACCACATATTGCTCCCGGGCACTACGCATGAGGGCCTCATGTACGCGAAGATTGGCAATGGCATCCTCCAACGGCACGGGAACGGGCGTGCCCTCCAGAATGGAACGGGCAAAATCCGCAGCCTGCGCCGCATAGTGATCACATTCAAAGCCCCGTTCCGCGATTTGGCCATCCCGATGCAGCAGTATAGAAGTCGGGCCATCCGGCGGCGGATTGAACGGGGCCATGACTTCAATGCGTCCCCGCGTTCCCAGAATAAAGACCTGCTGGCAGGATTCAAGCTGCGTGGAGCAGGTAAACGAGGAGACGCAGGAGCCGAATTTCATGACACCGCTGAACATGCGGTCCGTGCCGAAATCCGGGTCCACGTCCATGCAGCCGCATACGGACTCCGGTTCTGAACCAAGCAACCAGCGCGAAAGGGAAATGCAATAGCACCCGACATCCATCATGGCCCCGCCGCCCTTATCAGGCCGGTTACGGATATTGTCCGGGTCCATATTGTAATAGGAAAAAACGGATTGAATGGCCCTGACTTCTCCAAGTTCGCCATCCTGAATACGCTCTTTGATCTCCAGCCACTGCGTGTGGTGGCGAAACATGAACGCTTCCATGATCCTGCATTCCGGATGCCGGGAAGCCTCTCCTGCAAGCTCCCGAGCCTGTTCAACCGAAACGGCCACAGGTTTTTCACACAAAACATGCTTCCCCGCTCGCAATGCCCTGATAGCCCACGGCACATGCAGGTGATTGGGCAGGGGAATATAGACTGCGTCAATGTCCGGACTTTCCAGCAAGGCTTCATAGCTTCCGAACGCCAGCGGGATGCCCATTTTTCCAGCCAGGGCCTGCGCACGGTTCTCCCCGCGTGAAGCGATGCCCTCCACTCTGCACAAAGAAGAAACCTTCCTTATGGCCGGAATGGTTCTTTTCATGGCTGTCCGGGCAACTCCAAGAATCCCGAACCGAACGATATCCATAAACATACTCCTTTAACACTCCAAGCCTTCTCACAAACCACAATCAAACACCTGGCAGTCCTTTTTTCAATACTTGCCCCAAAGGGATTCTTTCGCGTATGGCAGGAGGAAGAATACACCCTAACAGGATGGAGACACATGAAAAAAGTATTGTGCACCGCCCTTCTGATCACCGCGGTATTCGCCTGTACGGCCCATGCCAGCTGGAAAAGCGGTTTACAAGACGTCATAACCAATACGGTAACCGGGCCGGACCGTACAAGCGCTGACTCGGAAACGGCCAGCGCACTGAAGCAGGCATTGGAAAAGGGTGTGAATGCCGCCGTCACCCAGCTGGGAGCTGTCGGTGGCTATCTGAACGATGATGCCGTTCGCATACCACTGCCCGAAGACGTGGAAACAGCGGTCAACGCACTGAAGCTGGTTGGACAGGGCGACAAGGTAGATCAGTTCGTGGAAAGTATGAACCGTGCGGCAGAAAAGGCTGCTCCCCATGCCAAGGAAATCTTTCTTGAGTCCATCACGTCCATGACCTTCAGTGATGCGCGCCGAATCCTGTCCGGTGCGGACAACGCTGCCACGCAATATCTGGAGCGCACAACCCGGGACAGCCTTTTTGAAAAATTCCTGCCCATCGTCAAGAACATAACTGACAGCTATAATGTCACCAGCCAATACAAATCCATTGCGGCCGGAACAAGTGGCGTCAGCAGCCTGCTTGGCAGCAAGGAACCGTTGCTCACGGACATCGACTCCTATGTGACCAACAAGGGCCTGGACGGATTGTTCTCGGTTATGGCGCAGGAGGAGAAGGACATCCGCGAAAATCCGGCGGCGCGCACGACCGAACTGCTGAAAAAGATTTTTGGCTCAAAATGATGAGCCGCAAAAATCGCGGGTGCTGATGCAAGCAGATCGACAAATAAAAACGGGACCGCTTCCAAAAGACGGTCCCGTTTTTATTTGCATACTATCTGATGTTAGCCGAAGGAACGGGCAAACAGTTCCTGCAAGGCTTTCTGGCCGTTCTCTTCCAAAAAGCGGGTTCCGGTTCCCGTAAAACGGGTAGAGGTAATGACAGGGTTCTCCACGATGACCCACTCGCCTTTCTCCCACTTGAACCAGGCGTTGCGAGCCTGACCGAAAACATACAGGGGCTTGTTGCAAATCTTGGCAAACTCCGCGCCCCAGCCGGTTCCGCCCTTGACGGTTCCGTCGTCCTGAATCACGCCCACAATAAAGACTTCGTGCCCGGAATCGACCTGATACATGATGGTCTGTAAAACCTTGCGCATCTTCTCGGCGTTGGTAAAGGAACGATGAAGCAGTTTGGAAACATAGGTCAGGCTGACATCCTTGCGAACCAGTTCCTCATCGCTCAGGACACGCAGTCCCTCAACACGATCGTTGCTGTGGCCCTCGAAAGTGAAGTTCACTTCGGTCACACCATACTGGGCCGCAAGGCGTCCGAACTCGGACTCTGCGCCACGAGCCGCCCCACTGTACAGGGTGCACGATTCGGGTTTGAGCATGGAATCTCCTTATTTTCTTTTCTATTGTGGACACCACTCGGCACGATATAATTCCATTCTAGGACGCAACGCCGTGCCATGACAACGCAAAATGCGTTATTATTCAGGAAAAAATCAACCATCTCATGGACAGGGTATTTTTCTCCCGTTACGATTATAGCATCCTTGTACCCATGGAAGCCCGTATGGGCAAGCTACCGGGGAATACCATGCGCACACTAGGCCTGCTCTTTCTTGCCATAAGCCTCACCCTGCCCGCACACACAGTCGGCAAGGTCATTAAGGTCGTGACCCTGCACGGCTATGCTCCTTACTGCTTTACGCAACCGCCGGCGCTCACGATCGACAACGAAGTCGTGGCACCGGGCGAAGACTCCCAACATCTGCACGGATACAGCTGGGACATTGTTCGGGAAAGCCTGCATTCGCAAGATTTGACCATTCTCCTGACCGTGGTTCCATGGTCCCGGGCCCTGACCCTGTTGCAGGAAGGCAAAGCCGACATGCTTTTTCCGGCCGGAACCAGCTCCCGGCGGCGCTCTCTCTATGCGTACTCCAAATCCACCGTTACCACTGCCCGGATGCTCATTTATGTCCGCAAGGATTCGAAATTGCAATGGAACGGCCTCAACGCACTGAACAACGTGACTATTGCCACTCTCCGTGGTGCGACTTACGGCGACCAGTGGGATGCTCTTGATGGATTCCAGGTAAAAAAATATCCCGTCAACTCAATCCCCATCGGGTTGAAAATGCTCCGGGCCGGACGTGTAGACGGATTTGCCGGGTACGAGGCCAATTGGGACCACTTTATCCACCTGCTTGGATGGGAAGGAGAATTCAAAAAACTTCCCGTATTTCGCATCTCCGACGAACATTGTGTTGCCATGCATGGAAACGACGATTCACGTGTCTTTCTTGAGCTTTTCGACAAGGGCATGCGGGAAATAAAACGCACCGGAAAGCTGAAAAGCATCCACAACCGCTGGCTCGGTACAAAAGAACCTTCACCCATTGACAAAGCTCAATATCAAGAGCATTGAATTTCAATCTTACTTTCAGGGCGGGGTGAAATTCCCCACCGGCGGTATCCCGGCTCGGCCGGGGAGCCCGCGAGCGCTCCTGCATGGGCAGGAGGTCAGCAGATCCGGTGAAATGCCGGAGCCGACGGTAATAGTCCGGATGAAAGAGGGTAAGACAGACACCGGCCTTCATGACCGCGGCGCTTTTGCGCCCGGCCGCCTTTTGTCCGATTTCGGACGCCTGTCTCTTCCTGCGCCCTGGTTCATGTTTCAACGGTTCAAGGAGAACTGCCATGAATCAGACTTTGCTTTCTCGTTTCGGCGCGCCACGCGAACGTGTGGAACGTGCCTTGGCCTCGCTTGCCGCGGGTAACGGCGTGCTTGTCACGGATGACGAAAATCGCGAAAACGAGGGCGACCTCATTTTTGCCGCCGAATCCCTGACAAACGAACAAATGGCCATGCTTATCCGCGAATGCAGCGGCATAGTCTGCCTCTGCCTGCCTGAGGACCATGTTCGCAAACTGGGCCTGCCCATGATGGTTGAAAAGAACACCAGCCGTTACGGCACGGGCTTTACCGTTTCCATTGAAGCGGCCGAGGGCGTGACCACCGGGGTTTCTGCCGCGGACAGGGTTACTACGGTCAAGGCCGCAGCCAGCCCGGATGCCCAACCTGCGGACCTGAACCACCCCGGCCACATCTTCCCGTTGCGGGCCAGAGCCGGCGGCGTGTTGGAACGCGATGGTCATACAGAGGCTACCGTGGATCTCATGCGCCTTGCAGGGCTCAATCCCTGTGGCGTGCTGTGCGAATTGACCAACCCGGACGGAACCATGGCACGACTTCCCCAAGTGGTGGACTTTGCAGAGCAACACGACTTTCCGGTGATCGCAATCGGGGACATTATTGAATATCGTCAGTCAAATAATAACTAGAAATAATTAACTTCTCCAATTATTGAAAACCTACCGACACTGTATACCGACAACAGTCTGCCATAAGGTTCGGCCCCTGCTTGCAGGGGCCGTTTTTTTTGTCTGTCCACCCAAATCTGTGCGCATTCAAAAAAAATGCAACCCAAGGCTACAAGAAGCCCATTTTTTTGCTCTACCCAATATCAGGCGCTGCAAAAATGAAATGCCTGAAGCCCTCATGACATTCATGAAAACGCATATCGATTATTTACGGGGCAGCAAAACAAGACACGTTGGGGCTATTGCATGGCGAGTACTTTTTGTTACTGTTTACGTATGACGTTTTATATACAAAACGAAATACAATTGCTATGGAGTCCAACATTATAGATCAGGTATAAACGTACTTTCTGGCATCAGCTATGCCAGAGAATGGTATAAGAAGAGCTACTGCGCAAGATACTTGCGAGCGCCTGATCGGAGCGCCCTGAGAAACAGATTCATCAGGGATGATTCGATGTTCCAGCAATGCCAGAAAAGATCGACCCGAACGATTTCGCCCGGAATCAGGTCCACGAGGCGGCCTTGTGCGGCCAACTCTCCGGACTGCTGTTCCGGCAACATTCCACAGACAAGACCCTCGGCTATGAAGTCGGCAAAACGTTCGGATGAAGGAGCATAGAAAGGAGTCAGCTGCGGACAATGCCCCAAGACCCGCCGGAACATGGCAATGTGCATCTCGTCCTTGCGGTTATAGATAAGCATGGGCGCAGCACTCAAATTTTCTGCAGTAAAACCGTCCGCAAACCATTTGTCCCGAAAATCCGGATTGGCCATAAGCCGGTAGTCCATGTGCCCGAGATACTCACAACGGCACCCCTGAAAGGAGTCACTGCGGGAAGAAATACATCCCACGACGTTTCCATCCCGCAACAGCCGGTGCGTCTGGTCCTGATCTTCGGACCGTAAATCCAGCAACACGGGATAGGAGGTCAGAAAATCCCGTACGGCCGGAAGAAACCACGTAGCAAGACTGTCCGCGTTAATGCCCACGGAAAGCGTGGTAAAGGAGCTGTCATCCGCGTTCAGCTCCGAATTAAGGTCTTCCTCAAGCCTGCAAACCTGCCGGTAATGCTTGAGCAGCCGGGTTCCAGCCTCGGTCGGTTCCGGAGGGCAGGACCGGACCAGCAGGATCTGCCCGGAATATTCCTCAAGCAACTTGACCCGCTGCGACACCGCGGATTGAGTCAGATGCAACACTCGTGCAGCACGTTCAAACCCGCCTTCATCCACGACAGAAGCCAATGCTTTTAACAATTTGTAATCAAGCATGACCCTATTATTACTCTTTCTAATTTAAAATCAATAAGATTAATTTTATTTCTTATTGCCTTTCCCTTATTATGCAATCTAATCATTCTAAGGGAGAATTTAGTAATGTTTTCAGTATATTTTCAGGGTTTTGGATTGGGAGGAAGCCTCATCGTGGCAATCGGTGCGCAGAATGCCTTTGTGCTTTCCCAGGGAGTACGTCGCAACCATCAGCTTGCCGTAGCGCTCCTGTGCACGCTTTGCGACATTGTGCTCATATCCGTCGGCATCACGGGTGTAGGCACAACCGTGGCCGCCAGTCCGATCCTTGGCAATATTGCCGCAATCGGTGGAAGCGCATTTCTGTTTTGGTACGGATTCGGGGCATTCCGCTCGGCATTGGGGAACCACGGGTTGAAAACGCAGGAGGACACACCGGATTCACTGCGGTCCGTACTCATGCTCACTCTGGGCGTCACGCTGCTCAACCCCCACGTCTATCTGGATACGGTCGTACTCATGGGCAGCATGAGCGGCCAGTACTCCCTGGAAGCACGGCCCGTCTTTGGATTGGGTGCCATGAGTGCATCACTGATCTGGTTTCTGCTGCTTGCACAGGGAGGAAGAGCGCTGGCCCCGGCCTTTCGAAATCCCGTTACCTGGAAGATATTGGATGGGGCCGTATGCGCCACCATGTGGCTGCTGGGCGCCAGACTGCTGTTCACCGCCCTGGGGTGAGAAGATGGCAATTTTTTACAAGACATTCGTATTGTCTCCGGCTATCCTTTTTCGCTGAGGGAACCCGCCATGAACAAGGAATATGTACGCTACTGGCGCGATCCGGATTTGTACGAACTGGAAATCCGCCTCTCCGCCAACTCCGCCCACAGCTTTCCGCACCACTCTCACGACTGCTACACTATCGGGATAATGGAACGAGGCCGCTGTTTCGTGCTCGGTCCCGGCCAGGGGAGCATATATATCGGAGCGGGACAAATGTGCCTGATCAATCCCGGCCAGGTCCACTCCGGCATCATTATGGACAGAAACGCACGGGTCACTTACCGCATGTTTTTCGTGCAAACCCAATGGCTCAAGCACATGGCCAGCGACTTGCGCGACGGCAACGACGGCCTTCCCGAATTCCATGATCTTATCGCGCACACACCCGTTCTCTCCGCGCGCCTGCAATCCCTGAACGCGCTCATCCACGGCAAGGCGGAACCGCTGGAAAAGGATGCGGCCATGATGCACGCCATGGCAGGCCTGTTCTTTGCCCATGGCGGTATTCACCGCCCCTCCACCGGGCATGAGCCGCAAGCCGTGCAACGGGCTCGCGAATACCTCAACGACAACCTCAGCCACAAGGTATCACTGGACACGCTGGCCAAAATATCCGGCTTGAGCCGCTATCACTTCCTGCGGGTTTTCAAAAAGGCAACAGGACTGCCTCCCCATCGCTTCCACCTGCAATGCCGGGTGGAACGGGCCAAGCAACTGCTGCTGTCCGGCATGTCCATTTCCGAAGCCGCACTGGAAAGCGGCTTTGCGGATCAAAGCCATTTCACCAATAAATTCAAACAATTCACCGGGGCAACACCCACTCAGTACATCAACGACTAAACAAAATTCTCCTCAAGGCAATAATACACAAGACATGGTGTTCCATGTGTGCGAAGACGCGGCTGCGACACACCTCTCACCGCCATGAGGAGTTTTTCATGACCAGAAGCGTAGCCGCCAGAAAGCCTGCGGCATTGATTTCCATGCCGACCCTGACGATTCTTGGAGCCGTCCTGTTCTGGGGCAGCTCTTTTCCTGCCATGAAAGCCGCCCTGCGTGTGCTTGACCCGTGGAGCATCATGTGGCTGCGCCTGACAGTGGGCAGTCTGGTGCTGACCCCGGTCCTCAGCCGCATCGTTCCGGTCAAGGCCGTGCTGACCCGCTGGCGCCTGTTCCTTCCTCTGGCAGCCTTGCAGCCCTGCCTGTATTTCCTGTTGGAATCCTATGCCCTGCAATATACGACCTCCGCACAGGCCGGGATCGTGGCGGCGTGTCTGCCCATCATGGTAGCTCTGGGCGCGCACCTTTTTCTCGGAGAGCGATTGGGCCGAAAGGCCTATGCCGGCCTGCTGTTTTCCGTGATGGGTGTGGCATGGCTCACGCTGGCGGGAACGCCCTCCGGCGATGCACCCAACCCCTTGCTGGGTAATCTGCTGGAACTGGCGGCAATGGCCTGCGCTTCCGGCTCCATGCTGCTGATCAAACACGCAAGTGAACGGTTCGGACCATGGACTATCACCGCAGTACAAACCCTTGTAGGGGCCGTATTCTTTTTGCCCGGCATCGGTCCGTTGTTGCATGTTCCCTCCGCAGACCTCGCCTCTGTTCTGCCCGTGGCAGTCTACCTCGGTTCCTGCGTCACGCTGGGTGCTTTCGGACTCTATAACATCGGCATAGCACGCATCCCAGCCAGCCGGGCCTCGGTCTTTATCAACCTGGTCCCGGTGGTGGCGGTAGGCTTTGCATGGATTTTCCTTGGGGAAACGCTCAATTCCATGCAACTTCTGGCCGCATGTTGTATCTTTCTCGGGGTTTGGATAACGCAAAAATACGCATAGAATAATTTCGGACAACCATGGTTCCGCACTTGCCGCCGGTGCGGAATGCGGTATCATGGATTCCGAGATGCAACCGTTTATACAAGCTCCGCAACACGCGGTTCCCATGCAGGCAAAAGACCTGCCCGGCTCTCCTGAAGGAGGGGCCAAAATAACGGAAAAGCCGAAAAAGGCCCTGACCGATCAAGGTGGGCGAATGGTGGTGTGCCGTACCTGCGGCGCGCCCTTGGCGCCCCTCTGCGCTCGCATGGCGGTCAACGGCAGCCACACTCATGTATTCTTCAATCCTCACGGCCTTGTTTTCGAAGTTGCCTGTTTTTTCCCTGCTCCAGGCGCTACCCCGGTTGGCCGAAGCACCGTCGAGTTCACATGGTTTTCCGGGCATGTCTGGCGTGTCGCTCTCTGTAAGGCTTGTCAGGCCCATCTTGGCTGGCATTTTCAGGGCGACTCCCATTCCTTTTTCGGATTCATCACCAATGCCATCCGGGAAGCAGACGCATCCTGACCCCCCTCCTTGCCGGCAAAATATTACCTATAACGCATATCCTATTAAAATAACGAACTTCTAACATCCCAATATAACGCGTTTACAATTTTTCAACGCATACCCCATTGATCTTATTGTAATTCCTCTCTATCTTCTCGCACAACCGCATGCAGCAGGAGGATCAATGAAACCACATCCATGGCTTGTAAGAGCCATTATAACCCTCTCATGCCTGATCGCTCCTGCTGTTGCACATGCGAAAAGGATATCCATACATCTGGTATATGAAGACCAACCCAGCGCCCAAGAAATAAGGGGATGGGGAAGCCAAATTCCGCAGGACAAGCCCGGACTGCTTCTGGAGTTGCTCCGTATGACGGCACAAAAGATGGAAATTGAGATTACATTTGAACGCCTGCCGTGGAAACGCTGCCTTTATACAGTCCAGAACAGGCAGGCCGACGGGCTGTTTCCGATTGAGTATACCAGGGAACGCCTTTGCTATTTATCCTATCCCGGAGAAAACGAGGCACAACCCGATCCCTCATGGGCATTGCGCCACCGATCCTATCACTTCTTTACACTCAAGGATTCCCTCATCCGCTGGGACGGGCTGGAACTGCACAACCACGGCAACAGGCCCGTGGCGACAAACATGGGATACGCGGTAGGCAAGCATCTTTCGATCATGGGACTTCGTCAGGTGAAATTTACAACGCTCCAAAAATGCTTTGAAAAATTGCAGCAGGGGCTTGTCGGCTCCGTGGCCGCCCTTGATTGCATGGCCCAATGCGTGTTGAAAACCAATCCCCATCGCTTTCGCAACGTGGTCAGACTTGAGCCTCCCTTCCGCAAGAAACCATGCTACCTTGCCTTTTCCAAACAATTTGCCCAGCGCCATCCCGAACTTGTCAAACGTTTCTGGGAAACAATGCGCAACATTCACGATTGACCGCTCCGTGTTGCGAACGTACAGAACCCTTCATGGCCGCAGCATCCACAGACCGCTATCCAATACCCCTCCCTCAGGAACATTCGGTTCAGGAAACCATCAAGCGCTCCCGGTTCATCTGCACGGCCACCCACACCCCAAGCATGGAGCTTGCCCGGGAATTCATCACGAAAATCAAGGAGCGGTACCCGGATGCCACGCATAATTGCTGGGCGTTTGTAGCCGGCCCTCCAGGCGACACGGCCCACATCGGCATGAGCGACGACGGCGAGCCTCATGGGACGGCCGGAAAGCCCATGCTCAACACTCTGCTTCATTCGGGAGTGGGCGAAATCTCCTGTGTGGTCACGCGCTATTTCGGCGGCACCAAACTTGGCACCGGAGGATTGGTCCGGGCATATTCCGGCATGATCAATCTGGCGTTGGACACTCTCCCTCTTACCCAGCATGTGCAGACAGCGGACATACAGACCGTGATTCCCTACGAGGCCATTACCCTCTTCAAACGCATGCTCCCCGAGTACGAGGCGGAAATTCTCGACGAACAATTCGACACGGACGCCACTTTCCGCCTGCGCCTGCCCGAAACCGAAGTTACGCCCCTTGAAACAGCCCTGGCGGAACTGACCAACGGGAACTTCCTCTTCATTACCGAAGAATCCCCGTCCTGATTGCTTTTTCGCTGATTCATAGGTAACGGAATACCGTAAAGGTGTAACTCAGTGCGCCCTTCGATGTATTTCGTTCCGTTTTCATACCATGCGCCATACTGTCGCATGAGGGAATTCCATCGAAGGGACGGCAAAAAAACTGCATATGGGAAAAAACTTTTGATCCCATTCGGAAAAGGCCGAATGGCTCGTCAACTGTCTGAGGATTGTGCCGCGTGGGGCGGCACCTTGTTTCCTTCAACCCAATCATCCCTCAAAGGGGGGGACATATGAATTCACTAGTGATTGCGGCACTGTGTTTCATAGGCTATGTCGTGGCCTATCACACCTACGGAAAGTTCCTTTCCAAGAAAATTTTCAAAATCGACAATGCGCTACAATGTCCGAGCTGCACCCTACGGGATGACAAGGACTATGTTCCCACCAAGAAGGAAGTGCTCTTCGGCCACCATTTCACCTCCATTGCAGGCCTTGGCCCCATCGTCGGACCGGCCATCGCCATCATATGGGGGTGGGTGCCTGCCGTCCTGTGGGTCTTTCTCGGTTCCATTTTCATGGGAGCGGTCCATGACTTCGGTTCTCTCATGGTCAGCCTTCGCAACCAGGGACGCTCCGTGGGCGATGTGGCCTCCAAGCTCATCAGCCACCGCGTCAGAACCCTGTTCCTGCTGATCATCTTCTTTGAGCTGCTCATTGTCATCGCGGTATTCGCATTGATCATCGGCATCCTGTTCAACATGTATCCGGCCTCGGTTATCCCGGTCTGGGGCGAAGTCCCCATCGCCGTATTGCTGGGCTACCTGATCTACAAGAAAGGATTCGGCCACGCCAAACTGGGTGTTGTTGCGCTTGTGGTCATGTACCTGACCGTAATTGTCGGCGCATACTTCCCGTTGAGCATGCCCGCCATCGGCGGCCTGAACCCCATCGTCGTGTGGGTTCTGATCATGCTGGTCTATGCCTACATCGCATCGACCCTGCCGGTTACGGCCCTGCTGCAACCGCGCGACTACATCAACGGGCACCAGCTTCTGGTAGCCCTCTCCCTGCTGGCGCTCGGCGCGGTGGTGGCCCACCCCACATTTGTGGCCCCGCCTGTCAACACTTCGCCTGAAGGCGCTCCCCCGATCCTGCCCTTCCTGTTCGTGGTCATTGCCTGTGGAGCCATATCCGGCTTCCACTCTCTGGTCTCCTCGGGCACAAGCGCCAAACAGTGCGAATCCGAAAAAGACTGCCTGTTTATCGGCTACGGCTCAATGCTGACCGAAGCCGCGCTCTCCACGCTGGTCATCGTGGCAGTGGGAGCCGGGATCGGCCTTGGCATGGCTGATGGAAACGGTTCCATCATGACCGGCACCCAGGCCTTCACCACCCACTATGCCTCATGGTCCTCGGCCGCAGGCCTCGGCGCAAAACTGGGCGCATTCGTGGAAGGCTCGGCCAACCTCATGGCTGCATACGGCATTCCCAAAAACATCTCCCTCGCGGTCATGGGAGTGTTCCTGGTGAGCTTTGCCGCCACCACGCTCGACAGCGCCACCCGCATCCAGCGATATGTGGTGGGAGAACTCGCTCAGGCATACAAAATGCCCGCACTGGCCAAGCCACACGCCGCCACCTTCATCGCCGTGGGCACCGCCGCCGTGCTGTGCTTCAACGGAGGATTCGGCATTGCCGCCGTCAAAAAAGGCGCTCTGGCGCTCTGGCCCCTGTTCGGAACAGTAAACCAGCTCATGGCGGCCATGGCATTGCTGGTCGTCACCGTATACCTGGCACGGCGCAAGGCTCCGGCCTACATCACCGGCCTGCCCCTCGTATTCATGATCATCATGACGGCCTGGGCCATGATTTACAATCTCCAGAACTTCATGACCAAAGGCAACATGATGCTCTTCTTCATCGGGCTTATCGTCCTGCTGCTTGAAGCATGGATGATCTTCGAAACATTCATGGTCATGAAAAAAGTCGCCAGCGGCGAGGCCGAACCGGTGGAGGACTGCGGATAATCATCATACGAACGAAACAACAAAAAGGCCGTCCGGATTCAGGCGGCCTTTTTGCTGTCTGAAAACATGAGGATAAACACCGCTGTTCACAGCGCATTTTTTTTCTGCTAGCGTATAGAAAAATTCTAGACAACCGTGCCTGGGGAGGCGGACATGTCAATACACAAACTGAAGGCTGTGTTCAAAGACCTGACTGAGAAATCGGAAAAGGCCCGAGAGGCTGCGCTTTTCGAGGTGCAGGAGCTCAAGAAGGATCTCAGCGAAATACAGCGATATCTTTCGGGACGGAAAAAGGAAACCTCTCTGGTTCCCGAGGATTTTATCCGCTCGGCTTACGACATCGCCCACCACTACCGTGGCATGCAGCAACGCATGAACATCCTGCATGAATTGGAAGAGGAGCTGCAAATCGCGGATGCCCTGGAATATCTGGAATCACGGGGAGCGAAAATGCTGCAACGCCCTGTGGGCTGGCATTGGACCAGCTCTCAGGATGAACGTTTTTTGCTGCACGAAGATAATGCGCTCAAGGCTGCCAAAAAACTGCGCACCCTGTTGGCGAGCGGAAAACGCCGAAAAAAAACAAAAAAGAAAAAGCCTGTAAAAAAGTAAATCAAAAGGAAAGGGCGCCCTTCACTCCCCAAGACAGACAATTGTTCCGTAATGACTCTCAATTCACATTTTTTCCTGAAATCGAAACGGCTGGGTTTTCGCTGCTGGAGCAGCAAGGACTTGCCTTTGGCTATGCAGTTGTGGGGAGACCAGAACGTAACCCGCTATATTGACGCGCGCGGACAACTCAATGCGGAACAGATCAAAGAAAAACTGGAGCAGGAAATCCGACGGCAGGAAAAATATGGGGTGCAATACTGGCCCATCTTTCTGCTTGGCAATGATGATTTCGTAGGCTGTTGCGGCCTGCGCCCGTATGATATTTCAAATAACATCCTGGAAATCGGTTTTCATATCGCCCACAGGCACTGGCGCAAGGGCTACGCTTCAGAGGCCGCCCATACCGTTATTTCCCACACATTTTCTACACTGCAGTCAACAGCCCTTTTTGCCGGGCATAATCCGCACAACACAGCTTCAGCCACGCTGCTTCGAGAACTCGGCTTCGCGTACACCCACGACGAGTACTATGCACCCACGGGGCTCAATCACCCCTCGTACATATTGGAACGATAGCCCTTTGCTTTCAAACCGTTCAAGACCGGCCAGCACAAAACCCTATTTGACCCGTTCGGTAACCCACTGTCCCTTGGCAAGACGGTGTTCTTTCATGGCCTGCACCAGATCATAGGGAATATTCAGATTGCCTTTGCCCACTCCCAACGAGATATGCGGCTTGACCGTGCCGTGATAATCCGAGCCGCCGCTTTTGAGCAATCCCAGCTTGTCCGCCAGTTCTCCAAAACGACGCGTGGTGATTTTATCATGCTCGGAATAAAACACTTCCATGCCCTCAAGCCCGAGGTTCTTCAAATCATTCACCACGGATTCCACCAACGGCATTGATGGCCCAATGATATAGGGATGGGCCAACACGGATGTTGCACCGATTTCAGCCAGCACGCCCAAAGCCTGCTCCTGATTCAGCTTGCGCTTCGGAACATATGCCCTGCCGTCGTCGCCCAGATACTGGCCAAAGGCCTGCTGTACGCTGTCCACGACGCCGAGAGAAACCATCTCCTGTGCAATATGGGGCCTGCCCACGGTCCCGCCGGCACGGGCGGCAATGTTATCATAGGAAATATTGACACCCAGTTTGCGCAATTTTTCCACGATCTCCAGATTTCGGGTACGCCGCCCTTCCTGCACCCAGTCAAAGGCCTTGAGCAACGGCTCCGGATTCTCCGGAACCCACAACCCGACAATATGGATCCAGCCGGCTCCTTCCGGCGATTCCACGCTCAATTCACAACCGGGGATAACTTCCACACCAAACTCTTTTCCCGCCGCAATAGCCTCGGGAAGTCCCTGTGTGGTGTCGTGGTCAGTAAGGGCAAGAGCCTCTATTCCCTTTTCCGCGGCTTCCCGAATCAGCTCTCGCGGAGAGCTTGTGCCGTCCGAGGCGGTGGAATGTGTATGCAAATCTATCATCATTCGGTTTCCTCTTGCGGTTTGATAATCGTCCAAGCCTTCAGTATGATAAGTTTTCAAAATGGTTTGTAACGTGTTGGGCAACAAAAAGCCACTATGCGAAATTTCAATACACGATTATACTTTCCCGAAAAAACATGACAGCTTACACTTGTATTACGACACGAGAACCCTGTCACCTGCGAGGGCACCATGGACGTTAAAAAGGAAATCCTGCTGGAAACCGGCACCAACGAGTTGGAAATCCTGGAATTCTTCATCAATGAACCGGGCAAGGACGGACAACCCGAGCCCAACTATTTCGGGGTCAACGTTGCCAAAGTCATGCAGGTAATCGAATGCCCGGACCTTGAACCGCCCGAATCCGCCCCGCATCCATGTTTCATGGGCACCATCCCCTTGCGCGGACATATCCTTCCCGTGCTGGATCTTTCTGTCTGGCTGGAAATGGACCGGGTCAAGAATCCGTTGGATGTTGTCATCGTTACGGAATTCAGCCAATCCGTGACCGGTTTTCTGGTTTCCGGTGTTACGGAAATCCACCGTGTCGGCTGGCCGGAGGTCATTCCCCCGCAAGGCGTGCTGAACACCGCAGACCAGAACACCATCATCGGTCTGGTGGATATGAAGGACCACTTCATCCAGTTGTTGGATCTCGAACACATTCTTTCGGCACTTGACCCCACCTCCGAGGAAGCGCACTGGACCGCGGACGTCAAGGCTAAAGAACAACTCACAGCACTTGTTGCCGACGATTCAGCGACCATCCGGGCCATGCTCAAGAACAATCTGGAAGCAGCCAATTTCCGCATCATGCTTACCAATACAGGTGAAGAAGCCCTGCACAAACTGCGGGATCTGAAACAAACGGCTGAAGAACAGGGCAAGCGGGTCGACGACTATCTTGACCTCGTAATCGCGGATATCGAAATGCCGCGCATGGACGGCTTCACCCTGACCAAGAACATCAAGGAAGATGAATCCCTGCAGGATCTTCCCGTGATTCTGTATTCGTCCATCATCACGGACGAACTGCGGCACAAGGGTGATTCGGTAGGAGCCAGCGCCCAGATAGCCAAGCCGGACATGGACAAAATGGCAGGTCTGGCTATAGACCTGTTGAACCAGAAGCAAAACAGGGCTGCCCCCTAGTCTGGCCATTGATTTATTTTGCCAACTGACTGCAACCATACGCAAAAGACCGCCCCGGAGGAACACCCCATGGCTTTGAACAAGGAATTGTTGGATATATTGGCCTGCCCGGAATGCAAGGGAGAACTGAACCTTCTGCCCAAGGAAGACGGCTTGCATTGCCAAGCCTGCGACGTGGTCTACCCCATCAAGGATGAAATTCCCATCATGCTGGCGGAGCAGGCTATTTCCTTTGAAGAATGGAAAGGTAGCAAAAGCTGAAATTCTCCTAATAAAAACAACGCATATGGCCCGTCAGAAATACTTTTTCCGGCGGGCCATTTTGTTTTCGATGTTATTTTTTTTGTCTGAACCTCTTGCCTCTTCCGTTTCCAATGTTATTCTAAATAAAAAGTTTTCCACAAGACCAAATTACAGTTATTGACATTAGTGAAAGCTGCATTATTTTTCTAAAGCAAAGAACGACAAGGAGGTTGGATATGGTACTGGATTTCAACACATTATACTCGCCATTCGACCGTTTTGACAAACTGTTCGAAGAGTTTTTGAGACCGGGCATGGCCGGACAAAGAAGCATGGCCTATCCGCCCCTGAATCTCAGCCAGGACGACCAGAACATTTACGTCCGGGCGGAGATACCAGGCGTTGATATGGGCGGAATAGACCTGACCCTGACCGACAAGACCCTCGTACTCAAAGGTGAGCGAAAAGCCGAGGAAGGCAAGTATTATCGCCAGGAACGTCCGGCAGGAGTTTTCCACAGGGTTATCAACTTGAATATCCCTGTCCGGCGGGACAAGGTCAATGCCACCATGAAAGACGGACTGCTCACCGTAACCCTGCCCAAGGCCGAAGAAGTCAAGCCGCGGACCATCAGCATCGACGTGAAATAAAGGAGGCTATCCATGAGTGAAGTCATGAAAAAGGAAGAAAAGAGCCTGCCCACGTTTCGCCCGGTAACAGACATTCTTGAACGCGAGGACGGTTTTTATATCTATATGGATCTACCCGGTGTGGCAAAAGACGATCTGGTAATTGATTTGCAGGAAGACGATCTGGCCGTTTCCGGCAAAACATCCTACCCCTCACCGGAAAACGAACGCTATTCGGAAATGCAGTTCGGAAACGGGGAATACCACCGGAGCGTATCCCTTTCAGATATTGTGGACCGGGAAAAAATCCGGGCCAACCTGAAAAACGGCGTGCTGGAACTGTTCCTGCCCCGCGTGGAAAAGACCCAGCCCAAACGCATCGAGATTACGTCCGGGTAAACTGTAGACTTGTTCCAAAAGAAAACGGGCCGCCAAACCAGCGGCCCATTTTCTTTTGTATACATTGATCTTCTTTCAAATCGGCACTTATCGAAAAGTTTTCGACCATTAACACTGCCCCGTCCAGGTTTCAAGATCGATAATACCGGTACGGGCCGCGAAGCGCAGTAACTCCACAGTGCTGGTAAAACCGAGTTTACGCATCATGTTGGCGCGATGATTTTCCACTGTCTTTGGGCTGATGAACAACGCTTCCGCGACCTCCCGCGTCGAGCATCCTTCCACCACAAGCCGCAACACCTGGCGCTCGCGAGTCGTCAGTTTGGCAATGGGGTCTTCCGCTTCTTCATCGTCATGGCTCATGTTCACAAGCCGCTGCATGATCTCACCGGAAAGCGCGCTATCCAAAAACATGCCGCCCGAAGCAACGGATTTCAGCCCTTCGAGCAGCTGCGTCCCTGCCGATTTTTTGATCATGTAGCCGTTGGCTCCGGCCCGAAAGGCTTCCACGATATAATCGGCCTCGGAATGCATACTGATGATGATGTAACGAGTATCAGGGAGCCTGCTTTTCAGCTCGGTAATAATCTGAATGCCGCTTTTATTCGGCATGGAAATATCCATAAGCATGATTTCCGGCCGATGCTCAAGAGCAAGATCCAGTGCTTCATTGCCGTTTCCGGCTTCGGCGACTACGGAAAATCCATCCGCTTCCCCCACAATCGCCTTGAGGCCTTCCCGGAACAAGGGATGGTCGTCAACTATCATCACTCGCATATGCTCTACTCCCCTCTGGCCCTTTTCGAAAGTAACAAGTGCCCTAACTTAAACCATTTTATCTCAAATATACAAAAGAGATAACGACCTTTCGAATTATGCCAAGAAAGGCACAATAGCCCAATCCCGGCCAAAGATGAAGTGGACTATACTGGTGGGAGTGGCAGAATATCAGTCCTTTTTCAACCCCTTGAGCCATGAGGCGGCCAAAGACGCATGTCCGGTGGAAATGGCCTGCACCAACGATCCCGTTTCTCCGGCACTCGTGCTCGAAACGCCTTTGGCAGTGATTGCGGGAGCGCTTTCCAGGTCATCGACAACGATGGTGAGCGGCTTGCCTTCCTTATCACGCAAAAATTCCAACTTCTTGCGAAATGAGTTCCACGCCCTGCCTGCGGGTACGACCCATAAAGAAGGCACGGGCACTCTTGCCACCTGCCTCACATCCGGTACCTCTCCCTTGCGCTCAGACAAACAAATCAGAAAATTGGGCCTTGCTCCAGGCAAAAGCGTTGCCCGGACAGCTTCAATACAACCGTCGCCAATGCCGAGGAACCCGGAACGGCCTTTTCCCACTTCCGGGTGCGAGGAAAGTTTTTTCAACACATGTACGGCATCAGCGGCGGTATTGGATGCGCTTGCTCCCTCTTTCTTGCCGCAGCCACTCGGAGAAAAAGCCATAAGTACGGTTCCGTGCATGCCGAGGGCACGAACAGCCCCCTGCACCATGGCCGGAGGAACGCACTCGTCTCCGTGTAGCAGGACCACGCCCGGGTAGTGCCCTTTGGTTGGCGGCAAAGTCATTATGCCGTCCACCGTGCCTTTGCTTGTGGCGATGTGCATTTTCTCCTCGCGAAAATGAATCTTGGATGGGAACAGGCCTTTTTCACCGTCCGGCATATAAATGAACCGTTCGATTTGGTCGTCCTTGGCAAGAAACGTGACCGAACCGGTCACAGGCTCATCTTCATACAGGGACGGCCCGATAGTATAAATATACTTGTTGAACTTCTTCAGCCGCCGCAGTTCGCCACGGTGGGAATCATAAATCAGGAACCTCCCGTAGGCAGTGTTGCGGGCATCAATGATGGTCACGACCCGGTCGCCGGCGACCCGGAACTGCCCCGCGAATTCATTCGGCGAATACGAATAATAATCCGCAAACATCATGCGTCCGAAACGGGCTTCCGCCCCCCGATGGGCAACCGCATCCATGCGTACATGGTGCACGCCCTCCCCGGATTCGTCCGAAATGACGGGGGCGGGAGAAGGGCTGATATCCTTGACCCCGGGTTTGGGGGCGGGCGCTTGGGCAGGTTTGGATGAAGCCTTGTGCGGAGTCGAAAAAACAGGCGGTTTTCTGGTCAGGACCACGGTTTTGTCCGTGGGAAGGCCCGGCTTGTCGGGCTGTGGCTCTAATGGATCAGTATTCGAAACAGGAACCGAAACCTCCTTGGGAGCAGGAAGAGACGTTGCGGGCGCGGGAAGAGGAGCAGGTTCAACATCCTTCAGCTCCAGATCGATGATGGTCAGATCCTGCCGGTCAAGAGGAGCCACGGTGCAAATCAGCACCAGAACGGCCGCCACATGTATCAAAAAAGACAAAATCCAACTCAATGCACGCATTGAAATCCCGAAAAGCTTTGGCGGCCGGGAATGACTGCCTCTATTCCATGTACCCACCCCTGCGAAATAATGCAAGAACCGCCGTTATTGCCTGTTTACCTCTTTCAAATCCAAAAACCTTGCCCGACCTCCATAGTGGACTGTGCGGCGTGTTTGCGATACCCGAAAAGACATGAGTCTCACTGCGCATATCATATGGCTTTTGAACGACAACCCGGACCTTGGGGATCGGCTGCAATCCATGCTGGCCCCTTATCCCGAATATGAACTGCGAACGCTCTCGGACACACTTCGGCCCGACAGCATGGACACCCGAAACGAGGCCGTCATTCTTGCTGTTGACTCCGACGAACGAAATCCCATCGGCCGAATCAAGGAGCTGACGCAGGACACATTCGGGATGCCGCTTGTTTTTCTTGCCCCTGAAGGCGCCGGAATGCAAAACGAAGCATTTGCTTCCGGGGCCTGCGAGTATCTGGAGGACGACCATGCTTTGGACAGGACACTGCTCATGGCCCTCCGCCATGTTCTCGCCAGCAAGCCCGATTTGGACGATCCAATTTTGGAAGAAATGGTCCGGGCCCAGCAAATGGCGCACATCGGCAGTTGGGAAATGGGACCGGACAAAACCGTCATATGGTCCAAAGCCATGTACGAACTTCTGGATTGCGGCCCTGAAGAACTGACGACATTTGATTCCTTGCGCCAAAAAGTCCATCCGGAAGATCGAAGCATCTTCGACCAAGCCAACCGAGCCACGTTTACCGAAGGCTGGCCTCTGGATTTCGAATATCGTATCACACGGAAAAATGGAGAGATCCGACATCTTCACCTGCGTCGCCACACGGAGCTCGATTACCAGGGAAAACTTGTTCGGGCATACGGAGTGGCTCACGACATAACCCCTCAAAAGCAATACGAGCAGGCTCTTGAACAACGGGACAACATCCTTCGGGCGGTGAGTCAGGCAGCCGGGGTTTTTCTGCGCGATCAGGACGTCGCAACCGGATCAGTGGGGGTTCTGCAGGCATTGGGCCTTTCCCTTGGCTGTGATGCCTGCCTGCTGCTTGCCAACAACGAAGACGCCCCAGACCAGCCGGGTACGACGGTTCACGAATGGCGTAACGAAGCAGCGCAGCGCATGGAGTCCTCTTCCGAAAAGTCAGCCCCCCTCTGGCTCTACAAGCTTCCACGCTGGCACGAAAGACTGTCCGCAGGCAAAAGCATCATGGGACATACGCGACACTTTCCGCCCCATGAAAAAACCATCCTTGCCGGGCATGGTATCCGTTCCGTTCTGGCAGTCCCCGTATTTGTGGATGCAAACTGGTGGGGCACCCTTTGTGCACAGCAGATACGCCATGACAGACAATGGCTGCCCACTGAAGCGGAATCCATGGGGCTGGCTGCGGAGATAATGGGCAACGCCATACTGCGTGACCGCATGCAGCAAAAGCTGGTGACAGCAAACGCCACTGCGCGCCGGGCCTTATTGGAGGCCAAAGAGGCCAACAAGGCCAAAAGCCGTTTTCTTGCCAACATGAGCCACGAAATCCGCACCCCTATCAGCGGCATCATCGGGCTTACGGAAATGACCATTACCACAGGACTCAAGCCCGAACAGCGCAAGAATCTGGACATGATTCGCGATGCCGCAAAATCACTGTTGGCCATCGTCAATGATGTGTTGGATCTCTCCAAGATCGAGGCGGACAAGATGACGCTCTCGACCGCGGATTTCGATTTTGTCCCTGCGCTCGAGCGAATGGTTCACCCCTTCCAGGCACAAGCCCGCCATAAAGGCGTCACCCTGGAAATGCGCATAGATGAAAAACTTCCCAACCGCGTCCACGGGGACGAGGACCGACTGGGACAAATCATACGCAACCTGCTGAGTAATGCCATAAAATTTACGGATACCGGCCGCATCGACATTGCGGCAGAGCTTGGCCAAAAGCGAAAGGATGGTTTTTCGGTAGCGTTCAGTGTTGCGGACACCGGCATGGGTATCCCTGCCGACAAGCTGAACACCATATTTGACAGTTTTGCCCAGCTCGAACAGCCCCACGGCAAATTGCATCAGGGGACCGGGTTGGGCTTGGCCATCACCCGGGAACTTGTGACGCTCATGCACGGCGACATCGAAGTTTCCAGCATGGAAGGCAGGGGCAGCCTGTTCTCTTTTGACGTCTGGTTCACTCCGGCCACCAGCAAGGCCGACCAAAAGCCTGACATCACAGGGACTTTGCCGTCGACCATGAATTTGCGTCTGCTGCTGGCCGAAGACAACCGGCTCAACCAGAAATTCCTGACTCACTTCCTGACCATGTTCGGCCATACCGTGCAACTGGCGGAAAACGGCGTACAGGCTCTTGAAATTCTTCGCAGTGCAAAAACGCCGTTCGATATGGTGCTTATGGACGTGCAAATGCCGGAAATGGACGGACTGGAAGCGGCCAAGGCCATTCGAAACGGCAAGGCCCGCAACGTTCATCGCAACATTCCCATCATCGCGCTCACAGCCTATGCCATGAAAGGCGAACGGGAAAAAATACTTGCGGCAGGAATCGACGAATATGTCAGCAAGCCTGTAGATATGAAAAAGCTGGCAAACGCCATTTCCCGGCTGGTGCAGGACACCCAGAAGCCCTCCGGACGCTCCTGCATGTTGCGCCAGAAAAGAATGCCGGAAACACGTCCGACCTATCCTCCCCAAAACCGGTTTTCACTGGACATGGCCGCACTGACGGAACGTTTTCAGGGCAACGACGCCCTTCTGATGGAAATTCTGGAACTCTTTTTACAGGAATCCCACGAAAAGTTGGAACTTCTGAACAAGGCACAGGCGCAAAACGATTCCGAGGAACTGGCCAAGGCGTTGCACTCCATATCCAACATTGTCAGCCACGTGCACGCCATGGATATCATGGCTGAATCGCGACAATTGGAGCAGTGGGCCTCGCAGGGGCGTATGGATCTGGCTTGCAGCGGGTTGCAGGGGTTGCGCCAGCGCTTCGCCAGGGTGGTTGACGCCGTGCGTATTCATCTGGAAAAATTCAAGAACTAACGCAAACCGACCTTTCCAGAATTACAGCATGCCCCGGGCATGGGCCATGACAACGCCAAGCGCAATGGCGTTCAATTTGGTTTCATCCGTGTCGGCACGTGAGTTGAGCACCACGGGAGCGCTTGTCCCCACGACAACACCAGCGGCGCGCGCTCCGGCAAAGTACATGAGTCCCTTGTAAAGAATGTTCCCTGCGGCAAGATCCGGAGCCAGCAGAATATCCGCATTCCCGGCCAGCGGGTCATCCATGTTCTTGTGCCGTGCCGCGTGGATGGAAACCGCGTTGTCCAGAGCATAGGGACCGCCAATCCGGCACCCGGTCAACTCGCCTCTTCGGTTCATTTCCACCAGTTCCCGGGCATGCACCGTGGCTTCCATCTTGGGATTGACCTTTTCCGACTCGGCAAGAACACCCACCACGGGATTCTCCAGGCCCAAAGCCGCGGTCACCTGCAAGGCATTGCGGATCATGAGCGCTTTTTCCTCCAGCGTCGGTTTAATGGCCATGGCCGCATCCGTAAGATAATACATGCGTTCGGAGGACGGCATATCCATGAGTACGGTATGGCTGATCATGGCCTGTTCCCGCAGCCCATGATCCCGGTCCAGTACGGCACGCAGGAATACTCCTGAAT
>Ga0207831_100247_pt1 | contig 24136 bp, 21 predicted proteins | sample TtanPargueraPR_7_FD_187741 | JGI IMG/M metagenome (GOLD analysis project Ga0207831, IMG submission 187741) | Aerobic enrichment media microbial communities from Bioluminiscent Bay, La Parguera, Puerto Rico - Tt and M1 (2) (SPAdes) | ecosystem: Environmental > Aquatic > Marine > Unclassified ... | reverse complement strand
GAGCGGCATCGTCATAATTTTTTTTGACCATTCCCTTGGGAACGATGGGAATGGTCTGAACGACAAGGAGGCTTTCATGACCAAATCAATATCGGTATCCATCGCCGACAACGTGGCAGATACCCTTTTCATCCCGCTTTACATGCGCTGTCTGGAGACCAAGCGCCCGGATGGAGTCATCAATGATCCCATGTCCTGCGAGTTGGTGGAGAAAATCGATTACGATTTTTCCAAGTACAAGAATTCTCCCAGAAGCCAGTTGGGCGTCGCAGTCCGCATCAGGCGTTTCGACGAGGCCGTGTCCGATTTCATCGAGTCTCACGACGATCCTGTGGTGATCCTTGTAGGGGCCGGATTGGATACGCGGTTCGAGCGTGTCTACAACGGCAAGGGGATGTTTTATGAATTGGATCTGCCCGAGGTTATCGAGTTGCGCAGACAGCTGCTCCCCGAGTCGGAAAACAACTGCTACATGGCCGGTTCCATGTTTGAGACCGACTGGATCGACGAAATCAAGGGCAAGCATCCCGATGCTTCGTTTATCGTAGTGGCCGAGGGGGTCTTCATGTATTTCGAGGAAAAGCAGATCCGGCCACTTATCACCGAAATAGCCGAACGGTTGGGAGCGGGAGAACTGCATTTTGACGTATCCTCGAAATGGGGCGTACGTCAAAGCCACCGCCATGAGACTGTCAAGAAGACCAATGCGGCCTTTCAATGGGGCGTGGAAGATGATCGCGAACTGGAAGCCTGGAGTCCGAATCTGCGCTACATGGACACTACCGGTTATTTCCATACCGCCAAAAAACGCTGGGGCATCATGGGGATACTGGCCCGGACTTTTATTCCCGGCCTGAGGAAAGCCTTTCGCATGTTACACTATAAGATGGTGCCGCAGGCAGGGCATTAATTCTTAAAAAAAACAGAACGCCCCGGCCAGACCGGGGCGTTCCTGCTCCATGCTTTTTCAGGACACTTCGGAAAGAATGGTCTCACAACACTGCTTCTTGTCCCTGCACAGACGGACTACCCGGGTAGTTTTTTTTGATAATTCGGCCGGATCGTGCGTCACATGGATGACTGCCGCCTGGCAATTTTCCAGGGCTGAATCAAGAAGGCGACGCATGCTTTCCCTGAGAATTTTATCCAGCCCGGTGAATGGTTCATCCAGCAGCAGAATGTCCGGTGTCACAGCCAAAGCCCGAGCCAGGGCAACCCGCTGGCGCATGCCGCCGGAAAGTTGATGGGGACGGGCATTTTCAAATCCGGAAAGTTCCATCTGGTGAAGCAGGTTGCGGGCGGTGTTTTTTGCCTCTTTTTTGTCTGCCTTTTGGGCGAGCAGAGGCAGGGCCACGTTGTGCAGAATCGTATCCCACGGCAGCAAGCGCGGCTCCTGAAACACATAGCCGATGTGTGCGGAACCAACGTGCAGAAATCCGGAGTCCGGTGTTTCCAAGCCGGCGATGATGCGGAGTATTGTTGATTTCCCAACGCCGCTGGGACCGGTCAACCCCATGGCTTCGCCACGCTTTACTTCCAAATTCAGACCGTTGATGACCGTATGACTGCCGAACCGCTTGTGGATGTCCTTCATTTTGATGATGCTTGTCATCCGCGCCTCCGTTGTACTGCTCTGCGTATCGGACGAAGAAAAAGTACTTCCACGGATCCGATGACCAGCATGGCCAGCAGGGTCAGCGCATAGAGTTCGTCGGTTTGCAGATTGGTCCGGGCAATGGCAAGAGCGTGCCCGATGCCTTCATTGGCTCCGAGCATTTCCGCCAGCACCACCAGACGAATACCATTTCCCGTGGCGATAACTGCACCGGAAAGGAGCGGACCAGCCAGTGCCATGACATAGATGCGCGTCAGCCGCATATGCAGGGGCAGGCGATAGACCCGGGCCATTTCCAACAGGTTGCGGTCAACGCTCATCATCCCCTCGGCTACGTTTACATACACGATAGGGGCGACCATGGTTGCCGTGATACTAACCACCATGGTGGTGCCCATGCCGAACCAGAGCATGAAGACAACCACCACAATAACGCCGGGAATGCTGGTGAGAATCCAGCGGGCTGGAGCGAGCATGAGACGTACCGGCTCCACGAAACCTGCCAGGATGCCCAATGCCGCGCCGCAGCCGATGCCAAAGCACAGAGCAAGCCCGATGCGTTGCAAGGTGGGTAACAGATGGAGCGTCGGGAAGGTGTTATCCTCAAATAAGCGAAAGAGAGCTGCCAGTGTTTCCCGTGGTCCGGCCACCACCAGCCCGGAATAATGGCGTGAAAGCATTTCCCAGCCAAGGATCAGTAACAAAAATCCCACTCCCTGGAAGAGTGGCGCAGGCAGCCTGCCGGTGCATCCGCTCATGGGCTGACCTCAAACAGATCGTCATCCGGCATGGCACCGCCGATGGCGTCAGGTGAGATATCATTGATCCTGGCAAGATAGAATAGAGCGTCCGAGCGTGCTTTTTCTCCTTGCAGTATATGCACTTCGAGGTCACCGAGCACTCCTTGCTCCATCTGTTTGGCCAGCATTGGAAAGGTCTTGCGGGCCAATTTCAGGGCTTTGTCGGGATTATCGTGAATCCATTGGCAAGCAGGCGCATATGCCGCACTGAAAGAATGAATCAATTGCCTGTCGTCTGCTTTTGACCCGAAAAAGGCCACACAGCTTGATGTCAACTGGTGCCCCGGAAAGGCTTGCTGCCATGCATTCCGCATATCAATGCTTTTTGTAAGCGGGACGGCTCCTCTGGCCTGCATGGTTTGGGATCGAAGTATGGCCATGGAAGCCATTGGTTCGCTCAACAGGGCGTGATTTCCCTGCCCGGCCAACAATAAGTTGACTGCCTCCAATGCTCCGCCCGTGTGCCGGGTTGCCGCTTTCGATGGGTGTTTGTTCAGGGCAGCCTTGTAGAGCAGTTCCGGCATTTCTCCGGGGCCGAAGGGAAACAGCAACGTTCCCTGCAGGGAATTCAATGTCTGCGGACCCGTTTCTGAGGAGACGATCCACAACGGGGAGGTGTGCAGCACTGCTATACGGCAATTCACTCCCTTGTTGCGCAAGGTGCAGGCCGTGGCCGTGGTCACGATGGCCGCGTCTACCTGTTCCCCGGCCACCATGGCCCTGAGCATGTCTGGTGAATGCCACGGGGTAAACTGAACCTTGCAGTCTTGCGCCCATGCCGGATTTGTCTGTGCCATGGCTATCAAGGGAATACTCTCCGCAATTGGCGGTCCTGAGATTCTCAGAAAATGATCCGGCTCGGCCCGGAGCGGACAAGCCATGAACAGGACCATCAATGTAAGGATCGGTATGCGCATTGATTATTTTCCTTTGCGGGCAATGATCAGTTCCATGGGGCCTTGAGGCAGGTCCAGAGCATGTACTTCCACGGAACTGAACCCGGCTCCGGGCAGGTAGGCCGCTATTTGTCCCTGATCAAAGGAAACGTCCTGCCCTTCCAGTGCCAGAGAAAGGCGGGAGAGCACCACTCCGGGCGGCTGTGTGCGTTCGCAGGTGAGGCCCTCATGGAAACTTATGAACACTCCGCCGGGAGCCAGTGTGTCGTGCAGCCGCGAGAACATGGCGGCGAAATCACGTATGTAATACAGGGTCTGGCTTGCCCATATCAGGTCGTAATCATGACCGAAATCAACTTCGTTGTAGTTCCCGGCAATGGTGCTGATCCTGTCTTCCAGCCCCGCTGCGGTTATCTCTTCCCGGGCCACTTCAAGGACAGGGGGCAGGTCGCACAAAACTCCCTGCATGACGGGATGGCGTTTGACCACAGCCATGCACATGAGACCCGGACCGCAGCCGATATCAAGCATGCGGCGCATTGTCGCGAATTCCGGTAGACTCGCTACCGTATCCGCCACAAAATCCGCCATGCCTGCCTTTTGGTAACTGGCCAGATGACGGACGGACTGTTTCCATCGTTCCTCTCCGTCCAGCCTGTCCTGCCTTTTTACCTCGGGCGGCCCCTGGCGGATCAGTTCAGGGATCCGGCCAAGGTTACGGTGTTGCATGTGGGAGAGGTTCTGGACCATTCCTCCCAGATAGGTGGGGCTTTCCTTGCGCAGATAGGTCGTTGCAAACGGCGTATTGGTGTATTCGCCGTCTTTCTTTTTTGCAAAGCCCATGGCCGCCATGGCGTCCAGAAAATGCACGAGATTATCCGTGCCGTTTTCCGCATGCAGGATTTCGGCGATCCCTTTGGGGGAACTTTCCTTTTCCAGAATGGCGGTCATGTCCATTTGGAGAGCCGCATCCAGCACAGCCAGGCGGACCGGACCGACCAGCAGGTCGAAAACCATTCCGGGGTCCGGCTCCGGTGCATAATGGTTTGCGGGTTTCAACGTTTTCATATGACTAGAATCTCCAGTTGGCAGTGATTCCGAATGTTTGGGGAGCACCGTCTTCAACCATGGTGTAGCCGGTCGCGCTTTTTACTTTTTTGACGGCATATTCTTCGTCAAAGAGGTTTTTGCTCCAGATGGAAATTTCCATATCGTCATCCTGATAGCCCAGCTTCAGGTTCACGGTCTTATAGCCGTGTCCACGAAGTTCATTGGCGGCGTCGTAATATTGTTCACCTGTGCCCAGAAGGTCGATCAGAGCGAAGAATCCGCTATGATGGTTGTAGGATACACCGAGGTTGTATGTGTATTCGGGAGCCCAGGGCACTTTGTTACCGGTATAGTCTTCCGTGTCTGTTTTCCATTCGTCCACAACGGAATCCGCGTATCCGAATCCTGCTGTGAATTGCAGTTCGGGAATGGGGTTGTACCGGCCTTCCAGTTCCACTCCCTGCGTGTGGGCTTCAGCCGCATTGGTGAATTTCCACGTGCCGAATCCTCCAGTGTCTTCCCGGACCTGTTTGTCGGAAATGTCCATGTAGAAGACGGTGGCGTTGAAGAACAGGGTGTTGTTCAGCCAAGTGGTCTTGATGCCCGCTTCGTAGTTGGTGGAATGTTCGGCGTCATAGGCAAAGCTCTCTTCGTCCGTGGCGGAATAGAAGTTGAATCCGCCAGCAAGGAATCCCTGCGAATACGTCGTATAGGCTGTCACATTGGGGGTAAAATCATAAGCCAGTGAAAGTGTGGGCAACCATTCCGTATTGTCCACGGTGCTTTTGTAGGATACTGTGCCCGAGTTGGACTCGTAGGTCTGCTTTCCTTCATTTTCGGACACGTCCAGTCGAAGTCCACCAGTGAAGCGTAATCCGTTAATGATTTCATAGGTCGCCTGCCCGAACCCGGCGACTCCTCTGTCCTCGCTGTTGCCGCTTCGTGTCGAAGTTTTTGCGGGACTTACATGGGTGAACGCAATACCTGCGTCAATATCCTCGTATCTTCCGGAAACACCTAAAAGCCAGGTCAGTGGACCTGATTCTTTAGAAGCCAGACGGAATTCCTGGTTCCAGCTGTCCATCTCCGCGTCCAGATCCGAATAACCAAGGTTCGTGGCTGTTCTGTCCGAATCCTGATGATGCTCGCGGTCGAAGTTTCTGTGTGTGGAGATGGAGGTCAACTCGACGCTCGACCAGCTGTATTTGATCCGTGCGGACTGGCCATATTCGGTTTCATGAGCCTTGTCTGTTTCGTTGCTCAGCACTTTGTAGCGGCTGGTTTTGTTGGGGCCTTCCTCGTAGCGCAGGGCACTCATGCCAATATCCCGTGTGGCTCCGTCCATATTCAGGGTAATGTCCCATTCGTCCGAGGGGGTCCATCGGAGTGTACCGCGGCCATTAAGGGTTTCTTTGCCGGTTACTTCATCATCACCCGAGATGGCATCTTCATTGTATCCGTCAGTCGTCGTGCCCAGCAGGGAAAGACCGTAAAACAGGGTGTCTTCCACAATGGGACCGCTGGCGCTCCCTCCCAGCCTGGCCGTCATATAGGTTCCCACTTCGGAAATGATTTTGGCGCGTTTTTCATTGCTTGGCTGCTGAAGTACCACATTGATGACCCCGGATTCGCTGTTGCGCCCATAGAGGGATCCCTGTGGTCCTCGCAGTACTTCCACCCGCTCCACGTCAAAGAGCATCTGGTTGGCCATGTAGCCCATGGGATAGGGGGCGTCATCAACGTAGAGGCCCATGGGACTGAACAGGGCCGTGTCGATGGTAGAGATGCCCCGGCAGATGATGGAGCCTCCGGAACTCGTGTTCTTGATGTAGATGTTGGGAGCAAAGCGGGCCAGCTCTCCGAGAGTGTTCGTCCCATGCGTTTCCATGAACACATCATCCATGACCGAAATGTTGCCCGGAAACTCCTTGTCCGTACCTTCGCGTTTGGATGCGGTGACCGTGACCGTCTCCATGGTGATTGTCTTGTTGTCGTCTTTTGTGGTCATGTCTTCTTCCGCCAGAACGGAAAAAGGCAAAAGAAGTGCAATCAATGAAAAGCAACAAATTGCGAGAAAACGCATATCCTCCCCTCCCTTAGAAAATGCATAGTGTAATTGTGAATGTGATAATCATATTCACTAGCTTCACCTTGCAGTGAGGGCTAATCCTGAAGGGGCCGATGTTGCCGCTGGAGGGACTATTTGCCTACGAAATGAACAGATGGCGCTGGTTGGCGAGAAGATCCTTGGGCAACAGGCCAAAGCGTTTTTTGAATGCCTCGCTGAAATGGCTCAGGCTTTGGTAGCCAACGGCATAAGCCGCCTCGGTCACGTTGCTGTCGCCCTGTTGCAGGAGTTCCCGTGCCTTTTGCATTCTGAATTCGCGGAAATAGCCGTATACCGACGTGTTGTAGACCTGTCGAAACCCGTGTTTGAGTTTTTTTTGATTGATGCCCACATGGATGGCAAGTTCGGCAAGCGTGGGGGGATTTTCCATGTCGCTCACAAGAATATCACGAGCATGGTGAATACGTTCTACGTCGGATGGACCCAGCTTTTTTTGCCCGACAGCACTTCCGGTTTCAAATTCTATATAGTCCTGTATTTGTATTCCCAGGAGTTCCATGACCCTGCTTTCGAGAAAAAGCCTGCTGACTCCGTTTGTACGGGGGCAATCCAGAATTTGTTGCATCAGGCTTTGTTTGGCCGGCGTATTGGGCCCGAACCATGTCATGGGCGAATCCTTGCAGCCTTCCAGATTTTTCCGAAATGTTTTCGGCAATTCGTCCATGCTCTCGCTGAAATAGTGGTAAAGTAATTGGGGCGAGGCGATGATAGCCATGACAAAAGGGGGGTTGTCGTTACTCCGTTCAATGGTCCCGTGAGTTTCGGGAAGATAGAAAATGCCGTTGGAACCGGCTTGCATCTCATGGCTTTGATTGCGAAGTCTTCCACCGGAATAGGAGCAGCGGTTTTTCCCCGAGCAGGTGAAACCGAATTGTATCGGGGCATCATCAATATCGAAAAACGTTTTGAGCTGAACATCCGGACCGGGACGAAAAACGGAAAGTACCAAGCCTGGGCGGAGCATATGGTTCTGGATATCCGCACTTCCAGAAACGTCTGCTTCCGCAGAAAAGCGCAATGGATTTTGTCGCCGTTTGAATGCCTTGGCGTCAGATTGTGTTTTCACGGAATGGCTCACGGGCTGAAGTGAATTTTCATCGTTTATAATCAAATAGGATAATGAAAGTCAATTTCATAACATAAAAATAGGGAAAGGCAATGAATCCATTAAATTCATTGCCTTTTCTAGCGAGGGACGGGGTGGAAAACATCCTATTGCATGCTTTCCGTACGCGCGCTTTCGAGGTCTTCCAACACGGCAAGATATCCGGCCGTGCGGTTACGGTATTTTTTGAGTCCGGCCACATTGTTTAGCTGTCGATGGGCCTCTTTCCAGTCCTTGCGCTCCCAGGCGCACAACCCCAGAAAGAAGTGGGCCTCCCGGGATTTTTTGGTGGCAGCCAGTTTTTTGAATACAGCTTCAGCTTCCTTGAAGCGGCGAGAGTGGTAGAGCACTTTGCCCTGTTCCAACAGGGCGGAAGAATTGTTGCTGAATTTGTTCAGAAAACGGACGGCCTGCTGGATCCTACCTGCTGATGCATACAGAGCTGCGATCCGAATGGCCTGATCCGGTCCGGGAGTTGCCCCATAGGCTCGCCGCAGGGTATTTGCCGCCATGATCGGTGCATTGCGGTAGCGGTACAGGGTAGCAAGTTTTTCCAGTTCTTTTGCGGTCGGCTTTTTCAGTCGATACGTTATTTCAAGAGCCGCCGCTGCCTTGGAATACTCTTCCCGTTCCAAATGAAGTTTGGCCAATAGTTGCCAGTAGTCTGCTTCCTGCGGATTCAAATTCAGATACTGGAGCAGCATGGACTCGGCGCGCTTGGGCTGTTTCGAATCGATGAGCGCATGGATGGTCAGTCTGATCCATGACTTTTTAGGCTTTTTTGCACCCGCTATCAATTTCAGCATAACGCGGGCAGAGTCGCGGAATCGTTCTCCGAGGTAGTAGGCGGTACCGGCCTGATAAAGGAGTCGATCTTTCCCGACTTTTTGAAGGGCGTGGGCTTTTTCCAGATATTTGCCCGCCTCGGCGTACTGCTCTGTCTCATATAAGGTGATACCGGTATTCAGGCACAGATTTTCGTCCTTGGGAAACGCCTTGTGCCCTTTCCGGAAAACGTCAAGGGCCTGTTTTCTTTTGCCTGCTTCATGAAGGGCCCCGCCCAGCATGGTGTATACTTGCGCCCCCACGGTTTCTTTCGTGGTTTTTATGTATTTTCGTATGAGTGAGGCGGCTTCCAGGTATTTTTTGTCGTCAAGGAGTTGTTGGGCCTTAAACATGGCCTGTCGGCCTTCGGGCGGCAACTTGGCCATCCCCTCAAGGGGAAGCGCAAGGAGGAGCAACAGACAGAAGGCCGGAATGGCAATATGGATTCGCATGCGTTTCATCGTGTCAGCTCGAAGTTAAAGGGCAGAAGAACCCAGGTATCCACAGCCTGCCCCTTGTAGTGGCCCGGGCGGAATTTCCAGCGTTTGGCAGCACTGAGGGCGGCCTTTTCAAAAACGTCCGGAGGCGTGGCCGAATGGATGGTAAGGTTGGTGGGAACACCCTTGCTTGTTACCAACATGCGAATCACAACCTCGCCTTCGATTCGATTGCGCTTTGCCCCGTATGGATATTCCGGCGGCACGCTACGTAACACCTGCGGAATTTCATCTACCTCGTCCATATTGAAACCTACACCGCCCAAATCGCCGGCGGGCATGGCAATGTCGCCCCTGAGGCCGGGATGCATGTCTGCGCTGAAGTTGGGAGCGCTGATGTTCATGCGCGGTTTAACGGCTTTGGGTTTTGATTTGGAGGAAAATGTTTTGGGCAGCTGCTTTGGTGGTTTTGTTTCCTTGAGTTCTCTTTTCTCAAGAGGTTCGACGGGTTTGTCCCTTTGCGCCTGGGCAATGCGGATGGCACCTTCAACAACATCGAGGTGATTCGGTTGTTGTGCATCATTGAGCAGCAACACCCCCACATAGACCAACCCGGCAACCATGACCGCAAGCATGCTGGCTGCAACGAAGTCTCCTGAGCCTTTCGCCCTGCGGATCATCACTGCTTCCTTGCCGCGAGGCTGATGTTGCGCACACCTGCAAGGCGGCACTGGTCCAGCACCTGAACGGCGGCTCCGGTCATGCTGGCCTTGTCGGCCACAATGACAACGGCTCCGTCCGGTGTTTCCGCAAGAAAACGTTCCATGTAGGCGCGCACAGATCGAATATCCAGCGGCCGTCCTTCCACGAAGATCTGGCCTTCGGCCGTTAGCCCGAGGATAACGTTGGCCTTTTCCTTGGTTTCTGCGGTCTGGGCCGAAGGACGCTGCACATCAACCCCGGCTTCACGCACGAAACTGGTGGTGACAATGAAGAAAATGAGCAGGATGAAGACCATGTCAATGAGCGGGGTCATGTTGATTTCGCTTCCCCGGCTTCGCCTTCCCCGTGCGTATCGTATGCTTCTCATGGGTTATTCTCCGCACGGCCGCATGCGGTCGGTCTCTTCCTGCAGGCCGATGCAAAACAGTTCCATGCGTGCCTTGAGTTTTTCTCCCCTTCGCAAGAGCAGACCGCCCAGGATCAGGCCGGGAACTGCTACCACCAGACCACTTTGGGTCGTCACAAGGGCTTCGGATATGCCCGAGGCCAAAGCTCGTGCGTTCCCCGTGCCGAACTGGGAGATGACGTCGAAGGTGGTGATCATGCCTGTAACCGTACCTAAAAGTCCCAGCAGTGGGGCTATGGCCGCAAGGATCAGAATCGTTCCGATATAGCGCATGGCCTTGAATTCCTGCCGCATTCGTATGGTCTCTAGCATTTCCCTGTTCAACTCGGGATCTTCGCACCGCTCGCCCATGTACTGGGAAAGGATATCCCATTGCCATTGGGCCAGTCCGGCCTTGCAAACTCCTGGTTCGCCATGGAAAATGGCCAGGCATTCATGGGCCGGAATCTCCTTGCGCCGTTCGCGCAGAAACCGGATGCCCTTGACGATGGCCAGTGTCCACATGATCAGGGAAAGAGCCATGAGCGGGATCATGATTTCTCCGCCCGCCTGAAAGTGCTCTATCATGCGTTCGACGAGGTTAGGCTGCAGCATCGAGCTCCTCCCGTTTGCGGATTTGCCCTTTCTTCATCAGGGCTACGGCAAAACCGGTGCCTTTTTCCTCCATGTCGCCGATGATTTTGTCCACACGGCGTTCCAGAATATGGTGAAGAATCATGATCGGCACCGCCACGGCCAGTCCGAGTTGTGTAGTAACCAGCGCTTCGGAAATACCGCCGGACATCATGCGGGGATCACCTGTGCCGTAAAGAGTGATGATCTGGAACGTGTTGATCATGCCTGTCACGGTGCCGAGCAGCCCCAGTAGCGGTGCCACGGCCGCCAGTACGTTCAGAGTGGGCAGGAAGCGTTCCAGCATGGGCAGCTCCTTGAGCAGTCCTTCCTGAAAGGCATTTTCGATGATCTCGCGGGTGTTGCCCATGTATTTGAGGGTGTGGCCGATAATGCGGCATGTGGGAAAGCTGGATTGTTCGCGGCAGAAATCGCGGCATTTACGCCATTCGCCCTCGGAAACCATGCCGAGAATCTTCTTCATGTTGCGATCCGAATTGCCACGGATTTTACTCAAGGAGTAAAAGCGTTCGATCACGAGAACCATGGCTACAAACCCAACCAGAATGATGGGCCAAACCAACAGACCGCCTGCACTCAGCCAATCCCAGGTGCTTTTTTGTTCCTGCGCCAGCCGGGTAAAGGCAGCGCCATTGGAAATGTCCACCGGAAAGACATTGCCCTTGCCGTCAAAAAAATCGTTCATTTCACTGGAAAGGGACCAGCCCGGCTCGCCCTGGACGGCCATGAGTTTTGTACCGTCACTGGCCGGACGCAGAAAGCCCAGCGTGCCGTCCTTGAGGCGGTATGCCTCGGTAAAGGTTCCGATGCGGACCAATTCACCTGTCTTGTCCATACCGTCCGGGCCGATGAATTCGCCTGTGCGGCGAACAATGGCGCCAGAAGCGGTCATTTCATCAAGATACAGGGTCAACAGATCGCGGATGCCTTTCAGCCCCGGGAATTTGCCCGGTTGCAACACTTCGCCCAGCACGGTTTCACGTTCCGGATGTTCCGGTGTCGTCAGACTTTCATGAAACTGGTCGCGCGCCTGTTTGGCGGCGGTGCGGATGGTTCCGTCAATAGTCTTGAGCTCGTGAGCCTGCGCTGCCAGTTCTTCCTGAAGGGCTTTTTCCTTCTTGAGCAGTTCGTCATAGCGGACCTTGAGGGAATCGAAGCGTTTTTGCTTCGAATTGATGGACTGCTTGAGCGTGGATTTCTCCGCTGCAACGTCTCTTTTTTCCGTTGCTATGATGTTTTTGGTCTGCGCGGCGTTTTTCGTGGCTTCGGCCAGAACCATTCCCACGGTCTTGCCTGTTTCAGCCCAATCCTGAGCCAATGCTCCGGCCGGAAAGGCCATCAGCAGAAAAAGGGCACATATGATTTGTTTCATCGGGTGGCTCCTATGGGCAGGTCGAGCAGTTCAACCGCGCGTTTGCGTTCAGCCATGTCCCGGGCGCGGTGCAGGGTTCGGGCGTAATTTTCATCAAGTGCTTTCCATGTTCCCGTGTTTTTGTCCCAAACTCCGGCCTCGGAACCGTCTGCGGTCTGGTAAAAAAGTGCGGTGCGGCCCAGTCGGAAAACCGATGCCTGAGTCGGTGTGCCGTTGATGTCCAACTCTTGTGTATTGGCGGAAACATTGCGGCCATATTCAGCTTCTATCAACAGGGCTTCGAATACCCGACGCAGTTTTTCGCTCAGTTCCAGATGGTAGTCGTCCAGAGAATTGCGCAGGAACTGGATTCGGTTGGCCCGTTCCTTGGGCAGAAAAGGCAGGTCGCTGGCAACGAATTGTTCCAGACTGTCCACAACGGTTTCCAGAAAAGGTTCAAGCTCCATGCGGATGCGTTTAGCTTCTTCCTTGCGTCGTTGCAGTTCGGCGATGACCTCTTCCTGCTTCTTGATGTATTTGGCGTATTTCTTGGTCTGGAATTCCAGCCATGAATCCATGGCTTTCATATCCCGGATCTCCGATGAAGCGGTCTCCCGTTTGTCGGACCATTGCTCGTATTGCTGTTGCGCCGCAGCTTCAACGGCAACGGCTTTTGCCGCCTGTCCATGGACCGCCTTGGCCGACGTCGCGGAAATGGCCATGGCGGGCGACAGCAGCGTGATGACCATTGAAAGGATTGCGATTCTCAGCATGTATGCTCCTTGCGAGGGCTTGCCCAGGCAGCCCGATAGGGTTGAGAGTGGGCATTTATAGATGCAGGGGTCACGGGTTTTCTACTCCTGGAGGAACTATTTTTAATCGATTCTGAAATTCATTATCGAAACTCTTAGGGCAAAGGAGAATTGTTTGCAAGCCCTGTTGAAGCGAATGAAGAATTTAGCTGTTATGATGTTGAAGGGTCTGTTAAACGCAATAATTTAGATAGATATGGCGAACTGCCTTGTTTTCGCCGCTTGACATGATTGATATGCCTTAATATCTGAAAATGAATTTCATAATCATAAATAAAGGGGCTCCGCTTTGGGCGAACAGGCACATTTGACTCTGCCGGTTGAAAACCGGAACGTGAGCGCTGAAAAACGTGGAGATGCTATCAGGCATTTCGGAAAGTTCGGTGGCAGGGATGGCGAGCGGCAATTCCAGTCCCTTTGGCAGGAATGCCATATCCGTTCGGGAATGCTTGTCAGTGTGTTCGATGCCTCGTTGTCCCATGACTTTTCTTTCAGCTACCGCAAGGAAAATAGACATATAGATTTTGGTTTTTTCCTTGAGGGAGTGTTTGAAAATGACTTGAAAAATACCTCGGTCGGCCGTCTGAATCTGACCAACAGAGCCGGTGAAGGCGGCGTTGGCTTTTTGCATGAGACCAGAGGGACAGTAACCATACCTGCAGATAGAAACATTCGTGTCATACATGTTCATGTCCTGCCGGAAGTTCTGCTTGCCATGCTCGGAGAGGATCTGAACGTGGTTCAGCCTCAATTGCGTCGGGTTCTGGAAGGAAGCATGGAAAAGGATTTTTTTACCAGGAACAGTATGTCTCCTTTGGTTCAGGCGTCCGCCAATGAGCTGTTTTTACGTGTGCGGAAGAATTTTGGCGTCCGCATGTATCTGGAGGGCAAGACGCTTGAAATGTTGGCTCTGTTTCTGACGCAAAATGGCCGTTTGGACTCTGGAGCAGTCGGGACTCTTGGTTCCCGGGAGCGAGATATCGTCCACGCCATCCGTGACGAGCTGGAAAAACATTTTGCCGCGCCGCCGACTTTGGCCGAGATTTCCGCAAAATTCGGCATGGGTATTCCAAAAATTCAGGCGGGCTTCAAAAACATGTTCGGCATGTCGGTTTTCGGTTTCGTAAAGGAGTTCAAACTCCAGAAGGCAAGGATGCTTTTCGAGGAGGGCGACATGAATGTCAGCGAAGTGGCCTGGGCCATCGGATATATCAACCTGAGCCATTTCAGCACGGCCTACAGAAAACGTTTTGGGGTTTTGCCTAAAGCCTATCTCAAATCCATCCGTTCCTGATTCAGGAATTGCCGGGATCCCCGCAGCATCACCGTTTTTAGAATTTCATGAATACATTTTTCCAGTCTTCTCAGTTTTCGGAGCAAAATCTTTTGCTCCGGGGGCAGAAATCCATTCCCGATCCGTCCTAGGTTCCTCCAATACCGAAACCTGAATCGCAGCCGTGGCGAATGATTCGGGACTGGCCGTTGCGTCTGTCAGTCAGGGCTGTGAAACCATCGAATCGTGAGGGGAGATGGAATATGGAACGTATGGTGAAACTGTTTTTCCGGTTCGGAGCATTGTTTTTTCTGTGCTGCCTTGCCGTGCCCTCGGCGCAGGCTGCCGGGGAGGACGAAAAGCAGGCATTGCAGTTGGACACGGTTGTCGTCAAAGCGGAAAAACGCTCGGAGGAAGTGCAGGACGTACCTGCCAGCATAACCGTACTGGAGGAGGGAGACCTCCGGGACATGAATATCAAAAGCACAAGCGACCTTGCCCTGCATGTGCCTAGTCTGGAATTTAACGATTTCGGTAGCCGCAGACATGGGCTCATGGTGCTGCGAGGCATCAACAATCTTCCTACCATCGAGCCTGCCACCGGATTCTATGTGGATGGTGTCAACTACTCGAAATCCTACATGTTCAACTTTCCGCTTTTTGATGTGGAGAGTGTCGAAGTACTCAAGGGGCCGCAGGGAACCCTGTATGGCCGCAACACTGTGGCCGGGGTCATAAATGTTTTTACCCGCCAGCCGGACAACGAGTTCGTTTCGTCCGTGGGCGTCACCGTAGGCAATTACGAAAAAAAGGAAGCGCATGCCAATTGGAGTGGCCCTCTGATCGAAGACAAGCTTTTTCTGGGCATATATGCCATGGCCGAGGATCGGGACGGGTTCATGGAAAATGATGTGGATACGGGAGAGAGGGACGGCCGTTATCAGGACGGAAAGGCTGCGCGTGTGAAGCTGCGTTGTCTGGCCAGCGATGATTGGGAACTCAATCTGATTCTGGATGGTCAACAACATGACGATGGGGCCTATACGGGCAGGCGTACAAGCCGCAACAGTCTGGTCAAGGCCGGGACTGTAAGCGAGGACAGCCGGTATCATTATTCTCACGATTTCGAAGGATCACAGGAGAACGATTGCTGGGGAGCTACCCTGAATTCGAAATATGAAACCGCAGTTGGCACGTTTTACTCCATCACCGGGTACCGGGACTATGACAGCGACGAGGAGGTTGATGCGGATTTCAGTTCGCTGGATCTGATGCGCAAGGAGTATGCGCAAAGGGACAACGATTTTTCGCAGGAGTTCCGTCTGAGTTCCCGGGAAGGTGGCGGGCCGTTTACATGGCTTGTGGGCACACACTTCTTCAATCTGGATTCCGAGACGAAGGTTACCAACAAGATGGGATCGGATCATGCCAATGCCGGCATGAAGATCGTTTTTGATACGGATCGGCTCAATCAGGGGGCTTCCGCCTTCGGGCAAGGAACCTATACCTTTTTCGATCAATTCGATCTGACCCTTGGATTGCGGTATGAATACGAGCATGCCGAAGCCGAGGCCGATCGGTGGAACACTCCGGCGGGCGGATCCTCCACGCTGGCCGTGCACAATGACGGGGAAATGCATTTTGCGGCCTTGCTGCCCAAGTTTTCACTGGCCTGGCACTTCAACGACAACCACATGGTTTACGGAACAATTGCCCGTGCTCACCGCAGTGGGGGATTCAACGACGCCTCTGCGCCTTCAGGCAAGGAAGCCTATGACGAGGAATACAGTTGGCTCTACGAGGTCGGATTGAAATCCATGTTCATGGACCAGCGGCTTATGTTCAATGTCGCCGGGTTCTATACCACCATCGACGACGAGCAGTTGCCGCTGTTCAAGACCGGCACCATGCAATCCTATATTGCCAATGCCGGGAAATCCTACCGCACCGGCATTGAGGTTGAGAGTCAGTACAGGTTGACCGAAGAGTTGAAGCTGAGTGCCAATGTTTCCTGGATCAACGCCCGTTTCGAAGAATACGAGGACTCGGCCATCGGCACTGACTACGCCGGAAACCGCGTTTTCCTCGTTCCCGAATATACGTATGGCATCGGTTTGGACTATCGGCATGCACTGAAAAACGGTTGGAGTCTGGCTGGCCGGATAGATCTCATGGGTGTTGGTGCCCGGTATTTCGATAACGCCAACGATGTGGAAGCGGACCCGTATGAACTGGTCAATGTACGATTTGGCGTTGAAGGGGAGCATCTATCCTGCTTTTTGTGGGCTAAAAATCTGCTGGATGAGGAATATACGGTGTTCGAAAATACCACCGCAGGTATTGCCGAGGACGGTGCGCCGTGCACCTTCGGCGTTTCCCTTGATTACAATTTCTGAAGATGAGGCCGGATGCAGGAGGTTTTTCCGCGTCCGGCCTGTCTCTGTTCGTAGAGGATTCCGCCATGTTCTTTTTGAAGAAGCAAGATCGGTTCAGATATTGGAAGATGTTTTTGCTGGCGTGCATGTATTTGTGTCAGGCAATTCCCCTTGGTTATGTTTTCGGCAGTCTTCCGGTGATTATGCGTGAGGGGCGTATGAGTCTGGCCAGCGTCGGCGGGTTGTTCATGTTGCACCTGCCATGGGCCTTGAAGTTTTTGTATGCATCGTGGGTAGACCGTTCCCGAATATCCCGGTTGGGGCGCAGAAAATCATGGATTTTCCCTCTGCAATGGATAGGAGCCGTGCTGCTTTTGCTGGCTGCCGGTTTACCACCCGAAACGAATTTTCGATCCATGTACCTGGTTTTGATGCTCCTGAATATTGTTATGGCGACCAATGATATTGCAGTGGACGGATATGCAACGGACATTCTGGAATCGGAAGAGCGGACCTGGGGCAACACCTTGCAGGCTGGAGCGCGTTTCGTGGGCATGATGTTGGGCGGAGGCGTCATGCTGTTTCTTCATTCCACAATGGGATGGGACTTTTTGTGCAAGGTATTGGCCGCCACAGTGCTTTTGCTCAGTTTGCCTGTTGTTTTCCATAAGGAAATTGAATCGATACATGTGGACGCCCGGCAAGGAGACAAAGCTGTGGAAGGAGCGCTGGCATTTATCCGCAAGCCAGGGATTTCCTATCTGCTGGTGGTTCTTATTGCTCCTACGGCTTTTGTTCTAAGCGGTTTTATGATGCGTACGCCCCTTCTTGTGGATTTGGGATATTCTTCAAGAACCATCGGCGGATTACTTATGCATTACGGCTATCCGTTGGGATTGGCCGGAACCATATTCAGCGGATGGCTGCTGTCGCGAATCGGGCCACGCTGCTTTTTACGCCTTTTTTGTGGGGTCGCAATTTTACTCGCCTTACACACGGTTTATTGTTCACGGTCAGAGAGCATGCCTCTTTGGCAGGCCGCTGTCGTGTTGTCGCTGGACAACATTCTTATAGGGGGTATCAATGTGTGGGGATTCTGCCTGATGATGCGTGCCAGCTTCGGGCGTAATTCCGGGACGGGTTTTGCCGTGCTCAGCAGTCTGTTTATTCTCGTGCCGATTGCCATTGCTCCCTTGACTGGCAGGGCTGGTGACCTGCTTGGTTTTGATGTTTTATACACTCTTCTGAGCGGACTTGTTCTGTTTGGACTTATAGCAGCGGAGGGTGCCTTTCGCCGTCGGAAACAAGACCCTGTTCTGTTTTCTGGATCGGTTTCATCCGAGGCGAGCAAGGATATTGCCTAGGGAAAAAGCTGGAGAGCTGGAATTCACGCTGTTCGATTTCGGATTTCTTGACATGTTTTGCAACGCCACCATAGGGTGGGGTCATCATTTCTCCCATATCATTATAGCATAGCATGAGAATGTGCCAGCGAAGCAACTGGACGGAAAACAGGGGAAGGCATGGACAAGATCGACGTCATTATCAGTGTATGCGGGAAACCGCTGCAAACCACATTGGCTTTGCTCTCCCTGGAGCGTGCCAGCGGCCAGCATATCGACAAGATATATTTCATTGAAGAAAATACCAAATCCCAGGATATCGACACCGGTTGTCACGACCATATTCTGGAACGGCTGTCACAGAAGATCGTTCACTACATGCCTTCCCAGTGGAACTATTGTTTTCCCATAGAATGGGACAGGATGAATGACGAGGCCTACCGTCATTCTGTTCGCTATCAGTACGGTTGGGAGATGAGCGACAAGGATTACGTGCTCATCATCCACAACGACGCCATATTCCATAAGGATGTCGTGGGACCGATGGTGGAAGCCATCGGTGACCATGTGGCTGCCGGACATATCGGGCAATGCTGGTATTGCCCGGCCGCATTTTCCGGAAAGTGCAGTCCGGATTCCTACATGGACTACCGTCCTGATTTTAAGGAGCTGCTTCAGCTTTACCGCGGAGCAAATCCCCCGGAGGGGAAACAGGTCCGGGCGTATCACCTGCCGCGCATGCACGATATTTTCTTCCATCAACCGTGGCCTTTGCCCGAATGTAGGGTCAACGAATGGTGTTGTCTTGTGAACATGAAGATTGCCCGGAAGATGACCATGCCGCTGGGCAAGGTTACGCCGTTCGGCGCGTTTATCAACGTGGGCAAGCAGATTCTCGACGTGGGGTGCCAATGGTTTCGGGACATGCATGTGCGCGGGCGAACCTGCCTGAATTTTCCCATCTATGACTACATGCACCACGATGTGCCGCCGACGGGCCAGCCGACGCTTATCGATAGGGGGAAGTACAAGGACCGGGAATTGGTTGCCCTGGAAATTTTGCGCAGGGATTTCGGCTATCCCGAATGAAAAATTTCATTCATGCAATAAAAAAGGCCACGATGATCCGTGGCCTTTTTTATTGCAGATGGTTGAGCTATTTACCGTAAAGTTCCAGAAGTGAGTGTTTGCCGCTTTTTTCTCCATCGACAAACATCTGGATATTCTTTTTGATTTCATCCCGAATGGTTCGAATCTGTTCCAGTTTTTCTTCGCGGGTGCCTTCAACTGCTGCAGGGTCCACAAACGGAATATGCAGACGGTGGACCATGCCGGGGAATATGGGACATTGGCCGTCGCTTTCCTCGCAAACCGTGATGACATAGGAGTATATTCTGCCCTGTTTGTAGAGATCGAACACGGATTGTGTGGCCTTGTTTGAAAGATCCATGCCTTCCTCCTTCATGACTTCAACCACCAGCGGGTTGATTTCCGTGGGGTCGAAGCCTGCGCTTTCCACCTCGAAAATATCGCTGCCGAGTTCCCGAAGATATGCCTCGGCCATCTGGCTGCGCGCACTGTTATGAACGCATATGAACAGAACTTTTTCCATGTGTTTCTCCCTGTTTGTTGTTCTGTTTGAACCCAACGTTTTCTTGTCGCACGGATGGAGATTTTCCATACTAGGCTATCGACCGGAGCAGGGAGGTCAACCGGCAAAGAACTTTTTTACCGAATTGTGACAAAATCGGGGCAGGCATTGTGTTTTGTTGACGCAACGCCTTCCCCGGACTATGGGTTTTCAGCTTCTACGCCTTCCGTACGGCCTTTGCTGGCGGAAGGTGTAGTTTTGCCGAATGGTTAGGGAGAAACCTCAGCGACTGTTGCGCGTAACTTCTTCTTTCTTTTTCGGACCATGAAAACAACATACGAACAGATTTGGGAAGCGGCATTGCCGTTTCAGGACAAGCGGGACGATGCCGGGCATGCTGCCGTGACGTACGGTTTTGCCCAGAAGTTGGTCTCGTTGGCGGGCGGTGAGCCGCAGGTCATTTTCCCCGCCATTATTTTACACGACACAGGCTGGAGCCGTTTGACCCGCGAAGAGCGGTTTGTCATTTTCAGCCCCACGGCCACCCGCGATGATGAGCTGGCCGTTCGCTATCGCCACCAGGAAGAGGGCGTTGCCATTGCCCGGAAAATTCTCGGTGATTTGGCGTACCCCGAAGAGTGGACCTCCGAAATTCTGGAGATCATTTCCCAGCACGATACTCGTGACCATTTCATTTCCCACAACGAAGGCATTGTTCGCGATGCTGACAAGTTGTGGCGTTTCTCGGACGTCGGATTCGGCGCGGACGTGGAACGGTTCGAGTATGAACCGGATTTTCTCCATGACAAGCTTGTGGGACAAATTCCATCTCCCATGTTTTTTTATTCACCTACATCTCGTGAACTGGCCCTGGAGGAGCTTGCCGCACGCAAGCGTGAATATGCAGCCGGGATGCCGGTTGGCACCATAGAGGCGTCTTCCGCCGGTGTCATGTCGAAGTAGCTGAAGATCTTTTGGGAGAGAGGCCTTTGAGAAAGGGGCTTTCCCGGAATTGACCGATGGTTTTGTACGACTGCCCCCCGCCCTGTTGTTACAGGACGGGGGCAGTGCTTTTTGTATCTTGCCGTAAATTATCTTTTTTTTCGTGAAAGAACGAGCGCTGAAGATGCAAGATACTATTTTTGCTCACTTCTTTGCTGCGGAAGGCAAGTCGAAAGGCTCAGGGTAAATGAAGCCGACGAAACCAAGCGCGGCTAACGCCATGCCGTACTTTTTGGTAATATGAAGTACAGCTACTTCATAGGTCATGGGCCGGGATTGGGTCATGCCGCGGATACTTAACTCATGGTTCAACGAACGGGTAAGTTGTTTTATGGCGTCTTGTCTGGCCTGTTCTTCGCTTACTTTCTCTTTTTCTTCGTAGATATATTCATACTCCGCAGCAAAGCCGCCGATCTCCTTGCCCGTGGCATCCCTGGCCCAAACGCGTCCTACACCGGCGGCTACCGTTTCGCCCTGCTCGCCACCAGCCTTGGCCATAATGGTTTCCAGCACTGATCCATGGTGAATTAACGGTTTGACTTTTTCCAACGGCACTTCATACGACTCGGGCGGGAGAACCGAAGTGTAATAGACCACGTTGAAGTTTTCGATGCCGGCGTCCTGCAGGGCAAGATCATAGGAAAACGTTTCGTACGGATCTGGTTCAATGCCCTGATCGGATTGGCCGACTCCTGTGGTGGCGAAATACGCCGTGGGGATACGGGGGCCAAAGTCCTGTGCTGCGGCTGCAATGGCTGGGAGGCACAACAGTACCGATAAAATCATGGTTCCGAGAAAATGTCTTGCGCACATGGCTACCTCGCGGTTCTGGTTAGAGGGAGACCGCAGGATAGCATCGGAAAGAGGCGGTACAACGATGAATCGCCTTTTATAACGGGCGGGACTATCCCCTAACTTTTTTGGGAAATGCCCATTGCCTGCTCATAGACGGAATACACCGCGTTCATGGTCACTGAGAGGTCGAAGGTCGTATCAAAACGCCTTTTGGCGGCTTGGCCGTATTGAGTTGCCAATTCTGGATTTTTCAGGATGCGCTGTATGGCCTTGGCCAAGGCGGGCGCATCCATCGGGGGAACCACGAGTCCCGTTTGTTCGTGCTGGTTTACCCATCCTGTTCCGGAACCTGGAATATCGGTGCTTATCAGTGGCTTACCGAAAAGCATGGCCTCAAGCAACACAATGCCGAAGGCTTCGCCCCGGTCGATTGAAGAGAGGCAGAAAAGTGTGCAATCGTTCATCAGCCGGACCATGTGGTCGTGGGAAATTGCACCGGGAAGCAACACCTGATGTTCCAATCCGAGCTCGTGAACAAGTTTGCGGATTGCCGGAAGTGTTTCTCCTTCCCCGGCTATAACGAAATTTGTTTGCGGTAGTTGTTGAGCGGCTCGGACAAGATATTCAAAGCCTTTGTAAAAGGTGAACCGACCAAGTGAAAAAACCATGGAAGATGGTGACCCGGATGTTTGCGGAACGTCAATTCCTGCTTGATACGAATAATTTTTTGGACGAATGCCCAAGGGTATTACCGTGCATTTGTCCCTAAAGTTGCGCAGGTGAGGGCTATACTCCAGATAAGGTAGCGATGTGGCGATGATTGCATTGGCCCGCCTGAGCATGGCTCGTTCAAAAAGCGCATAGGCAGGGTAGGCCATGCGTACGAAACGATTGGTGCTGCCGTTTCCTCCTACATCCGCATGCCAATGGACGACCAGAGGAATATTCGCAGGGAAAAACATTGTGAAGAGAACGGCCGGATTGGGCAGATGCACATGGATCACATGAGGATGAAATTCTTGGCACAACAGGTGAAGCTCACGGGCAAATCCCGGTGCTAGCGGGGCAAAGGAAATCTTGGCACGTACGTGTAATCTGGTTATTTCAATGCCGTTGTCTGATTCTCTGGTTCGGGGTATTCCCGGGGAACCATGATAACAAAGAACATGAACCTGATGACCGTTTGCGACCTGTTCCGTGGCGAGGTCGCAGACGTGGCGTTCCATTCCGCCTTGGTCCGGGGGATAGTATTTACCTATATGAAGTATACGCATGGTTGGGCCGAGCATAGGGCAAGAGTGTTTTCTGTACAAGGGGTGCTCCCCCGGCAAATCGCAAGGATGAAATTCGCATGAAACGACTTTTGGTAAACGCTGTTCCACTCACCGTGGTGGGAACGGGTATAGCCCGCTATCTTGCAGGCTTGTACGGAGAGTTGGAACGTACTGCCCAGGGGGAATTGGATATTTGGTATTTTGACGGCAGGAAAATCTCCAAAAAAATGCCCAATCCTGCTATGCCGGGTCTGCAGGAACGACTGGGGCGTTTGCTCTGGCGGATGCCCTGGCCTGTCGCCTTTGGTGCACGGATGCTTAATCACGTACGGATGGAAGCGTCATTTTCGCGTGTTGCAAAAGATTTCGACTGTTACCACGAAGCCGGATATTTCCCTTTGGATACAAAGGTCGATATGCAGACCGTTTTGACCATTCACGATATGTCCCTGCTACGATACCCCCAGTGGCACCCCCGGGAGCGCGTTGAATATTGGAAACGATATTTCCATCAGCGGCTCGACCGGGTAGACCAAATTCTTGCAGTCTCACAGTTTACCAAGGATGAGATAACAAGTCTGCTGCAAGTTGATCCGGACCGTATAACGGTTACACCTCTGGGAGTAGATCATGACGTATTCAATACGGGGCATGACGCAGAGGCCGACGCTGAACTTGAGCGGTTGGGCGTACCCGACACGTTTGTTCTTTTCGTGGGTAGCGGTGATCCCCGGAAGAATCTCGACGTGGCAAGGCAGGCCGTATCCAGGGTTTCGCAACGGTTGCCATTGGTCGTTGTCGGCTGGAGCGGATGGGAGCAGGAGGCAGGCGGCGTGATGGGATTGGGTTATGTGTCGGACCGGATATTGGCTCAATTATATCGTCGTGCATCCGTTTTTGTCATGCCCAGTTCCTATGAAGGATTCGGACTGCCTGTTGCGGAATCCATGGCTTGCGGCTGTCCCACGTTGGTGGCTGATGCCGGGAGTCTGCCCGAAGTTGGCGGAGACGGAGTACATATTTATGGAGACCCTCGCGACGAGGACGGCTTGACGGAAAGTATAGAGAAAACGTTGGGTTCTAATGCGTTCAGTCAAGCACTTTCCGCGAGGGGGGTAGTTAGGGCGAAAGACCTTGGCTGGCCAGCTTGTGCGGCGTTGACAGCACGGAAAATATGATCGTTTAACGAAATAAAAAAAATACGTAGAAAAAACAAAAAAATATTGACATTGGATAAAATCCCGATAATCTGTCAGGGAAATCATTCGGAATAATCTTGTTCTGAGTGGTTGTTATGAGGTTTAGGTGTGGATGGAAGTTTTTGAAGTGTTTCAAAAGAAGGAAGGAAGAATGAAAAAACTTATCGCACTACTGGCGGTTTTGACCGTCATGAGCTTTGCGGCAACCGCCATGGCCGAGACAAACGGCCAGCAGGCTGCCAACAACGACATTGTCAGGACCGCGTCCAATGTTGTCGCGACCATGGTTCAGTCCCGCGTTGCAACGATTGTTGCTCCCAAACCACTGGGCCTTCGTGTCCAGAATCATGTTGATGCCAAGGGCAACTTCGCATTTGCCACTGACGCCAACGAGCTGGGTATCTCTTCCGGTGATGCCGGTTACGATTTCGGTCTTTGGGCCATGGGACAATACACATATTTCAGCAGTGATCAGTCTGGCGCAAAGTATGATGCCGACATGT
>Ga0207831_100246_pt1 | contig 24298 bp, 20 predicted proteins | sample TtanPargueraPR_7_FD_187741 | JGI IMG/M metagenome (GOLD analysis project Ga0207831, IMG submission 187741) | Aerobic enrichment media microbial communities from Bioluminiscent Bay, La Parguera, Puerto Rico - Tt and M1 (2) (SPAdes) | ecosystem: Environmental > Aquatic > Marine > Unclassified ... | reverse complement strand
GGCCAATCACCCGATGGCATCCTCATGGAATTTATGGAACTGCCCAACCACCCCTACTTTGTCGCAACACAAGCACACCCGGAATTCAAATCACGACCACTACGACCAGCACCACTCTTTGACGGATTTATTAAAGCTGCAAAAAAACAAAAAAAGATGAAACAATAAAAAAAAAAATTGTTTCATCAAAATTATTTCTTCTTTTTTGATTTCTCTTTTTTCTGTGGTGGCATCGGAGGAGAGCCAATGGTCTCTGCTAACTGACACTTCAAACAACGAGAAGCCTCTTTTACTGCCTGCTCTTCAGAAAGAGCACATTCTACCTGAGCAAAACCAGGAATGCGGTCTTTTACCGGAAGACAGTCTGCATGCTCACGAGAAAGACTGGAAAAACCCTCAAGACGACCAATACATGGATCATCCTCTTCATCAGCAATATATTTTTGATCAATCTTCCCGTCGCCGCCAAGATACCTATCAATAGAGCTTGCAGCAGCACGACCCGCAGCAATAGCATCAATTACCGACCACGGACCTGTTACACAATCACCACCAGCAAACACACCTTTACGCGAGGTCATCAAGGATTTTTCATCTGCAAGCACCCGACCACGACGACTCAACTCCACATCAAAACCATCAGGAACAACTATCTTTTGACCAATTGCCATCACCACACGGTCAAACTTAAGGTCAAACTCACTGCCATCAATAGCAGACACCTTACAACGACCAGAAGAATCAGGCTCACCCAACTGCATCTTCACACACTCAACAGACAACGAGTCTTTTTTAGGAGTGATCTTCACAGGATTTGTCAAATACTTCGGATCGACTCCCTCATCAATTGCATCAGAAATCTCCATCTCATGGGCAGGCATCTCCTTTCTACTACGACGATATAAAAGAGTCACAGACGAAGCACCAATACGAAGAGCTGTTCGAGCAACATCAATTGCAACGTTTCCTCCACCAACAACAGCAATATCGCCCTTCAAATCGACTTTTTTGCCAAAATTGATGTCACGAAGAACAGAAATACCATCCATCACACGAGGATCATCTTCACCCTCAATACCCATGAATGTACCTTCAATTCCTCCAAGAGCTAAAAAGATTGCATCAAAGCCATCCTCAAACAAAGAATCAAGGCTCTCAACTGCAGTATCACAAGAAAGCTTCACACCAATATCAGTGATATCTTTAATCTCACGGTCAACAACTGCAGGAGGTAGACGATAATCAGGAATACCAGCACGAAGCATCCCGCCAGCCTTTGGCAGAGCCTCAAAGACCTCCACATCATGACCTTTCTTTTTCAAAAACCACGCAGCAGTCAAACCTGCTGGTCCTCCACCAACAACCGCCACCTTCTTACCAGTATCAGGATCCACTGTCACAATCTTCTTCCAACGACGAGAATCGCGTTCTGCAACAAAACGCTTCAACTCACGAATAGAGATAGGATCGCTTACCTCATCACGATAACACTCCTCTTCACAAGGATGATGACAGACAAGACCAAGCGATTCAGGGAACGGCAACTTCTGACGAATCACCTCAATTGCATCTTGATACCTGCCTTCTGCAACCAAACGCACATACCGAGGAATATCTGTATGGCCTGGACAGCCAAGCTTACAAGGAACAACAATTCCCTCACACTCCTTTACCACTTCTTCTGAAGGTTCTTCTTGCTTCTCACGCATCTGAAGAGCACCAGTAGGGCAGACCATCACACAGGCACGACAGAACTTACAGCCAGAATCACCAAGTGACTCAAGAGCAGGAGCTGAAGCCACAATAGTATCATAACCACGACCATACAAGCCAATCGCACCAACACCACGAACCTCCTGGCACATCCGAACACAACGATCGCACAAAATACATTTTTGCATATCGCGCACAAACAACGGATCATCAGAAAGCACCGGCACATCACGAGCAGACGGCTCAAAACCAGGCAACGGATCACTTATGCCCACATACTCAAGCACACGAGCAAACTGAGAACCCTTCACAACATCTTTTGGAAGCGCAGTCGTTAGCAACCACAACACATCCTTTCTAAGAGAAGTGAGTTCGTCATCAACTGTTGTCACTTGCATATCCTCACGTACTTTCACCGTACATGACGTCGGATAGCCACGCATGCCCTCAACTTTTACAATACACAGCCTGCACGCACCAACAGGGGGAAGATCTGGATGATAACACAAATTTGGAATATAGATGCCAGCATCAGTTGCTGCCTCTAAAATCGTCATACCCTCACTAGCTTCAATTTCCTTTCCATCAATTTTGAGTTTGATCACTCTATCGCCCCCACAGGACAGGCATTAATACACGATTTACACTCCACACAAAGCTTTTTATCAATTGTTGCAACAGAGCCTTTCTCCCACTCAATTGCATCAACAGGACACACCTTTACACACTTGCCACACTTGATACAGGTTTTTTCATCTACAACAAAATCAAGCAACGGGGTGCAGACCTTTGCAGGACATTTCTTGTCTTTGATATGACTCACATACTCATCTCGGAAATAACGAATCGTCGTCAACACAGGATTTGGTGCAGTGTTTCCAAGACCACACAATGCAGTCTTCTTGATAGAATCGCCCATGTGCTCTAAAAAGTCCAAATCCTGCATCGAGCCATCACCTGAGACAATACGCTCAAGGACCTCAAGACAGCGCTTCAAACCAACACGACACGGTACACACTTCCCACAGGATTCTGCAACACAAAACTCCGTAAAAAAGCGAGCAATATCAATCATACAGGTAGTCTGATCCATCACAATCATACCGCCAGAGCCCATAATCGCACCCGACTTTTGCAACTCCTCATAATCCACAGGAGTATCCAACTGCGACTCAGGAAGCACACCACCAGAAGGACCGCCAAGCTGAATAGCCTTAAAGGTCTGCTTTTTATTTGCAAGACCGCCTGCAGGACCATCGACGACTTCTCGAAGCGTCATACCCATAGGAATCTCCACAAGACCTGTGTTTTTAATTTTTCCAGCAAGTGCAAAGACCTTAGTGCCTTTGGAGTTTTCAGTTCCAATCGACGAAAACCACTTGCCACCTTTTACAATGATATGACGGATATTTGCAAGACTCTCCACATTATTGATATTTGTTGGAAAACCCCACAGACCAGACTGAGCAGGAAACGGAGGACGCGGACGCGGCATACCACGAAAACCTTCAATAGAAGCCATCAAAGCCGTTTCCTCACCACAGACAAAAGCACCAGCACCCTCTTTTACAATCACATCAAACGAAAAACCAGAACCAAGAATATTTTCACCAATAAAACCATGCTTTCTAGCCTGAGCAATCGCAAGATTAAGACGTTTTACTGCCAATGGATACTCCGCTCGACAATACACATAACCATGGGTTGCACCAATCGCATACCCACCAATAATCATGCCCTCAAGAAGGCCATGAGGATCGCCCTCAAGTACACTCCTATCCATGAATGCGCCGGGATCACCCTCATCAGCATTACACACCAAATACTTCTCATCACTTTTTGACTCCCGAGCAAACTCCCATTTTAGGCCCGTTGGAAAACCAGCACCACCACGACCACGAAGACCAGACTCTTTCACCTCAGCGATGACCTCTTCAGGCTTCATCTTCAAAGCATTTTTGACTGCCTCATAGCCGCCGACCTCAAGATAGGCTTCAATCTTCTCAGGGTCAATCTCACCACAATTTTCAAGAACAATACGAAGCTGACTTGAAAAAAACTGCTCATAATCCTCACCTGCAGCCAACTTCTCAAAGACCTTGCCGTTCAAAACATGAGACTCAAAGATTTTTTCCACATCATCAGCAGAGACATACTCATAAGTCACCATCTCTTCGCCAGGACGTTTAATATCAACTAAGACATCACGAAACAGACCACGGTCACCAACACGAATCAACTCATAGTTGTCTTTTAGACCATGTTTTTTAAGAAGTTTTTCAAAGCCTGCTGCAACATTTTCTGCACCAGCAGATACACCACTTGTTCCAAGACATACACGAATAACACCAGAACTCATTAGTTACCACCTCCCTCACGACTGCGATACTCTTTTACAATCTCATCCATGCGCTGCACTGTTACATTACCAAAAAACTCCTCATCAACCTGAACCACTGGTGCCATACCACAACAGCCAAGACACGCCACACGCTCAAGAGAAAACAGTCCATCTTTTGTTGTCTGACCATCAGAAATACCAAGCTCACGGGTTAAAAAATCAAGGATGTCTTTACCGCCCATCACATGACAGGCTGTACCCTGACAGACACGAATCGTGTGTTTCCCTGGAGGATCAAGCCTAAACTGCGTATAAAACGTCACCACACCATAAATCCGTGCAGGAAAAACATCTAACTCACGAGCGATAAGTTCTATTACCTCGGCAGGAACAAACCCATACAAACCCTGGACCTCCTGCAACAAAGGAATCAAAGAACCCTTCTTCCCGCGATATTTCTCAATAAGCGCCTTTGCTTTGCTTGTATCAACCTTCATCGTATAACCCAGAGTCAGGAGAACAGATGCCTCCCGTATGGAGGGGGCGAATACGTAAAAAATATATAATACCTTCGCAGACACCAGTTTTAAGCCATCTAGAACTCCTGTTTTTCTGCCTTAGAATCCGGCTTTAAAATCGTTGCCACAGCACTCTTGCCATTAAAGCACACCTTCAAAGGCTTGTCTAAATGAACATGGCGCACAAACTCAAAATCGTTTTCAGCCTCTAAAGAGTCAAGCCACTCATAATCAAGTACATATCCTTCCTCCTCCCAGGGTACGTCAATATAGCCAACACCACGAGAGATAAGATTATGGAAGAAATGAGTTCCCTGAGAAGGCTTTACTGCAAAATCCTCAGTCTCGGTTTCCACAATGATCTTGACATTTGAGATCTGATTCCAACGAACAGGCACACCAAGCCAACGATCCTCAGTTCCCCAACGACCAGGGCCCATCAACATAAACTTACGGCCAGACTCTGCAAACATCGCATTAAGCCTTCCTACCTCATGAGCCATATCAACGGTTCTTGCCGCAGAAAAACGATCTAACGGAATATAGACAATATCAAAGATATCATCAAAAAATCCATTGCCAAGAGCCTTTTCTGATAATAAAAAGACATCGTCTTCTCCTACTTCGCCAAAACCAAGGTCACAACGCTCCTGAGACCGCACAAAAGGCCGAATCTGAAGCAACCAAAACACCGGCGTCTGCCCATCCACATCCTCACGAAGATCCACTGCAAACTCGATTTCCACGGGACAGCCCATCCCATACTCACCAATCATCAAAATATCAGTGATCAGCGGACCCAACGGAAACACATCATACTTGAGCACGCCAGAGAATGTCACCATCGCACGCATACCCTCATAGAGACCATCACGAATCATGCCATCATTACGATCATAAGAACTTACCAGATATCTGATATTGACATCTTCAACAACATCTTTAACCTTCACATGACGAAGTGTAGAATCCTCACGGAGCGTCAACTTCAACTCCTCAGAGCCCACATCCAATACATACAACTTTTGCTGCGCACTCTGAAGGACCAACTGAGGATTAGAAAACTCAGGAATCAACTCAGGATACTTCGGACAAAACCTGATACTGCGCTCACCACCAACAACAGATCTTCCAAGACCTGCTGCAACACTGACGATGCCATCTTCAGCCTCCTGATGGCCCACCGGATAAAAATTATAGGACTGAGCAACACCAGAAAACGTCGGATAAAACATATCAAAATGCTTAGATCCTGCCATCTCCTGAATAATAATTGCCATCTTCTCCTCATCGAGTTTTGATCCTGTCGACTTTACAAAAGACTGCGGCTCCTCATAAAAAACAGAAGCATACACAAGCTTGATAGCATCACACACATGCTGAAGGCGCGTTTCCTCTGAAGCATTATTATTTGGAAGCATATAGGTTGCATACATACCAGCAAACGGCGTACTCTGCGAATCCTCCAACAGACTAGAAGAACGCACTGCTAAAGGATTTTTGAAATGCCGAAGCATCTTTTTAAGACGAGATTTTAAATCATCAGTCAACTGACCGCGTAAAAACAGCTCAGCAATCTCCTCATCAGAATGATCATGCTGCTCAAGCATAGAAGTAATATTGTTATTTAACAAAAACTGCTCAAACTCCAAGATACCAACAACAACCGTGTTTGGTACCGTCACCTCGATTTGAGGATACTTCTTATTAAGATTATAGCGTGCAAGAAGAGAACGGATAAAAGCAATACCACGGCCCTTTCCACCAAGACTGTCACCACGGATACGCGTAAAGGTCCCATCAAACTCAAAATTCTGCTGAGAAAAATCCGTGATGATTGCTGCCTGCTTACGACGACGACTCTCCTGTAAAAAATCTATTAAGAAATGACGAATCTCTTCTGGTCCTGAAAACTCTTGAGCCTTTAACTTTTTAAGATTCTTACCAAGCTTAAACTCACCACGAGCCATCAACCAATTTGAAAAATGATTACGCTTGCCATGATACTCAATCGAACTTGAAGGAATCTTAGGCAGAATCTCTTCAAACTCCTTGATGTTAGATGCACGAGCAATCTCAACGGTCTCCACACGCTCCACATCAAAAATACCTGGTTCTTTTTCTTTGCTACCAAGTGATTTTGGCATCAAAAAGACAAAATCGCCAAAACCAAGCATCTTTAATAAAAACTGTTCAAAATCTTTAATCAATCGCTGGGAGTTCTTATTTAAAAAATAATACCCCTCTTTTTTAGTCTTTGAACGGTTCTTAACCTCAGTTGACTGCAACAAGACAGGAGTGTACACATAATTCTTACGAACATACTTTGCAAACAAAAATCCTGCATCATCAGTCAACTTACCATCCTTCATATACTGAATATCTGAGATAATGCCTAAGACATACTCACTATACTCATCATAGAGTTCTTTTGCCTGCTCATAGGTCTGTGCAAGCAAAATCCTTGGGCGAGCACGACGACGAAGCTGCATCTGCATCTCGTTTAAATCCTCAGAAAGAGAGCGCTGAATCTGCAACACCAACTGGGTATAGATGATTGGTAAAAACTTAGAATAATACCGAACAGAATCCTCAACCATAATAATGACACGAACATCGCCATTTAGCGTATCATTTCGTGCATTTCTTTGATCCTCAATATGTTTAATAATTGCAATAAAAACCGTTGGATCGCCTGTCCAAAAAAAGACTTTATCAATACCAAACTCACACTGACGAGCTTCACACATCCTTAAATCAGAACTCTCTGTTGCAAGCAGCACAACAGGCAACTCTGCATTTTTTTTCTTTACTTTTTTTCCAAACTCATATGGATCCATGCCGATGTTTTTTGACATGGTAATAACCAAATCAAACTCCTCACTCTCCAAAGCCTCTAAGGCCTGATCACCACTGTTTACTCGAGTAATATTTGGAGCAGACGACAAATACAGATTACGGTACTCTCCCATAATAAGTTCTGCAATAAGGCCCTCTTGTTCGACGATAAAAGCATCATAGAGACTTGAGACCAAAAGCAAACGACGGACTTTAAATTTCATCAACGAATGAAACAGTTTGTTGACACTCTCATTGAATTCCTCTGCTGAATGAATAAGTTCTTTTTCAGAAATCTGCGAAATCTCAGTCATATTGAAATCACCATGGCCCCAGATACCATTAAAAAGTGCAAAACCTGCACCTGCTCTACACTACCCCACAATCAGCTCACACCATAAAAAATCTCGGATTAAAAAAATAATAAAAAAAAGAAAAAAGGAGGTGTTTTAGACAACACCTTGATCAATCATTGCATCTGCGACTTTGACAAAACCTGCGATGTTTGCACCCTTCACATAGTTGACAAAGCCTTTATCCTCACCATACTTGACACAAGCAGAGTGAATGTTTTGCATGATTGTCTGCAGGCGAGAATCGACTTCCTCACGAGTCCAAGCAAGCCTCATACTGTTCTGGCTCATCTCAAGACCTGAAGTTGCAACACCACCAGCGTTTGCAGCTTTACCTGGTGCATACAAAATCTTAGCATCAAGGAATACTTCAACACCCTCAGGGACAGTTGGCATGTTTGCACCCTCTGAGACACACATACAGCCATTGTCAATAAGAGTCTCTGCATCCTGCTTGCTGATCTCATTTTGAGTTGCAGATGGGAATGCAATGTTACAAGGAATACTCCATGGGCGCTTACCTGCCTCATAGTCGACATTGAATTTTTCTGCATATTCTTTGATACGACCACGCTTGATGTTTTTGAGTTCCATCACATAGGCAAGTTTCTTTGCATCAATACCATCAGGATCATAAATCATACCAGAGGAATCAGAGAAACTGACGACTTTTCCACCAAGTTGCATGACCTTTTCAGCAGTAAACTGAGCGACATTTCCAGATCCAGAAATCACTACAGTCTTTCCTTTGAAGTCTTCTTTTTTGGTCTTAAGCATCTCCTGAGCCATATAGGTTGCACCGTATCCGGTTGCCTCAGGGCGAATCAAACTACCGCCCCAGTTCAAACCTTTTCCAGTAAGTACACCAGTAAACTCGTTACGTAGTTTTTTGTACTGACCAAATAAGTAACCGATCTCACGGCCACCAACACCAATATCTCCAGCTGGAACATCGGTATTTGGACCAATATGACGGAATAACTCGCTCATGAAGCTTTGACAGAAACGCATGACTTCCATGTCAGACTTTCCTTTAGGATCAAAATCAGACCCGCCTTTTCCTCCGCCAAGCGGAAGTTGAGTAAGACTGTTTTTAAAGACCTGTTCAAAAGCCAAAAACTTCAAGATACTGAGATTGACGCTTGGATGGAAACGAAGACCGCCTTTGTATGGACCAAGAGCACTGTTCATCTCAATACGGAATCCACGGTTCACCTGAATCTCGCCGCTATCATTGACCCATGGTACACGGAACATGATGACACGTTCTGGTTCAATGATACGTTCAAGGATCTTTGCCTTCTTGTACCTAGGATGCTTGTCTACATATGGAAGAACATTTTCTATGACTTCCTCAACTGCCTGATGAAACTCTTTTTCACCGGCATTTTTTTGGCAACAATCATCCATAAAACACTCGATTTGCTTTTCAATACTCATTGCCTTCACCCAGAAATTGGTTGAGTGAGGTATCTATTCTTCCTATTAAAACGTTGTGACCTCTGATTTTCTCGGGCTGAAATAAGTAGTGGAATCAAAAAAAATAAAAAAAATTAGTAAGAGAAAATGTTGTTTCTCTTACACAACGCCTTGGTCGATCATTGCATCTGCTACTTTTACAAAACCTGCAACGTTTGCGCCAAGCACATAATCAACAGATCCATCTGCTTGTTTACCAAACTTCATACAAGACTCGTGGATGTTTATCATGATGCGTTTTAACTTCTCATCGACCTCTTCAGAAGACCAAGCATAACGTTGGCTGTTTTGACTCATCTCAAGACCCGAGACTGCAACACCACCAGCATTGACTGCTTTACCTGGGGCATACAAGACTTTTGCTTTTTTAAACTCCTTAACGGCTTCTGGAGTACAACCCATATTTGACGCCTCTGCAACTAACTTACAGCCATTCTTAATGAGAAGTTTTGCATCATCGCCATCAAGTTCGTTTTGCGTTGCACAAGGAATTGCAATGTCACATTTTACTTCCCAAGGTTTTTTGTCTCGAACAAATTTTGCCTCAGGACAATCCTGCAGATAATCCTCAACACGGTCGTTGTTTGAAGCACGCATATCCAAGAGATATTCAATCTTCTCACCACAGATACCATCCTCATCATAGATGTATCCATCCGGACCAGAGATTGTCACCACTTTTGCACCAAGTTCTTGGAGTTTTATTGCAGCACCCCAAGCAACATTACCAAAACCTGAGAGAGCAACAGTCTTACCCTTGAAATCATCCTTTTTTCCTTTCAACATCTCTTCGGCAAAATAGACTGCTCCAAAACCAGTTGCTTCAGGACGAATCAAACTACCGCCCCAATTCAAACCTTTTCCAGTCAAGACACCAGTAAACTCATTACGCAGTTTTTTGTACTGACCATACAAAAATCCAATCTCGCGGCCACCAACACCAATATCTCCTGCTGGAACATCAGTATTTGGACCAATATGACGAGATAATTCGCTCATGAAGCTTTGACAAAAACGCATAATCTCCTGATTGCTCTTCCCGCGAGGATTGAAGTCAGAACCGCCCTTTCCTCCACCCATTGGAAGAGTCGTCAGACTGTTTTTGAAAATCTGCTCAAAGCCAAGGAATTTAAGAATACTCAAATTAACAGTTGAGTGAAAACGAAGACCGCCTTTGTACGGGCCAATTGCACTGTTAAACTCAATACGGTAGCCACGATTGACTTGAATCTCACCCTTATCATCGACCCAAGGGACACGAAACATAATCACACGTTCAGGTTCTACCAGACGCTCAAGGATCTTTGCCTTCTTATATCGAGGATGTTTCTCGATATATGGCATGAGGCTTTCTGCGACCTCACGAACCGCCTGATGGAATTCCTTCTCACCAGGATTTCGGGCAATAACTTTTTGCATGAACTCATCAACACTATTTGCCATAGCAATCAACTCACAACTTTGTTGTGTTACGATTGGCCGTATCCTAAAGTCCTATTAAAATGCTTGGGAGCAACTTGAAAAATAAAGATAAGGTTTTACAAATATAATCCAATAGATATTATTATCTTATATAACAATATTCTAATAGTGATTTTGCATACTCTAAATATGCTAAATCCGCCAAAACTCTCCTTTTTAGAAGACCAAGATAAAACCTATCCCGCAGAGTATTGCATCGAAGAACTTCTCTCCTACAACAACGAGGCAAACATACAATTTCTCAGACTCCAATTTCTCGACATCGCAGGCATACCAAAAAACATCGTAATTCCCGCAACACGTCTTGAAGAAGCACTTGATGAAGGCATACCCTTTGACGGATCCAGCATCGCAGGCTATGCAACAATCGAAGAATCAGATAAAATCGCAAAACCAGATCCAGCAAGCTACACCATCCTTCCGGCAGAACTCACACCACATCCTACTGCAAAACTCAACTGTGACATCTACGAGCCAAACGGAACGAGATTTGCAGGCGACAGCAAATATGTGCTTGAAAAAGTGATGAGCCAAGCAAAAAAACTTGGCTTTATCTACAACACCGGACCAGAATGCGAATTCTTCTTGTTTAAGAAAAACGGCGATAACAGCACACTCATACCAAACGATACTGCAGGATACTTTGATTTGTCCCATCGAGACCTTGCAGAAGGGGTACGAGCAGAAATCAGCCTCTGCCTTCAACAACTCGGCATAACAACGCACACCGCACATCATGAAGTCTCTGATGGACAACATGAAATCAACTTCTGCTATGCTGATGCCCTCACCACAGCAGACCGTATCGTGACACTCAAATATGTGACTAAAACAATAGCCAGCCATCATGGTCTTCATGCCAGTTTCATGCCAAAACCCCTGCAAGGAAAAGCAGGATGCGGTATGCATACCCATCAAAGCCTTTTTAGAAAAAACAGTCAAAACGCCTTTTTAGATGAAAAAAACGACACACTCAGTAAAACCGCACTCAACTATATTGCAGGCACACTACACTACATAAAAGAGATAACTGCCGTGCTCAATCCCTGTGTCAACTCCTACAAACGACTCGTACCTGGCTACGAAGCACCAACTTATATCAGTTGGGCGCACAAAAACAGATCTGCTCTCATCCGCATTCCTGCAGGGAGAAACGCCAACTCAAAACGAATGGAACTTCGAAGCCCTGATCTTTCCGGAAATCCTTACCTGCAATTTGCCCTTATGCTTGCTGCAGGACTTGAAGGAATCAAATCCAACATGCAACCACCAGAACCGGTTGAAAAAAACATCTACGAACTTACAGAGACACAACGAAAAAAACATGGAATACAACATCTGCCTGGCAACCTCAGACACGCCCTCACCCTCATGGAAAAATCAGATTTTGTCAAAAAGGTTCTTGGAGAACACATCTATGAAAACTTCCTTCACGTCAAAAAACAAGAATGGGAAAGCTACCGCACACAAGTCAGTCCCTGGGAAATACAACGCTATCTCCATGTCATCTAAGATTTGCTTTTTGCTAGCTATCTATCCTCGTAATTGTGCATAACCAAATCATCGCTGTAAAGTAAACCTTATAAATTGTTAACATATCTGCTTTACATAAACTTGGTGAGGACGAAACCATGAAAAGCTTTGAATTAAGAATCGTTAGCAACACACCACTCGTTGGAGAAAAAGATCCTGACAATGTTGCACGAACCTTTCTTGAACAAATCGGCTATCTCAGTAGAGGCTCCGACCCATCACTTCCCTACAAACTCTTTATGGACTTCTTTCTTAGATTCCCAGAAAAAGCCTGGCTCGTTGACGATATCGCAGCACAACTTTCCACCAGCAGACCAACTGTCTACCGGCATCTCAACAAACTCAAATCCTTTGACATCCTCGAAGAAGTCAGCATCTTTGATGAAACCACTCACCAAAACAAAAAAGCCTATCGACTCCGCTATGGTGATCTCCAAAAAGCATGGAGCTTTGTTGAGGCGCACATTAAAGTAGCTGTTGAGAATTACACTCGGACCGTACAGCACCTACAACAGCTCCTCGACGAGGAGAGAAAGGAGCAACACCATGAGCAACAACAACAATGAAGAGTTTCAACTCACTGAAGGCAGCACCTACAAAATACTTAGTATCGCAGGCAGGCAAGAACCACTCAGCTCACAAGGAGTCTTTAAAGGATATGTCACCATAGGAATAGAAGAAGGCGGCATACGCTTAGAACTCGATGAAACCCATAAAGATCTTTTTGGAAAAACACGACTCATCCCACTGCACGCCATCCTTGCAATAGACGTCATCGAAGCAAAAGAAAAATGCCAGCCTAAAGAAAAAAAGGAAACCCACCACTACTATGGCTAAACACAGCAAATCTCCTTCATCATTCTTGTAACCATGAGTACCGTCTTCGATCTCTTAAAACCAGATATACAAGAACTTCTCAAAGAAAAAAATATCACAAATCCAACCGAACCACAAACCCAAGCAATCCCAAGCATACTCACAGGCAAACACACCCTTCTCATCGCACCCACCGGACTTGGGAAAACAGAAAGCGCACTCCTCCCAGTATTCAACCTCTTTTTAGAGTACAAAAAAAACCATCCAAAAAAAGAGGGAATAAGCATCCTCTACATCACCCCACTACGAGCACTCAACAGAGACATGCTCAAACGAACCATCACGTGGGGAAAGCATCTCAACATCAATGTGGCAGTACGCCATGGAGATACACCACAAAACGAACGAAACAAACAAAGCAGAAACCCACCAGATCTTCTCATCACCACACCAGAAACACTTCAAATACTTTTTACCGGAAAACGACTGCGCAGACATCTACATGCTGTTCGATGGGTCATTGTCGATGAAGTCCATGAACTTGCAACCTCAGAGAGAGGCGCACAACTTTCAGTAGCACTCGAACGACTCCAACGCCTTACACAAACACAAGGACATACCCCACAACGAATCGGGCTTTCAGCAACTGTTGGAAAACCAAAAGAAGTTGCCAACTACCTCGGAGGAATGGAGCTTGATGTGCCACGAAAAGTCAACATCCTTCAAGTCGATGTGACAAAACACATCGACATCCAAGTCCAGCTTCCCAAAGTCCAAAGCGAAGATTATCCAAAAGCAGCGGAACTCTCAATTGAGCCCATCAGCATGGCACTCATCAGACGATGTCAAGAACTCATCAAAGAGCACACAAGAACACTGCTTTTCATCAATACAAGAGATGGCTCAGAGATTCTAGCCAGCAGATTTCACCAACTCAAAAGCGACATAGCAATCTCAGTTCACCATGGCAGTCTTTCCAAAACTGCACGAATAGAAAGTGAAAACGACTTTAAAGCTGGAAAACTCAAAGCCCTCATCTCAACAAGCAGCCTTGAACTTGGAATCGATGTAGGAGAAACAGACTACGTCATCCAATACAACAGCCCACGAGAAGTCACCAGAATCGTGCAGCGAATCGGAAGATCGGGACATCAAATCGGCAAAACAAGCAAAGGAATGATCCTTGCAACAAACACTGAAGACCTTGCCGAATCAATGGTGATTGCACGAAAAGCACTACATGGAGAACTTGAAGAAAACATCGTACGACAAAACCCACTCAGCGTTCTTGCAAATCAAATCATCAGCATCACCCTTGAATATGGAAAAATCCCTCCAAAAGACATCTACAGTATCATCAAAGCATCCTACCCATTTCACAGTCTATCCTACAAAACATTTGAACGCATCAACGACCAACTCAGAGCCCAACGAAACATCTGGATAGAACAAGCAGACGATGGAACCATCAGTTATTTTTCAAAACGACAAAACAGCAGACGATACTTCCTTGACAACATCAGCATGATTCCTGATGAAAAAACCTATCCAGTCATCGACATCACCACAAGAAAAACCATAGGCACACTCGATGAAGGATTTGTGCTTGCCAGTGGCTTTGAAGGATCACGCTTCATCCTCCGAGGAAGACCATGGGTCATCATCCAAAGAACCGATGAAGACGAACTGCTTGTCAGCCCCATAAAAGAACTTGGAAATGTGCCCAGCTGGGTTGGAGAAGACATCCCTGTGCCCTTTGAAGTAGCCTTAGAAGTAGGTGCACTACGCAGAATGGCTGCAAAACACAAAAACATCACAGGCTATCCAACAGACCAACAAAGCATCGAAGAATTCACCCAATTCATCGCCAATCAACAAAAACAAGACCTCGCAGTTCCAACAGACAAAACCATCACCATCGAAGTCGATGGAAAAAGCATGATCATCAATGCCTGCTTTGGAACAAAAGTCAATGAGACACTAGCTCGGCTCATCAGCAGCATCCTCATGCAAAGTCTTGGAGAAAGCATCGGCATCAACAGCGATGCCTACCGCATCAACCTTGAACTTCCCGGAAAAGTACCCGCTGAGCGCATCACAAAAATCCTTACCGAAACTAACCCCGACACACTCGAATACATCATCGAAACCATCATGAAAAACTCAACAACCATACGCTACCAACTCATCCACACCGCACGAAAAATGGGAAGCTTGCGAAAAGACTTTGATCCAAAAGCACTCGGAGTAAAACGGTTGTTTTCACTTTTTGAACACAGCCTCATCTTTGATGAAGCACTTGACAAACTACTCTACGAACGCATGGATATTGCTACAGCACAACACATCCTACGAAAAATCCAACAAGGCGATATTGAGCTTATCGTGCAGCGAATCGGGCCCATCTCAACAGTCGGTCTTGAAGCAATCCGCGGTCTTATGGCACCACAACGAGCAGACCGAACAATCCTTATGGCAGTCAAAAGACGACTTGAAGAAGTCGATGTCACCATGATTTGTACCAACTGCAGAAACACGTGGGATACAGCAATCAAACGACTAGAGATCAACCCAACATGTCACAACTGTGGAGCAAAAAAAATCGCTATTCTTAGACGCTATCAAAAAGACCAAAAAAAGCTACTTAAGAAAAAAAAGGTCGAGACAGAAGACAAAAAAGAACTCAGACGACTGCACACCAATGCAGGTCTTGTCTTACAATGGGGAAAATATGCTGCAATGGCACTTGTTGCCCGAGGAATAGGGCCGGATACTGCCGCAAGAATACTTCGAAGATACAGCATACAAAGTCTAAAAAACGATGAGACCGCAGAACTCGAATTCCTCCGAGACATACTCAAAGCAGAACTGACGTATGCGCGCACACGAGGATTCTGGGACAAATAAAAAAAATCACAGTTTTTCTCGGTCAAATAAGATTTCTTCTTCAAAACTCACACTCACCACCCGATGATAAGGAATCATTGCTTTTTTAAGAGAAAAATACGCCCTATCTACTGAGACAATCTCATCGCCAGAAACACATTTAATATCCCCAGGTGCACCACGATGAACAAAACAAATCGTTAGCTTGGATAACTCTTTGTTTTTCCACTTGAACTCATTTAAGATATCACGAACACTAGGCATAGCACAACTCCCAAGTATCACAAGACATAAAACATCTTTGCCTACAATAAAAAAGACAACAAACAATAAATATCAAACCAACAGATGTGCAAGAGCAAACTATGAGTTTTCATGACGACATCATCACACTGATCCTCAACCGCAGCATACAAAGCCCAAAAGACTTACAAAATGCAAAAATAAGGCTTTGCAAAAAATATGTTATAAACCCCATCCCAACAAACGCAGACATCCTAGCACATCTTCCAAAAAACCTTGATGAAGCAGACTACAACTACGCACTCACACTGCTGCAAAAAAAACCAACACGAACCAAAAGTGGGGTTGCAGTCATTGCAGTCATGACCTCACCGCACGAATGCCCCCATGGACGATGCACACCATGTCCCGGTGGACCAACAACAGATACGCCACAAAGCTACACCGGACATGAACCAGCAGCCATGCGTGCAGAACACAACTGCTACGATCCTTTTTTACAAACCACCCAACGACTCAACCAACTCCAGGCAATAGGACACAGCACCGATAAAATCGATTTTATCATCATGGGAGGAACATTTACCGCACGATTTCCCAGCTATCAAGAATGGTTTGTCAAACGATGTTTTGATGCCATGAACCAAACAGACAGCACGACGCTAAAAGAAGCACAAATCAAAAATGAAACAGCCGAAAATCGATGCATAGGACTCACCGTTGAAACACGGCCAGATTGGTTCAGACTCCAGCATATCGACTCCTGCCTAAGGTATGGAGCAACACGAGTAGAACTCGGAGTACAAATCATCAATGACCACCTACTTTCACTCATCAACCGGGGACACAGCACAACCGATACCATTCATGCAACAAGCCTTGCACGAAACTGTGGCTTTAAAATATGCTATCATCTCATGCCAGGACTACCAGGTGCAAGCGAACAAGAAGACCTAGACGCATTTCGCACTCTTTTTTTGGATCAACGATTCAAACCAGATATGATAAAAATCTACCCAACACTCATCATCAAAGGAACCAAACTCTATGAGCAATGGAAGAATGGAGCGTACCAACCACTCACTGATGAGCAGGCAGCAAAACGAATTTCAAAAATGCTAGAGCTACTGCCAAGATGGGTACGCATCCAACGCGTACAACGAGACGTGCCTGCACCATACATCACAGCAGGAGTTACCAAAAGCAACCTCCGACAACTCGTCCATCAGTATCAAACAGACCACCACAGGCACTGCCACTGCATACGCTGCAGAGAACTTGGACATACAACAAAACAAGTCAACCTTGAGACTCTAAAGCCCACTCTCACACACAACAACTACAAAGCGGCTGACAGCACAGAACACTTCCTCTCAATTCTTGATATCGACCAAGACATACTCTTAGGATATCTCAGATTACGCCATCTTAAAACAAGTCACCGGCAAGAGCTCATCACTCCGAGTACCATCATACGAGAACTCAAAGTCGTCGGAGCGGGACTCTCAATTGGGAAGCGGAAAAAAGATGCAGCACAACACAAAGGATACGGCAAACAGCTCATGGCAGAAGCAGAACGCATCACAAAAGAAGACTATGGACACAATAAAATCCATGTCATCTCAGGAATCGGAGTCAAAGAATACTATCGAAAACTCGGCTACGAAGACAACGGTGTGTTTTTAACAAAAAATCTTGCTTAAAACTTCTTGTAATGAATCAAACGCACGATTCCTAAAAACAAATCATCTGGAATCATCTTTCGAAGACCAGTTGTCAGAAGTGAAAAACGATCACACCGATAGCGCATCTTATGAGACGTATCTGTTGCGGCTCGAAAAATTGTTTTTGCAACAACTTTTGGATGCGAACTCAACTTTGAATCAATGCCTTCTGCATCAAGGCCAAAAATATAGCCATCCTTTAACACCGACTCATAGTCTTTTGGAAGAGTGCCAACAGTTTCTTTTGAACGACCATAAAAATCTGTCTTAATCAGACCCGGCTCCACAATCTTAATCTTTATTCCAAACGGGCGGACCTCGTAGGACAACGACTCAGAAAACCCCTCAAGAGCCCACTTAGAACTAGAATACAAACAATGCTTAGGAAAACCCATTCTTCCAGCAATCGATGAGACATTGATGATTACACCAGAGCGTTGTTTTCTCATAATTGGAAGGACTCTTCTGCACATCTCAAGAACACTGAAAAAATTAGTCTCATACTGCCTATAGGCTTGCTCTTTTGACAACCCCTCAAAAGGACCAACTGCCCCAAAACCTGCATTGTTTACCACCACATCCAGCCGACCGTATCTTTTAAAAAGCCCATCAACGACCCCTCCAATCTGCTCATCATCTGTCACATCAAGGTCTAGCACATCAATTCCTTTGACCTCATGAAGTTTGGTCTGCCTCTCTTTTGCATTTCTCATCGAAGCGATGACATTCCAACCTTTCTGATGAAAATAAAGGGCAGTCCAAAGGCCAATACCACTTGAAGACCCGGTAATGAGTACTGTCTTTTTTTGGCTTTTATGCTGAGACATCACATATCATAAACTCACTTGTGCATAAATGTCTGTGCATCAAAAATACAATCATTTTTGAAAAAAATTGACCGAAAAGAAATGATTGCATCAAACAAAGAATCAAGCAGCCTTTCTCTTGGCATCGTTATAGGAACACTTACAAACTCAGTCTCCAAGCCAAAACGATCTTTTGCCTTTACTTTTATCTCATAGTCTCCTTGACGCGACCAAGTATGTGAAATCTCAAAGACTTGATCTGATTCAAAAGGGCCAATCCACTCAGATACCTGCCCATCGCCCCAATCAACAAACACATAGACTTCATCATCTTCAGGATCAGAAATACTGCATTCAAACGTTGTCTGTTCTCTTATTTTTCCTTGGGATGGAGCAGAGAAATCGATAGAATCTGGCCTGCCAAAAGGAGTGCTTAAAGGTAGATAATCAAAGCTATGACCACCAGTAATCGCATAAGGCTCATCAATGAAACCATCCTGGTTTTCGTCAACGCCATCATGATCACTCCAAAAATTTCCACCAATATCATAACTTAGATTCCAAAGACTCATCCCCCAGCCGTCATGGGCATTGTTATTTGTACAATTAAAGACACTATTTTGATAGATCTGATTATACTCACAATAGTCGTTTAGATCGATGCCAACATAATCACAGTCAAAAATAGCGTTTTTTGCAATAACATTATTTGAACATTCCCACAAATAAATTCCATAGCCACCACAGTCATTGATATAGTTTCTTACAATTTCATTGTTTGAAGAAAACTCCATGCGAATGGCATGAAACTCATTGTGCTCAATTATGTTTTCCTGCACAGTACAATACGAACACGCATCAAGATAGATATTGTTGCTTCTGTCATTGTCAACAATTCTATTGTTTAAAATCTGTGTTCCATCAGAATTTGCATAAATCCCACAATAATTCCAAAAATCTCCACAGCCAGTAATCTTAAAATTAGAGACAACAACGTCGTTTGCATAAATCAACACACCATCGCCACTACCCCGAATTTCGGTGTGCTCATTGTCTTGGCCAATAAGATCAATTGGAACATCAATTACCACAGGCCCCACATATATGCCATTAAAGACAAACACCGTGTCTCCCTCCGAGGCATTTCCAATTGCCTGCTGAATCGTAGAATAATTACCGGGTCCTGATCCTCCCACATAGAGAATCGAAGAAGTGTTCTTAATTTCAGTATTTTCATTACATGCCAAAAAAGCTGCCGAGCATGAGACAACAAAAAAGTTAACAATTATTAATATTGCAATTATGGCTTTTACACCACGTCTTTTATCACTCATAATTTCCCCTTAGAACAACTAAGCTAGCTCTTTTTTTTATATGATTTTTGTACAAAACCAGTCAAATCCTAACACCCTTACTCATCAATTCATTCTTTTTTGAAAATACCAAAAAAGTGAAAAAAACAAGATCAGCCCAGTAATCAATCCTGCAGGAATACCTACAAACAAAGAAAAATAGATGATATCCTCAAGAAGCCATGCAACAGCAAGCATTACTGCAACAAAACAAATGATTGCACACACCGAACTAATTACAAAGGAAAGAACTACTTTCATAAAAATGCAAAAAAGGTTGTTAGCAAATAATAGTTTTGTTTTTTTAAATAAGATATTTTACTTTAATAATTGTTACCAATTTAAAAAGGAGTCTTTTAAAATCTTGCAGAGCCAACTTGACTTATCCTCTCCACATAAATGGAGAAGAACTATGCGACTGGGATCCCCCTGATAAAAAAACCCTGCGCTTTCCAAAATATAAAAAAAACGCAGGGCGCATCAATTAACCCTATAACGTGCCTTTGCCAAATTATTAGAACAATTCTATTTAGGGCAACATTGAATATTATTCTTCATTAAATCCTTATAATCTCCAAGTACATCATGTACCCAACAATCGTCATTTCCTGCGCTCTCACGAAATACAAGTGCCATGATATATGCAAGTTCTTTTAGTGTTGCACCTGCTTCAAGGGCACCTTTGAAATGCTTACGAACACAAGGAGCACTACGACCTTTTATTGCAATGGCAAAGCAAAGAAACTGATACGTTTTCTCATCAATTGACCGCTTACTTTCATACAATTCATCGATTTTATCAAATTCTTTTGCAAACTCTGGAAACCATTCTTCAAGTATTCTCATATCTTTTCAACTCCTTACTTTAACAATTTTTTTATTTCTTCAATGCTTGGCACATGGCCAACAATTTTTATTTGCCCATCAACAACCACTGCAGGAGTCATCATCACACCACGACTCACAATTTCTGAAGGATCCTCAACCTTCTGAATTTCTACGTCTTTTTCAAGTTCATCAACAGCGAGTCGAACAGCTTTTTCAGTTGCCTTACATTTTGGGCATCCCGTGCCTAATATCTCAATTTTCATTTTTTCAAATCACCTCTTTAATAAGTTTTTTTACATTTTCCTCGATATGATCTCTCACCTTTCTAAAGAAAACAATATCTTTTCCCCTTGGATCATCAATCTTCCATTCGATAGTCTTCTCTCCAGGAGTTATTGGACAACTCTGAATACAACCCATGGTAACAATAACATCAAATTTTTCATTCATCTCAGCAGTGATTGTTTTTGGGACATACGTGCTAATATCAATCCCTTTTTCTTTCATGACCTCTACTGCCATTGGATTGACCTGTTTGGCTGGTTTTGTTCCAGCACTATCTGCAATTGCTTTCTTTGCAAATGCATTAAAAAAGCCTTTTGCCATCTGACTGCGACATGAATTTTCAACACAAACAAACAAAACTTTTTTCATAGTTTATCACCCTGCAATCACACCATAAGTAAAACCTACAATTGTAGCAACACTTATTACCAAAGCAAAATACACAAATGCTTTCTTCTTGCCCATAACCTTAGTAATTACAACCATGTTTGGAAGACTCAAAGATGGGCCTGCTAGAAGAAGAGCAAGAGCCGGACCACCACCCATCAACCCCGCACTATATCCAAACAAATCACCAACAATAGCCACCTCCAAAAGGGTGGGCATATACAAAATGGCACCAATGACTGAAGCAAAGAAACATGAAAAGATATCATTTCCACCGATATATGGGGCAACAGCCACACCCACCGCATTTGTAGGATCTGCACCAGGTATCAAAAATGCAGCAACTCCACCAATAATTCCTACAATAAACACACCAACAAGCAAAATTGGAAAAATTTTTTTTGTAAGATTCCAAGTCTCTCTGCCCCACTCTTTTACCTCATCACGAGAGTAATAAAAAATAAGTAGGGCTGAAACCAGAAGCGTTAAAACATAGACAATAGCAAGCTTTGGAACCCAAGGAATATAACTAGTGCTTGCAGCACCAACAATTAGAATCAATATAAGAGAAACAAAAAACATAAGCGAAACCCAAATAGGTCGTTTTTTTTCACCTGCTGTAGTATCTGCAAACATATTTGCATCTTTTTTATTTTCAGATTCCTCTTTTCTAAAAATAAATGCCATCAAAAGACCAATAACTATTGCCATAAGAACAGCCGATAGCGCTCTTGCAAGACCAATATCATAGCCTAATACTTGTGCAGTAAGCACAATTGCAAGCACATTAATTGCGGGGCCCGAGAAGAGAAAAGCTGATGCTGGACCTATGCCAGCGCCTCTTTTATATATGCCTGTAAACAAGGGGAGGACCGTACAGCTGCATACAGCAAGAATGGCACCAGAAACCGATGCTACAGAGTAAGAAATATACTTTTTTGTATCTGCTCCAAAATACTTTAAAACACCTTGTTTAGAAACAAAAACAGCAATTGCTCCTGCGATAAAAAAAGCTGGAACAAGACAGGTGAGAACATGTGCAGAAAGATAATCTAAAAGCATTTCAAATCCTGCAATTATAATATCTATTGGGGTCATTTTTACATCCTCTTTTCAAAACTAACAGAACTAAGTAAATTTTTATCTTCAATACTTCTCCGTATTTTTGTTGATGCAAAAGCTTCAAAGTCATTTGCTTCATTCATCAATAGGCATAAGAATATTAGAATATTTAAATATTTCCATATATTGCTCTAAAAATTGATTTAGAAAACTGATATTTTAGAGGAAAAACAAAGAGAATTTCAGCTTACATTTTTTTGACCAAATCAAGTATGTTGTAGATCATATCATTTGAAGCACTAACCATAATTCTGGTTCCTTCTTTTCTTTCATCGATAATGCCTGCATTTTTTAAAATCTTTAGATGCTGAGAGACATTGGGCTGAGATTTTTTTGTAAACGGAATAATTTCGCAAATACATCTCTCACCATTTTTTACACACTCAAGAATTTTTAGCCTGGTTGGATCAGCTAATGCCTTGAAAATATCTACTTCACTCATCAATAAATATTAGCATATTAGAATGTTTAAATGTTTTGTTGTAGGTAAGAAAAATCAAAGGGACAGTAAAAATAAAAAATCCTTTTTCAAAACATTTTTCTCTACCAAAAAAAAACTCAAAGAAATTTAAAATCAAGAGTGAAAACAAATACAAAAAAAGAAAAGAAAAAAAAGAAAAAATCACTGATTATGAATGATGGACTGGGCAACAAGGATCCAAGTCAACCCTTGTGCCCTCAACCATATAGATGATTTTTTCTGCCATCTTCACCCCATGGTCAGCACAACGCTCAAGATAACGAGCAGTCATAATATAATGTGTACACTGAGTAATATAGCTTGGATTCTCAATCATATAACTCAACGCCTCACGATAAATCGAATATCTCATCGAATCCACATCATCATCAATTTCAGAAAAATTCTGCAGATTCTCTGTTGATTCCTGCTCAAAAGCTGACAGAGCATCATCAATCATCTTATCAACAATCTTCCACATATGAGGAATACTCACCAATTTGTTAACATGAGGTTTGTCGCCAAGTTCTACTGTGATTTTAGCAATATCTTTTGCATAACGGCCGATACGATTCAGATACGTGATCATCTTAAGTATACAGCCCATCGCACGCATATCACGAGCCATCGGCTGATACAAGGTCAACAACTCAAGAGCTTTTGCTTCAATCTGCTCATCCATATCAGCAATCTCACATTTTCGTGAAAGAACCCAATTTGCAAGATCATGATCACTTTTCTTCATTGATTCTATGCTTTTTGCGAGCATCTCACGAGCAAGACTGCCCATCACCACAACATCGGCTTTTAACTTTCTTAATTCATTATGAAACTCTTCAACCATTCTCCATCAACCTCTCAACACACAAATTTTATCCAAATCTTCCTGTAATATAATTTTCTGTTAATTCTTCTTTTGGTTTCTCAAATATCTGCGTGGTCTCACCAAACTCAATGAGTTTACCAAGATACATATACGCAGTATAATCACTAATACGTGCTGCCTGCTGCATATTATGCGTCACAATAATGACTGTGTAGTCTTTTACCAGCTCACGAATCAGCTCTTCAATCTTACCTGTTGCAATAGGATCAAGTGCACTACAAGGCTCATCCATTAAGATGATTTCAG